>Ga0326726_10000189_pt1 | contig 60235 bp, 54 predicted proteins | sample MHFenrmetagenome_2_FD_207603 | JGI IMG/M metagenome (GOLD analysis project Ga0326726, IMG submission 207603) | Lab enriched peat soil microbial communities from Michigan Hollow, Ithaca, NY, United States - MHF15MN | ecosystem: Environmental > Terrestrial > Soil > Wetlands > Peat | place: USA... | reverse complement strand
TGTCTGGAATGAAAAGCCCGTTGGCTGGATTGGTATATCCAGCGGTCCCGCCATGGCTGGAGCAGAGATTTTTAAAATTAAGGTGCTTGGAAAAGGTGGCCATGGTGCTGTTCCGCACCTGGCGGTCGATCCGATCCTGGCTGCTGCCCAGATCGTATCCGCCCTTCAGGGCATTGTTTCACGAAATGTGGCACCCTTGCAGACAGCTGTTGTCAGCGTATGCACCATCCGTGGGGGAGAAACGTTTAACGTTATTCCGCCAGCAGTGGAAATGACCGGGACGATCCGCACCTTTGAGCCCGAGGTCAGGGCGCGGGTCTTGGAACGCTTTGAAAAAACCGTCCATTCGATTGCGGAGGGAATGGGTTGCCAGGCAGAAATTAATCTGCAGATGCTCACACCCGCAACGATTAACCACCTTGATACGGCTTCCAGGGTCCAGGCTGTCGCCAATCGTTTATTCCCCCATGATGATGTTGACCCCGCTAATTATACGACCATGGGTTCGGAAGATTTCGCATATGTCCTTGATAAAGTTCCGGGGTGCTTCTTCTTTATTGGATCGTCTAATCCCGAAAAGGGGCTGGATGCCGGACATCATCACCCAAAATTTGACATTGATGAAACGGCCCTCCCGCGCGGCGCGGCACTAATGGCAGCTGCCGCATTGGAATTTTTGAAAATCTGACCTTGGAGCCTGGCGACCTCGCGTCAGCCTTTTGATGGCTTCGAATGGATTAATTATTGTTTAGGGTGGGTTTTTCGGTAACTCTATATTCCATTTGTTAAAGGAATTAATATTGAATACTTTATGAGTTTACGGAGATGTCATCTTTATTATATTTATGTATAATATCGGATTTTTCCCCTTGACCCACTCACTGGTTTGTTTTACTATGAATGGGCCTCTTTTTATCCAATTTGGCATCAAATTATTCGGGAGTCATCATGTCTGAAAAAGTAATAAATGATTTTTCCGTCACCATCGCAACTGTCAACGGCTCCGGTTCCCAGACTGCGAACGTAACATTGTTAAGAGCCTTGTTTAAAATGGGCATCCCGGTCTCTGGTAAAAACCTCTTTCCGTCCAACATCCAGGGCCTACCCACATGGTACACAATTCGGGTTAGCAAGGATGGCTTTATTGCCCGGCGTGACGAGCAAGAACTGGTTGTGTGCCTTAACCCGGCCTCGTTTTCCAGGGATTTGGCTTCCGTACAGCCTGGCGGTGCATTTTTCTACGCAGATGACATAAAATTTGCCATCACTCGCACCGATATATCTATTTATCCAATGCCAGTCAAGCAAATTGCTCGTGCTTCGAATGTCTCTCCATCGCTGAGAGATTATATTGCTAACATGGTCTACGTTGGTATTCTTTCTCAAATGCTTGGAATTGAAATGGAAACCATCAAGCAGGCTTTAAATTTTCACTTCAAGGGTAAAGCTGAAGCGGTAGAGTCCAATTTCGGAACTATCAAAGCTGGAGCAGATTGGGCTGCCCAAAATTTGAAAAAATCCGATCCATATGCTGTCGCCCGTATGGATTCGACCTCTGCATATGTCATGGCCGATGGCAATACCGCGGCTGCTCTCGGCGCGATTTATGGCGGCCTGCAGTTCGCTGCGTGGTATCCAATTACTCCCGCTTCCTCCCTTGCCGAATCCCTCAATATTTTCCTGCCCCAATTTCGCAAAACCTCCGAGGGCAAGCATACTTATGCGGTCATGCAGGCTGAGGATGAATTGGCAGCCATTGGCATGGCAATCGGTGCAGGCTGGGGCGGGCTGCGTTCCATGACTTCGACTTCTGGTCCCGGCATCAGTCTTATGGCCGAATATGCTGGGCTGGGTTACTTCGCTGAAGTTCCGGTGGTCGTCTGGGATGTCCAGCGTATCGGACCCAGTACCGGTTTGCCAACCCGTACTGCTCAGGGTGATTTGACAGAGGTTTATTCCTTGAGTCATGGTGATAAACAAAACATAATCCTGCTGCCTGGTTCTGTTCAAGAATGTTTCGAGTTCGGTTGGAAAGCCTTTGATTTGGCTGCCACCCTCCAGTCGCCTGTCTTCGTATTGAGCGATCTTGACCTGGGTATGAACCAGTGGATGACAAAGCCCTTCAAGTATCCTGATGTACCGTTGGAGCGAGGCAAAGTTCTCTGGGAGGCCGACCTTGAAAAATTGAGTGGAATTTGGAGCCGTTATAAAGATTCAGACGGCGACGGTATCGCTTACCGCACCGTTCCTGGAAACAAACATCCATCGGCAGCCTGGTTCGGTCGGGGAACTGGGCACGATGAGGAAGCCCGCTACACTGAAGATGCAACTTCCTGGGAAAGCAACATGGCCCGTCTCAAGAAAAAGTACAACACTGCCCGTACCCTGGTTCCAAAACCCGTTATTAAGACAGGGAGAGGTGCCAAAATTGGCATTATTGCCTATGGTTCAACCGAACCTGCAGTTCAGGAGGCGATCACTATGTTCAAGAAAAACGGGGATCCAAATCTCGCATTTCTTCGCCTGCGAGCTCTACCCTGTACCTCCGAAGTCAGTAATTTTATTAAAAAATATGAGCGTATCTACATCGTTGAAGCAAATCGCGATGGACAACTTCGCCAGATCTTGAGCGCAGTTCTACCCGACCAGGCTCCCAAGTTCCGCTCAGCCTGCCACAGCGACGGTCTTCCTTTGACTGCCAAATGGGTTAAAGAAGCAATTCTGGCACAGGAGAAATAATTATGACCTCACCTGCTGCTGTTCAAACCAATAAAGCTGGTTTTACTAAAAACGATTATCGGGGGTTGCCGAGCACGCTTTGTCAGGGTTGTGGGCACAATTCCATAGCCAGTCAGATTATTACGGTGTGCTACGACCTGGACATTGTCCCGGAAGAAATCATGAAGTTTAGTGGCATCGGCTGCTCATCTAAAAGCCCTGCATATTTCCTGAACCGTTCGTTCGGCTTCAATGGACTGCATGGACGTATGTCCTCATTTGCGACTGGTGCCATGTTTGCTGATACATCATTGCGAGCCATCGGCATTTCTGGCGATGGGGATACTGCCTCGATCGGAATGGGTGGATTTAAACACCTGGTACGCCGCAACGCACCGATAGTTTACATCGTGGAGAATAACGGTGTTTATGGATTGACCAAGGGTCAATTCTCGGCAACTGCCGAAGTGGGTTTAAACTTGAAGCACCAGGGCATAAATCAATACATGCCCGTAGATATCTGCCTGGAAGCGTTGGCTTCCAACGCCACCTTTGTGGCTCGGTCCTTTGCCGGGGACGCTAAACAGGTTAAAGAACTGTTGAAAGCTGCTCTCAGTCACCATGGTGTAGCGGTCCTTGACATCATCAGTCCCTGCGTTACTTTCAATAATCAGGATAATGCCACCCATTCCTACACTTGGGGGAAGGACCACGAAGCTCCCCTTCACGATATTTCCTTCATCCCTGCTATGGACGAGATCGAAATCCAGGGTGAATTTGAGGAAGGGACCGTGCGGGAGGTCAGTATGCACGATGGTTCAACAATTCTATTAAAAAAACTCGAAAAAGATTATGACCCCACTGTTCGAGCAAATGCCTTCCAGATGCTGGAAAATGCCCAGCAAAACAACTGGTTGATTACCGGTCTGATTTATATCGACGAGTCCAAGCCCACCTTGACTGAAACATTTAATCTGGTCGATCGTCCTCTTAATCGCTTGGCAGACTCTGATCTCCGGCCTGCCTCTGGGACTATTGATAAGATCAATGCGATAATGTTTTAGTTTTCCCCCGTGACTGCGCCCTTGTTATCTGAAAAATAGGAACGCTCTTAGCGTGTTTCGGTGGTTTTAGTCTGCATGAGGGTGAAGCTCTTGGGGGTAAAATGCATTCATGCTGCAGGTTACTCCCACACTTTCCATCCCTTGTAGTGAATTGACCTTCAATTTCGTACGCGCTTCCGGTCCCGGTGGGCAGAACGTCAACAAGGTTGCCACAGGTGTTCAGCTTCGTTTTAATGTACGAGCTACCCATTCACTCGGAGAGGAGATAAAAGGTCGTTTGGAAAAACTGGCGGGGAATAAAATGACCTTGGATGGTGAACTGGTCATCGAAGCAAAACGGTACCGATCTCAGGAACAAAATAAAATTGATGCGAAACAGCGGTTAGTCTCCATACTAAGAAAGGCTCTTGATAAACCAAAAAGAAGACGGCCCACCTATCCGACGGCGGTCTCCCGGGTGAGGCGTATTGAGGCCAAGAGGCGCAGAGGGAAAACAAAAAGCTCAAGAAAATTAGTCGACGAATAATATTAAATTCAATTTTTATCACCCGGATGTTGGTTATTTTATAGAGTATTATTTTCCCACAGTATGCAACAATGCCATATTGGGTAGCCTGAAATCGCGCACTGGAAAACCAGTGACAAGCACCACCTGTCCCCCTGGCTGGACAAGCCCACTTCCCCGCAAAGCGTCTTCTACATGCATGATCATCTCTTCCATCGTATCTGCCCAGGGGACGTGATAAGGTGTCACTCCCCACACCAGGGACAGCCGCTGAAATGTTTCATCAACTGGAGTGAAAGCCAGGATTGGAACGGATGGTCGGACCTTTGACATCAGGATGGCTGTGCGTCCGGTGCGGGTGAAAACGGCAATCGCTTCCACATCCCGGTCTTTTGCTAATTCCCCTGCGGCACGGGCAATCGCGGCAGCATCGTCACGACAGTCAGTGTCAAGCTCTTGTCCATGCCCCCACTTGGAATAATTTTCTTCAGCCTCACGCACAATTCGATTCATCATTACAACACTTTCCACCGGGTAATCTCCTGCTGCCGTTTCCTCTGATAACATGACGGCATCTGTACCATCGTATATGGCATTGGCAACATCTGAGGCTTCGGCCCGTGTCGGTAGCGGATTGTGGACCATCGACTCAAGCATTTGAGTGGCAGTGATGACAATTTTGCCCTTGCGGTTCGCGGATTGGATGATGCGCTTCTGGGCACTGGGAACATCTTCTGGAGCCATTTCCACTCCAAGATCGCCGCGTGCAACCATTACGCCATCAACCGCGTCCATTATTTCGTCTAGATTATCCAGCGCTTTTGGTCGTTCAAGCTTGGCAATAATCAAGGGCTTGTTCTCGCCGCCCCTTTTCACCAGTTCCTTGACTGTTTTCACATCCAACGAATTCTGGACGAAAGACATTGCTACAATATCTATACCCAGGGAGAGACCGAAGGCAAGATCTTCTGCGTCTTTTTTTGTGAATGCAGGGATATTCAACGGAACTCCGGGGAGATTAATACCTTTATGAGAGGATAGTTCCCCACCGGTTTTTACTTCAGCTACCACAAGATTCTTCCGCACGGATTGGACGATCAAAACCAATCGTCCATCATCCAGCAGAATTCGGTCTTCCGGTCTAACTGCCTTAAAAAGTTGCGAAAAATCGACCGGGATGACGACTCCAGTCGGCATATCGCTATGTTCGGGGTATAACCGGACATTTTGACCTGCCACGATGCTCAGGGGCTCGGGCAATTCTCCCACCCGGATCTTTGGTCCCTGAAGATCTTGGAGAATTGCCAAAGGTTTGTCGAGGCGGGCAGCCACAGCGCGCAGGGAAAGTATCCGCGCTGCATGCGATTCGTGCGTTCCATGTGAAAAATTAAGACGTGCAACATCTACCCCCGCCAGGAGCAATTTTTCAATAACAGGCTCTTCCTGGCAGGATGGTCCAATTGTCGCTACAATTTTCGCCTTTCTATTCACAATCATATTATATGTCAAAGGGCGGCCGATTGGCCGCTCTTGGGATAAGTTATTGAATTTTGCTAATATCTATATCCAGTTCAATTGATTGGCTTGCTTTTCCAGGTCAGCCCGAAAATCAGGATGCGAAACACCGACGAGAGCCTTGACCCGTTGGCGGATGGATTTCCCATACAAATCAGCCACGCCGTACTCAGTCACAACGTAATGAACGTGATTACGACCGGTTACCACCCCTGCTCCTTGCTTTAACATCGGAACAATCTTGCTCGCAGTCGTGCCATCCTTCATAACATTTGTACTTGGCATCGCAATGATCGGGATGCCGCCCTTGGAACGTGAAGCGCCATAGACAAAATCGAGTTGGCCTCCAATGCCACTAAAAAATTTGGGACCTATGCTGTCAGCACAGACCTGGCCGGTAAGATCGATTTCAATGGCTGAATTGATTGCCACCATGTTATCGTTCTGGGCGATTACAAAGGGGTCATTGACATATTCGGTCCGGCGAAATTCGCAAAGGGGATTATCGTTCACCCAACTATACAATCGTTTGGAACCCAGGACAAAACCCAGGACAATTTTCCCGGGATGCAGGGTTTTTCGAGCACTGGTTAACACCCCGGCTTCAACCAAATCGATAACTCCATCTGAGATCAATTCACTGTGTACGCCCAAATCCTTTTTATGGAAAAGGTATTTTAATACAGCATCCGGTATCGCACCGATACCCATTTGCATGGTTGCCCCATCAGGGATTAGATCTGCTATGTACCCTGCCAATCTCTCCACGATTGGGTCAGTGCCCTCTGCGGCCATTGGCATTTCAGGGATAGGATAACTGACTGGAACGATATGGGTTAAACGGCTGACATGAATAAATGAGTCGCCCAGGGTGCGCGGCATCTGGTCGTTTACTTCAGCAATGATGATTTTTGCCGATTCTGCCGGAGACTTGGTAAGGCCTACTTCCACTCCCAGTGAACAGAATCCATGCTCGTCTGGCGGTGATACGTGGACAAATGCAACATCCACAGGAAGTATTCCACTTTTGAATAATAGGGGAAACTCAGATAGTAATACGGGGGTAAAATCTGCGCGGCATTCCTGGACCGCCTTGCGGACGTTTGCGCTGATGAACATCGCATTTACCCGTAAATGACCATCCATTTCCGGCTTGACATAGTCAGCTGGGCCGACTGAAAGGGCCTGACATATTTGGACATCCTTCAAGTTGGGGGCATAAGCTACCAGGGCAGCTAGAATTGTCTGCGGAACGGAAACATTACCCGTCATAAAGATACGGTTCCCTGACTGCACCGCTTGAACTGCGTTTTCTGCGGTTGTCACCCGCGATTGATAAATACTATTCCAATCCATTAATTACTCCTTCTTCTCGAGGCGGGATAAGTGGCGTAATTCCCCTTTATAAGCATTGACGCCGGCTTCAATGGCAGGATTTTCGATGGCCTTCTCCACGCCCAGATTTGCGATCTCAAGAATGTACCCAATGGCTGCATTGACAAAACCGTAAGTGGCGGTTCGTGCTACAACGCTCGGCATATTGGGAACACAATAATGCACAACATTTTCCTCAACATACGATGGGTGTTCATGGGTTGTCGGACGGGAGGTTTCGCTACACCCTCCTTGGTCTATACTGATGTCAATAAATATCGACCGGTGCTTCATCTTCTTTACCATCTCTCGAGTGATGACGATTGGGGCCCGTGACCCTGGCACAAGGACTGCACCTACAAGAACATCCGCGTATTCACAGACACGGGAGATATTCCGGGGAGTCGAGAACATGGTTACAAAATTCGAGTCAACCTGGCTGATGCGTTGCAAAGCTACCAGAGACCTATCTAGAATTGTTACATGCGCACCCAATCCTTTAAATGCACGCGCTGCATAAGTCCCGGAAATCCCAGCCCCTAAAATAACCACTTCAGCTGGGGGAATTCCTGGCAACCCCCCTAATAGAATTCCACGTCCACCTCGATCGCTTTGCATTAGTCGTGATGCTACTTCCGCTGCCATTGCACCACCAATCTGGCTGAATGGTCTTAGGACCGGCAGGGATCCATCCGCTTCCTCTATCTGTTCATAAGCAATCGCTGTGATTTTATCTTTCAGCAACGCCTCTATTTTTTTCTGTGCTGCTGACGCTAGGTGTAGGAAACCCGCGATGTTCGTTCCCGGTTGAAGCATATCAAGTTCATCGTCTAGAGGCCTGGCAATCTTAAGCAGGAGTTCCGCTCGCCCATATATTTCATCCGGTGCATAAGCAATCTTTGCCCCCACTTTCTCATACTCTCTGTCCATAAAACCAGCTCCTTGCCCGGCTTCGTGCTCTATAAAAACCGTATGCCCGTTCTGTGTAAGAGTTTCCACCCCCATCGGAGAAAGTCCAACCCGGTATTCAAACGGACGACGTTCTTTTGGGATACAAATGTTCATTTCTCATACCTCCAATGCTTTTAGGATACTGCCAAATTATTAAAATTCTCTGTTTTGCGCATAACTAATTCAAAAAATAAAATTTGATTTTCAAAATTCAGGCTGGACGGCATCGTTTGTTTTCAATGGTGTTCTACTTCATATTCAATACATCACGGATTAACAGCAGTGCCCAGTCAATGGTTTCTTTGTCAATCACCAGTGGCGGGGCAAACCGAATGACACGTTCGTGTGTTTCTTTGGCAAGGATCCCCTTGGTCTGTAAGGCTTCACAAAAACGTCTGGCGCCACCAGCTTTTTCATTCAACTCTACACCGATTAGTAGTCCTTTACCTCGTACCTTTTTAACGTGTGGACTGGGAATTTCGCTCAACTGCTCGATAAAATATTCTCCAGATTCCGCGGCGCGTTGCACCAGGTTCTCTTCAACAATGACCTTTAATGCAGCCCGGGCAATCGCTGCTGCCAGGGGGTTTCCACCGAAGGTTGAACCATGCTCACCAGGATTAAAAAGTCCTAATACTTCCATGTCAGATAAAACTGCCGAGACAGGATAAAAACCGCCCGCCAGTGCTTTTCCGATGACGGTCACATCTGGTCGTACATTTTCGTGTTGTGCGGCAAATAGTTTTCCTGTCCGTCCAAGGCCCGTCTGGATTTCGTCTGCAATGAACAGCACATTATTTTTCTTGCATATTTCAGCGACGTCCTTCAGAAAGCCCTTTGGTGGGATGATGACGCCTCCTTCGCCCTGGATGGGTTCCAGGAAAACAGCTGCCGTGTTTTCATTGGTGGCATTTTCTATGGCACCCGCGTCCCCATAAGGGACGGTAATAAATCCAGGGGTAAATGGTCCAAAATCATCTCGATAAAGCGGTTCGGTTGAGAAGGAAATGGTTGTAATGGTCCGTCCATGGAAGTTTCCTGCGCAGGTGATGATTTCCGCTTGATGACGGGGAATTTTTTTTACCTGGTACGCCCATTTTCGGGCTATCTTTAGCGCAGTTTCCACAGCTTCTGCCCCCGAATTCATTGGCAGGGACATCTCGTATCCGGTAATTTCCGAAAGTTCTTTGTAAAAAAGAGGCAATTGATCGTTTCGAAAAGCCCGTGATGTCAGTGTTATTTTCCCGGCTTGTTCTACCATTGCAGCCAGTATTTTCGGGTGGACGTGCCCTTGATTTACCGCAGAATATGCGGATAAACAGTCGAGGTATTTCCTGCCATCCACATCGTAAACCCAAACCCCCTCACCGTGGGAGATCACTACGTCCAAAGGATGGTAATTATGAGCACCATATTGTTCTTCTAAAGAAATATATTCTTGAATTTTCATGTCATAACCAATCGATAGGTCACCCCAAAAATTCCTACGCGACACCAAACATCCGGGCCAGGACCGCCTTTTGGGCATGCAGGCGGTTGTGAGCCTGTGGGAATATTATCGAGTGAGGGCCGTCAGCCACATCATCTGTCAATTCCTGGTTGCGATGAGCCGGGAGGCAGTGCATTACAATAGCATCTTTATCTGCCTCTCCAACAAGTATCGCGTTGACCTGGTATGGTGGGAATACTTTTTCACGTTTGGCAGTCTCCTCTTCCTGGCCCATGCTGGTCCAGGTATCAGTGTAAATGACCTGGCTATTTAGCACTGCTTTATGGGGGTCCCGAAGGAATGCGAGCGTAGATCCGTTTTTCATTGCCACCTTTTTCGCCTGCTCGACAATTCCAGCCGGCATATCATAGCCTTCAGGATTGGCTATTGTAAAATTCCATCCTAATTTGGCTGAAATCTGCATAAGGGAAACGGCAACATTATTTCCATCTCCCACAAAAGTCACTTGCAGACCTTTCGCCTTTCCAAATTTCTCTTGTATTGTTAATGCATCCGCCATTGCCTGGCAGGGATGACTGTAATCGCTCAAGCCATTGATGACAGGGATCGAAGACCATCTGGCTAATTCTAGAACATGAGAATGTTCAAAAACCCTCGCCATAATGGCCTGAACGTATCCTGAAAGGACGCGCGACACATCCGCGATTGACTCCCGTTTGCCAAGACCAATTTCATTCGGAGAGAGATATAAGGCATCCCCGCCCATATGTCGCATTGCCATGTCGAACGAGACCCGGGTCCGCAAGCTGGGTTTTTGAAAAATCATTCCCAGGACTTTCCCTTTGAAAAGCGGTAAATTGCCGGTGGAAAAATATTCTTTCTTCAAGTGAACTGCTAGGTCAAGAATGTCTTGCAGTTCGTCCGGTGAATGTTCCGAAATGTCAATAAAATGCTTCATTTACCACTCCTCATTTATCCAACCAAGTATCAAGTGCATTTCCGGATACGTCTAGTGCAAAGTGGACGGTTATTTCGTGAAATAAATCACTAAATCATAAAGTTCTTATAATCTGACGTTAATGTATGATTTTGGTAGATATGGCCTTTGAAAATAAATTACCGGGAGAGCCAGTTTGACCGATAAATCATCACCGCACCCCACTGGGCAAACCGGAACATTGCGTCGATGCAGTCCCATAAGGATTTCCTCGCTTTCTTCCTTCCCTCCAAATGTTCCCGCCTTGATCAAAACAACAATCGGTCGCAATTTACGGCGCAGCAAATCTTCAACTGCAAGCAATAATTCGGGTCTCGCAGACGGGGTGATCAGTATGACGCCCGACCCGATGGGTAACAATTTTGCCCGCATTGTGACCAATCCGAGCAATGGCATTTTACCATCTGGTTTCAGGAACGCCAGTGTCTCCATAATTTTGGTTATTTGGCGTTCACCGCGTTCTGCCGGGACGACTGTATTCATTCCGGCAGCGCAGGCCAGTCCAACTGCACGCCGGTCCAAAAGAAAATACCTGGCCAGGGAGGCTGCCGCGCTGATGACATACTCGAAAGAATCGCGAGGTAACGATACGTTTGGTCGACGCATCCACCAGCTATCTTCAATAAATGACAGCGCTTGTTCTGGCATTGAAGCTTGGACCTCTCGTTGGGCATCTAAAAACAACCAGGTGTCTGCCTGTGGGTCCTGCTCGAATTCCTTAACCATGAAACGTCCTCTATGGGCTGTGCTTGGCCAGTGGATGCGTTTCATTGGATCGCCAGGAACATATTCGCGTACACCTGCTGCATGAGGTGTAACATCAGTTGTTCGCAATCGAATAGCTTTACCACCAGGTAATAGCCCGGGGGGAGGGGGAAAATCGTTGATTGGGAAAATCATCGGCAAAACTACAAGCGTATCTTTTGCTGTGACCTGCTTGTGAATAGCAAACAGACCAAATGGATCTCCGGACGTCACAGTAGTGGGCCCCAATAGATACGCGCCGCGCTGATAAAGCAGGGTTCGGGCAGTATAAAATCGCCGCTGGTGAGGCCCAATGCCTGTCAGGACGCGCGAGCCTCCCACCATGGGTAAATTGGATTTGTTGATAATTTCCAACCAGAGGCAGGACGGCCATGTGGAATTCCTGACCTCGAAATGCTCTTCGAACACATCTCCTACACTGGCCCGCAATGTACGTGCCTGTCTGTTCAATCGGATTCCGCGCATCGAAAATATTGTAAAGATTCCTGCTCCAATGACTAATACAAGGCTGAGATATACCAGGCGTGCATAAACCAGCAGACCCGTTACAACCCAACCTCCCAGGCTGAAAATAAATAACCCAGCCAATAACCAACGCATGGCATGAGATGGTCTCATTTTTGAGAAGATTCCTCGAATTCTCCTCCAGGTACTGGAGTATTATCGACAATTTCCTGTACAATCTGTTCAGCACTTAATTCCCGTAAACGAGCCGCCGGTCCCACAATGATCCGATGCGCCAGTACAGATACAGCCATCCGCTTAATATCGTCCGGGATTACATAATCACGCCCCTCCAGGGCAGCTGCTACCTGACCTGTGCGGTAAAGCGCCAGGCTTCCGCGTGGACTGGCACCCAGGTAAACATCCTCGTTCTGACGCGTCCGGTTGGTCAATTCCACTGAATAGCGTTTGACTGCTTCGGAAACAAATATTTTTTTAATTTCCTGCATTGCTTCTTTTAATTCATCCACTTTGATGACTGATTTGAGGGTTTCTATTGGGTGGCGCAATTGCTGGCGATCAAGGATCTCGATTTCATCCTTCGGGTTCGGATATCCCAACCTCACTCGTAGTAGGAAGCGATCCAATTGTGCTTCCGGTAATGGAAAGGTCCCTTCATATTCGATGGGGTTCTGAGTTGCCAGGACCATGAAAGGACTGGGCAAAAGGTGCGTCTTGCCATCTACCGTCACCTGGCGTTCCTCCATGGCTTCGAGCAGCGCCGCCTGCGTCTTGGGCGTGGCTCGGTTGATTTCATCCACCAGCACAACCTGCGCAAATATCGGTCCTGGGCGGAATTCAAATACTCTCTTGGACTGGTTGTAAATGGAAACGCCGGTGACATCACTTGGGAGCATGTCCGGTGTGAACTGCAACCGGTTAAAGGAGCACCCCAGCGATTTTGCAAGGCTTCGTGCCAAAACAGTTTTACCAACTCCCGGCACATCCTCGATGAGCGCGTGCCCCTGGCAAAGCAAACCGATCACGATCAATTCAATCGGATGCCTCTTCCCCACAATGACCTTTTCAAGGTTGTTTGTCAGCTTTTTACCGAAAGATTTTATATCAGCCATATCCGATTTCCTTTGCTTAGTTTAAATCGTATTTATAACCCGCACCAGTTAATATGACGACAACTGGATCTGGCAAATCTTGAATGGTATGTTCGAGAGCTGCTAAAACAATGGCAGATGTTGGCTCTACATATAAACCGTATCTGGCAAGAGCGTTTCGGCAAGGGATAATTTCATCCTCTTCAACAACCCAAAATGTCCCTTGGCTGGCTGATACAGCTTGTAAAACTGCGTCTGTTCGTACTGGCGTTTCTACCCGCACCCCTTCCGCCAGCGTTTGATTATCTACAACCATGCCCTCAGCCACGTTGCCTTTAGTAAACTTTGCCCATAATGGTGCGCATGCATGTGCCTGCACCCCAATAATGATTGTTCTGTTTACTGTGTATTTTGTGGCTATGCGCAAAGATTCAAGCCCTCGCGCTAATCCAAGCAGCAATCCACCCTGCCCGGCTGGTAGGATCACGGAGCCCGGCATTTTATTTCCTAATTGCGCGAATATTTCGTATGCCATGGTGGCATATCCGGGAAGATTGAATGGTAGATAAGCATGACTGGCATAAGCTACGCCTTGATCCGCTTCCGTTTTGGCAGCAATCCCTGCATCCTTTCTACTGCCGGGAATCCGAAGGAGTTCTGCACCATAAGCTTCAATTTGTTTGCGCTTTGGACCACTTGCGAATTCCGGGATAAATATCCGGCTATGTATACCTGCTCTCGCTGCATATGCGGCAAACGAAGCTCCGGCGTTACCTGAAGAATCTTCGACCGCTTCGAGCATATTGCGTGATTTGATCCAGGCAGCAATGAGCGCCGAGCCTCTATCCTTGAAGGAACCGCTTGGATTTTGAAACTCACATTTAAACGCTATCTTGCGCTCATATATTTCAGTCCAAAGAAGGGGTGTGTTGCCCTCCCCGAGAGATACGGGCACAAAATCAGATGTGATTCCGAAGGAATGCTTATATCGCCATATTCCAGGTTTCCTTGGATCGATCTGGGCAGGGTCATACGGTGGAAGAGTTCGAAAATCATAAACACCCCCACATTGTGGACAGAGATATGGCAATCCCTCTTGAGGATAGATGCGATCGCAAATTGTGCAAGCTATATCCATCATTCTCCGGGTTTAGGGCGGTATTTACCTTCAATCCATTTCTCTCCCAGTGATCCTATTTCTTTCTTCCAAATCGGTACGATCTCTTTGAGCCGGTCGATTCCGTATCGCGCGGCTTCGAAGACTCCAGTGTCGCGATGGCCTGACGAGCAGGCAATTATCGTGGAAGGTGCACCAGGGTACATCCGTCCGGTTCTCTGGACAATTACGATGCCTTCTATGCTCGGCCATTTCTTGCGAATCTCATCAGCCACCTGGTGCATCTTGTCCTCCGCCATCGGCTGATACGCTTCATAATCCAGATAATCTGTTTCGTGGATCTTTTCTCGGGAGGTCTGCGCGCGCACCACCCCAGTGAAAATTGCTACTGCACCGGTTGTTGGTAGGGTGATCTTTGCAAGAAGGGCATTAAGATCGAAGTCATTCTCGGTAAGAGAAATAATGGTCGGGAAGTCCATAAAATATCCTATCCACCTGAAACGGGAGGGAAGAAGGCAATTTCAGCTTCCTGGGGGATCACCTGCTCTTCTGCTGCGTATTCGCGGTTAATCGCTGCCATCATTGAATCTTTAACTTTTTCCAGGCGAGGGTAGGTTTCTGCCAGCATATCGGTCAATCCTCCAATGGTTATCCCCGCTGGGACTTCAAGTTCCAACGATTTGGTGCCGACATAATCACGTAGCGTGGCAAAAAACAATATTTTTACCTTGTGCATTCTGTACTCCATAAACTAATAAACTGGCAACCGTTTTAGGTTATCTTTGCTCGTTAATAATGTCTCCCGACCTACCGCCATGTTTCTCCAATAGTCTGATATTTTGAATTCTCATTGTCTTTTCGGCTGCCTTGGCCATGTCATACACCGTAAGCGCTGCCACCGAAACCGCTGTAAGCGCTTCCATCTCGACCCCGGTTTTTCCGGTCGATTTGACAGATGCAGTAATAATCACTCCCGGCAAGGTATCATCTGGCGAGAGGGAAACTTCAATGTGGGTGATTGGCAATGGATGGCATAACGGGATCAAGTCCGAGGTTCGTTTGGCTGCAGAAATGCCGGCAATTTGTGCTACGGTCAGAACATCCCCTTTCTTCATCATCCCGGTTTGGATTAGTTTCAGGGTGGCCTGCTTCATGACTACTTGTCCACTTGCAATTGCGATTCGCTCGGAATCAGGCTTGTTTCCCACATCGATCATACGGGCGCGACCAGTGCTGTCTATATGAGTTAATTTCGTTGCCATGGTCAGATTATACCGTAGGGAGGGCGGTGAGAAAACGGGTTTCTGGTTATAATGACGATATGGGATTCTTCCAGACCGACCCGAATGTCGAAAGAATGGTACCAGCTGATACGCGTTTGCTCAACCTGCGCGCTGAACCGTATTCTGATGGCAAACGGTTGAAGGTCGGTTTGGACTTGACACCGTTCCAGCAAAAACCTTATCTTGACCTTGCCTTGACCAATTCTTCTGGAGAATTAGTCGCAACTACAAGTATTGTCGAACCGGTCAACTGGAATCTTGAACTAAACCTGCATATCCGCAAAACCTCCATATCCTCCAATGGAGTATATAAGCTCACGGTCGTTATTTCATACCCTGACCTGGGCGAAGTTGATCGCCGTGACCTCACCATTGCAATCCCATCCACCGCGATATAAAATGCCTTTTCCTTCTCATCATTCATATAATCTTATATTTGGTATATACATTTTGGTGCTATTATCTGCTTGCAGCACAACCCCTGCTCCGGTTCCAACTAGCACGGTGGAACCAACCTCCACCCCCACAATTCCTCCACCAACCAGTGATGTGCTGACTCAAACGCCCTATGTCATCACTGCCACCCCTGGGATGGTCGAAACCACCTCGAAATCGCAGGATGTTTTCTTTTTGTCTTTGGAGGAAGATGGATATTACCATTTATTTGGGTATTCTCCACAAAGTATTCCTCTGACACGTCTCACTGCCGACTCATGGGATGATATTACTCCCTCCCTCAGTCCCGATGGGAATTTGCTGGCCTTTTCTTCGCGCCGAAATGGATATTGGGACCTATACCTTTTAAATCTGGGTAGCGGAGAAATTCAACGGTTGACAGATACTCTTGATTATGATGCGGCACCAACCTGGTCTCCTGATGGAGCATTTATTGCTTATGAAAGCTACACGAATGGGGTCTTGAATATCTATATCCATTCTGTCATAGATATTAAGCAGGCTGCCCTCCCACTGACTAAAAATGCATCTGCCAACACATCCCCCGCCTGGTCACCCCTCGGGCGTGAGATTGCATTTGTCTCCAATCGCTCGGGTGAACCCGAGATTTGGATTGCAGACCTGGATCACGCAGGAGCATTTACCAATATCAGCAATAATCCACAGGCGGTTGAATCGCACCCCGCCTGGTCTCCTGATGGCAGTAAATTAGCTTGGGCTTCCTCTAATTCTGAAACAGGATTAACAGGTCTGTATGTCTGGGACGCACTCAATCCTGATTCCCATCCGCAATGGGTCGGTTCTGGAGATTGGCCTGTTTGGCTGGACGATAATAGTATTGCAAGTCGTTTATCTACCCCCAATCAAACCTTTTTAACCGGATATTCCGCAGCTGGATCGATCGCCATTCCGCCCGTTCTCCTGCCCGGGGTACTTGATGGATTGTCAATCGGTACTACAACTAAAAAATTGCCAGGTCCCTTTCAGGCTGCTGCCCAGCTGACGCAGCTGGCGTTATATGATCCTGGAACCATTTCACAACCAAATCTTAGCTCCAGTCGCTTATCACTTGTGCCATTATCAAATGTAACTGCAGCTTTCCCAAAATTGATAGAGGCTTCAGCTGATTCGTTTGAAAGGTTTCGTAAGCTGATTTCTGTAAAAATTGGCTGGGACGCCCTTGGCAACCTGGAAAATGCTTTTATCCCCCTGACCACCCCTCCTGACCCTGGTTTGGGTGAGGACTGGTTGTTTACAGGGCGGGCATTTACCTTAAACCCTGTTTTAGTTCAGGCTGACTGGATGGTTGTAGTTCGTGAAGATTATGGTCAACAGGTTTTTTGGCGCATTTATTTGCGCACCGCAGCACAGGATGGGTCTCAGGGCATGCCATTAACTCAGGTTCCCTGGGATTTTTCCGCTCGAACCACCAGTTCTTCTGCTTATGAAAACGGTGGGCAGTTAATGACTTCCATTCCCTCAGGTTACTGGTTCGATTTGACTTCGGTGTCGGCTCAATATGGGTGGCAGCGTTTACCCTCATTAGCGAACTGGCGTAGCTACTATGCCGGAGCTCGGTTCAATGAACTGATTTTTCCCCAAGAGCTGGATTGGCGTACCGCCATGATGCAACTTTATCCGCCGGAGATTCTGATCACCCCCACCATTGTCATCCCACCAACCCGCACTCCCACCCGGACTCCGTTCTGGTATATTTCACCCACTCCCACAAAGACAGCCACGATCCATCCAACTACCACACCTTAGCCATGAAAACCTTTTTTGGTTTCTGGATGTTATCTTTCATAATATTCTTGTCAGCATGTGCTCCGGTCCGTGCGCCGGTGGCAACCCTCCCGGCAAACAGCACACCCGAATCGTTGATCACTGCTCCCGCGCCTCGCGCTTCTTCAACCCCCACAACCATTATAGCTGCGCCGCTCGCGACTCCCACAACCATGCTGGCAAGTGAAACTCCCTCACCACGGCTAACAGATACCATCAGTCCCATGCAATTATTTTTCCCAACCGTCATTCCAGCGATAGGAGCAGAATATCGCCCACCGCTTTATCCAACGCCATGGGCACTCTCTCCTTTTGATCATTTTTATTTCGCTTCCCCCATCGCTGCTGCCTATCCAGGTGACCCGATCTGGGATTATCGGTATGGTGGCATCTTTTTCGGACCAGACGTAATCCACAGCGGGGTTGATCTCCCAGCTCCGCGCGGCGCCGAAGTTTTAGCTGCTGGACCTGGTACAGTTGTTTGGGCTGGAATTGGGCTTTATTCAGGTTCAAGTTACAATTTAAAAGATCCATATGGCCTTGCGGTTGCTATCCGTCACGACTTTGGTTACAAGGACCAGCCTCTTTACACGGTATACGCGCACATGGAAGAAGTAGAAGTGATTGTTGGCCAATGGGTAAATACCGGTGCAATAGTGGGTCTTGTCGGAGACACGGGGATGACCACAGGTCCTCACCTTCATTTCGAAGTTCGACTTGGAGAGAACGATTTTTGGAAAACTCGTAATCCGGAACTATGGATGTCTCCTCCCCAGGGATATGGCGTACTGGTGGGTCGGGTGATGAGCACCTATGGGCAACGACTTGATTCATATTTGGTCCTATTAAAATCACTGGATACGGAGAAACAATATTCAGTGAAGACTTATGGACCATTGACCGCAAACAGTGATGCTTATTACAACGAAAATGTTGTTTTGGGTGACTTACCCGCCGGAGTTTATGAGCTAAACATTCCTTATGGTGCCCTGAATAGGAAGGCGAACATTCAAATCCTTCCGGGTCAGATCACATATTTTTCATTCTTTGGGTATAGCGGTTACGATTTCACTCTGCCTCCCGCTCCACTTAGCGGAACCCCATGAACTCTTGACGAATCGAACATCTGTGCTATACTCGACTTATTCAAGGATAGAGAGGAGTACTATGGCTCGCAAAACTGATACATCGGCAGGTTCACCCATGGACGAGGGACGTCGCAACATGCTTGATAAAGCACTTGGAGATATTGTCAAGCGCTATGGCGATGGTTCCATCATGCGATTGGGTGAGGCCCATAAAATGACCATCGATGCCATCCCAACCGGCTCGCTCTCACTCGATTTGGCACTTGGAATTGGCGGTATTCCACGCGGAAGGATCACTGAGATTTATGGTCCCGAATCTTCCGGCAAGACCACGATTTGCCAGCACATCGTTGCCGAAGTTCAAAAAATGGGTGGAACTGCAGCTTACGTGGATATGGAACACGCACTCGATCCAGCTTATGCCGCCAAATGTGGTGTGGATATCGACAACCTGCTCGTTTCACAACCCGATACAGGGGAACAAGCTCTTGAAATAACCGAAACCCTTGTCCGATCCGGCGCCGTGGACCTGGTGGTCATCGATTCAGTCGCTGCCCTGGTTCCCCGTTCCGAGATCGAAGGCGACATGGGGGATGCCCAGATGGGAGCCATGGCACGTTTGATGTCCCAGGCACTGCGCAAACTTTCCGGGGCGATCAACCAGACCAAGACTTCGGTCATCTTCACGAACCAGTTGCGGATGAAAATTGGAGTTATGTTTGGTAACCCCGAGACCACCACGGGTGGAAATGCGCTTAAGTTTTACGCTTCTGTTCGCCTGGATGTCCGCAGGATCCAATCCATCAAGATTGGGGCTGAAATTGTGGGCAACCGGACACGCGTTCGCGTGGTTAAAAACAAGGTTGCGCCTCCTTTCCGCACTGCCGAGTTCGATATCATGTATAACGAAGGCATTTCCAAGGTCGGTGACCTGATTGACATTGCGACTCAACTGGAAATCGTGGATAAGCGCGGCGCATTCTTCTCTTATGGTGAAACGCGGCTCGGGCAGGGCCGCGAAAATTCCAAGGAATTTCTTCGTCAAAACCCGGAAATTGCGAACGAAATCGAACAGGTAATCCGTCAGCGTGCCAACGGCGGGGAAGTCGCCATTCCACTTGTTGCCGGCAGCGGCGAAGATTCCAGTGGTGATACAGCAGAAGAAGCTTGAAATTTGGGGTTTGGAGTTTGGTAGAAGATTTTTTGATGGACACAGAAATGGGCAGGAAAGTTAAATCTGTGTCTTTTACATTAATTACTGCGCATACTTGTATCTATGTTTGTCTGTGTCTCCTGTTGTCAGCATGCGCTGGAAATAGCATTCCACTCCCAACACCATCATTTTCCCCGACGATTTCACCTGATATTCCAACTGACACCCTTATTTCAACGCTGCCTGTACTTTCTTCTCCAACACCCGCTTGTGTAAATAGGTTGACTTTTGTAAGTGATGTCACTGTTCCCGACTTTTCAATCGTTGCAGCCGGCAGTCTGCTTGATAAACAATGGCTTGTTCAAAATTCTGGCTCCTGCAACTGGAATAACCTTTATCGTATACGCCTGGTCAGTGGCGATGGGCTTGGCACATCTCCGGAGCAGGCTCTATACCCGGCTCGTGCAGGAATGCAAGCCACCCTTCGAATTGTTTTTACCGCCCCTGGGGCTCAGGGGGAATATTATAGTGAATGGCAGGCATTTGACGCTCAGGGTATCCCTTTTGGCGACACGTTCTTTATTAAAATAATTATTCAATAACTCCGACTTTAGAAAAATAAAAACAGGTTTCAATGCCTGCTATCAACATTCGCCCGTTGACACCCGCAGACCGTGACTGGATTTCTCAAGTCATGATCAAGGAATGGGGTGGCGAGATGGTGGTCGTCCACGGAGAGACATTCCATCCTGCCTTTCTGCCAGGCTTCGCCGCACTTGTTGAAAATAAACCTGTTGGCTTATTAACTTACAACATATCTGGGAACAAGTGTGAAATCATCACGCTCAACTCATGGCGGGAGAATCTTGGGGTTGGCACAGCTCTAGTTGATGAAATTCGGAAATCAGCAGTTCAGGCTGGGTGCATATGCTTGTCAGTGGTCACGACTAATAACAACGTTCATGCCATGCATTTTTACCAGAAACGCGGCTTCATCATTTCCTCAGTGCGTAAAAATGCGATTGCTGAAAGCCGAAAACTCAAACCCCAAATTCCACTTTTTGACGAACGTGACCGACCTATAAGTGATGAAATCAAATTGGAAGTTCGATTGAAAGATCGAAATACCTGTCAGCAACAATTTTAAATCCTGATTTAATTCCTTCCTGACCCTCTTGGAGAATCCATGGATAACCCCACTATTGACCTGATCCATCGCCACACCTCAGTGCGACATTATAAGCCTGACCCGCTCCCTATCGCTATGGTTGAAACGATAATCTCTGCAGCGCAATGCGCATCCACCTCATCCAACCTCCAGGCGTATAGGGTTGTTGCGATATCTAATGCAGACGTGCGTACCCGCCTATCGAGACTTTATGGCAACCAGGCTCATATCCGGGAAGCACCGGTCTTTTTAGCCTGGTGCGCAGATTTGGCACGCCTGGACCGTGTTTGCAGTTTGCGGGGGTACACGCAAGTAACTGAATACATAGAGAACTTTCTCATTGCCGAAATTGACACTTCCATCGCTGCACAGAATGCTGCATTGGCGGCTGAATCTCTTGGACTGGGCATCTGTTTCATCGGTAGTATTCGCAACAATTCCACCGAAATCACCGAACTCCTCGGACTTCCAAAGCTCACCTTTCCTCTCACTGGAATGACTCTGGGATGGCCCGATAGACAATCCAATATCAAGCCGCGCCTGCCTGTCCAATCGATTCTTCAATGGGGGTCATATAATCGTGAGACAGAAAACGAAAATTTACGTGCATACGATGCGACAATGATTGCGACTGGCCTTTATAGTGGTCGCCAGGTACCGGAGCCTGGTAAGCCGGGAGAGATGGAAGACTATGGATGGACGGAGCACTCTGCCCGGCGCGTATCGCTAGCAGCGCGTACAGATTTACGCGCCGCGCTAGAAAAACAGGGATTTTGCCTTAAATAGTTTGGCATATTAAAGTTATCGAGCCCAGTATTGGCCAGGTATACCCACATTCCCTCTTGTATAATTGATCCATGACCTATATTCTCTATGGCGAACGCGTTAGTAAACAGGCTGAACTCCGCCTTGGTTGCTCGGCAACTCTCTTTGATGTATACCATGCCAAGATCCTGCTTACTCGCCGTAAAGATAACGGCATGTGGTGTTTGCCTGGTGGAATGATCGAATCAGGTGAAACAGTCTCTGAAGGCTGTGAGCGCGAAGTTTTAGAGGAGACCGGGTTGAGGGTGCACGTCGTTCGCCTGACTGGTATCTATTCTGATCCACACCAAGTCGTCGTTTATCCGGATGACACCCACACTCACATCGTGGTCATAAATTTCGAAGTGGAACTCGTCAGTGGAGAACCAGGCTTGAGCAGCGAGACAACTGGCGTGGACTGGTTCCTGGTTGGGGAGGCCTCTGAGATGGACCTTTTCCACGGTCACGCTCAACATATTCGGGATGCATTGGCTGGTCGCGAGGGGGCTTTTATCCGATGAAACACTCATCGATGAATATGCGGGTAATAAACCCGCCATATTGGAAAAAGCCATGGTTGGGTTACCTGCTGTGCTGATGTCCGCGAAGAAAAAATGGAAAATAAAACTGAAAATACTCTCAGCCCTTCCGCCCAAAAAGTCAAGGATGAATTACTCTCCAAGGGGTATGTCAGTAATATTATTGAATTTCAAGACAGTACTCGCACTTCTGGTGAAGCTGCGGAACGCATAGGTTGCCAAATTGGGCAGATAGTCAAGTCGCTTATTTTTCGGGGACAGGTTTCCGGGAAACCGGTACTAGTCTTGACAAGCGGTGCCAACCGAGTCGATGAAAGTCTCATCGGTCGTTATGCGAATGAATCCATTGGGCGTGCGGACGCAGAATTTGTCCGCTCCGCGACTGGTTACGCGATCGGAGGTGTGCCTCCGGTGGGATATCCACAACCAGTGGAGACTTATCTTGATGAGGATCTTTTACAGTACGGGAAAATCTGGGCTGCTGCAGGAACGCCAAACGCGGTTTTTGAATTAACCCCTGCCTCTCTTGAAAAGATGACCGGAGGAAAGGTAGTCAGGGTAAAGGCGTAACAAATATATAAGTAGAATAAAATCGCGGCGCATGATAATATCTTGCGCCGCGATTTTATTCTTCCAGGGCTTCCTTTGATTTCTTATCTGATTTACCCCGGTCGTCAGTATTTAAGATGCGCTTCCGGATGCGATATGAAAGAGGGGTTACTTCAAGCAACTCGTCGTCAGCCAGGTACTCAATGGCTTCATCAATGCTCATTTGGCGCGGAGTGGTCAGGCGAATTTCCATATCGCCATGTGACGAGCGCATGTTGGTCAAATGCTTCTTTCGACAAACGTTGATCGGAATATCGCCGGGTCGTGAGTTCTCCCCGATCACCATCCCCTCGTATACGGCCACGCCTGGACCATAAAATAATGTCCCTCGGTCTTCGGCACTTTTAAGCGCGTAAGCGGTGGTATCGCCAATTTCCCAGGCAACCAGAGAACCTGTAGTGCGCTGGGCCATCGGGCCGGCCATTTCCTCATACCCATGGAATAAAGTATTCATTACTCCCATGCCGCGGGTTGCTGTCAGGAATTGATATCGGAAACCGAGCAGACCGCGCGTTGGCACGATATATACCAGCCTGACACTGCCCTGTCCTGTGTCCTGCAGGTCCATCATTTTTCCGCGTCGTCCCCCGAGCATTTCTACTACTACGCCCACTGTTTCCGGGCTCGTTTCTACGTGGACTTCCTCGAAAGGTTCTAGTTGGGTTCCGTCTTCGGCCTTTCGGAATATTACTTCTGGGCGGGATACCTGGAACTCATATCCTTCCCGGCGCATGGTCTCGATCAGGATCGCCAGATGCAATTCTCCCCTTCCGGAGACAAGGAATGTATCTGCGGTCGCCGTCTCTTGAACCCGCAGGGAGACGTTGGTGCGTAATTCATCGAAAAGACGTTCGCGTAACTTGCGGGATGTGCTCCAGCGTCCTTCCCGCCCTGAGAATGGTGAGGTATTGACCCCAAAAGTCATGCGGACGGTTGGTTCTTCCACTTTGATGGTAGGCAGGGCAACCGGGTTTTCTATATCGGCCAGGGTTTCGCCAATTGCGATGCCTTCCAGCCCGGCTAGGGCAATAATTTCACCGGCTTCCGCCTGCTCCACTTCAACTTTATTTAAGCCCTGGTGCACGTACAAATAACGGGCGCGCTCCGGGGAGTTGGTACCGTCAATTTTCAGACGTGCCATTGGTTGGCCAACTTTGATCTTGCCGGCATGGATGCGACCCACCGCAGTCACGCCGCGGTAATCGTCATACCCAAGTGTGGTGACAAGTATCTGCAATGGGGCATCTGCATCCACCAGGGGGGCGGGAATGTGCCGCAGGATGGTCTGAAACAACGGCTGGAGATCTGGGCCGAGTTCCGGGGAGAACCCAGCCTGGGCACTCGTCGCCTGCGTATAAATGATTGGGAAGTCCGCCTGTTCGTCTGTAGCCCCCAGTTCAATGAACAAATCGAATGTTTGGTTGACCACGCGCTCGGGTTCGGCATCCTTGCGGTCCACTTTATTGATTACCACTACGGCTTTATGACCCATCTCGAGCGCTTTTTTCAACACGAAACGGGTTTGCGGCATGGGACCCTCAGCAGCATCAACCAGCAGCAACACGCCGTCCACCATATTCATGACCCGTTCAACTTCGCCGCCGAAATCTGCATGACCCGGGGTATCAACTATGTTGATTTTAACCACCTGGCCTGTTTCCGGGTCCGGGATGGTGATGGCGGTATTTTTAGCCAGGATGGTAATGCCTCGTTCCCGTTCGAGGTCAATGGAATCCATAACACGTTCAGCCACCTGCTGGTTGTCGCGGAAGGTATGCGATTGGCGCAGAAGACCATCCACTAGTGTTGTTTTTCCATGGTCAACATGCGCGATTATGGCGATATTACGTATATCTTTTCGTTCTTTCAACATGGTTTACCTTTTTAGGGGAAAATTGGTTTCCGCTTAGTGCGGTCATCTACTTGCCCCAGCGGTCTTCCATACAAAAACCCCGGAGTAGAGACCGGGGTCTGACATGACGAGGTTAAATCCGGCGTGCGGGCTCTATTTTATCAGATTGTGTGGAATTTGGGCAGAGGGACACCTGGTCCCTCAGCATTTTGATTCCAAGTCTTTTGGAGATCAGAGTAAAAAATAATTTTCCGGCCTCAGATTGGTCGGCTCACTAATATCATCACCGCAATATAATGAGCCGCCGCAGCAACCAGCACCAAAATATGCCAGACTTCGTGGAATCCAAACTTTTCTGGAATAAAGTTGAATATTTTTGTTGCATAGACGACAGCACCTAGCGTATAAATCACCCCGCCAACGATCAACCATACAATGGAACTCACCGGTAGAACTAAAGGGATCTGACCAGCAGCGGATATCCCCAACCAGCCCATTACCACATAAATGGCTGCATTTAACCAACGCGGCGCATTGACATAGAATATCTTTACGGCAATCCCAACCAGTGCAAATGACCAGATAATGACCAGCATGCTCCAGTGAAAAAAGCCCCGGAATGCCAGAATGCAAAAGGGTGTATATGTCCCGGCTATTAGTAAATAAATGGCAGAGTGGTCAAATATACGCAGGATTTGGATAATATTTGAATTTGCCCGCGTCAAGTGATATGCGGTGCTGGCGGAAAAAAGCGTGATCAGGCTTAGGCCGTAGATCAAAATGGAAACGACCTCCGCTTTTTCGGACCAGGTGGCGATCAATAGGGCAATTTCACCAATTATGGCGGCAATCACTCCGCCAAGGTGGGTTAACCCACTTACAGGTTCACGGAATTTGGACAGCATTTGATCCCATTTTATTCCGTTAGGTTTGCGCCCTGGTACTTGCTAATGAAACATGAGCGCATACAGGTAATCTTCTTTACATACCCAGAGTCAGTAAATTTTACCCTTTACTATTGAACTTTGTTTATCATCTAGCTAATAAGCGGCTATCAAAATAAAAGCCTCGCGGGCATTTCCCCGTGAGGCATTGACTGGCTGATTAAAAATCGAAAAAACTACGTACCTTCCTCCCATGAGTTCAGATACTTTACTTGTTCCGGGGTCAGGGTGTCAATTTTTACTCGCATGGCTGAGAGCTTGATTCGCGCGATCTCAGCGTCCACTTCAGCGGGTACGGAGTAGACCCGTTTTTCCAACTTTTTGGCATTCTTGACAATGAACTCGGCTGCCAACGCTTGGTTGGCAAATGACATATCCATAACCGACGCGGGGTGCCCCTCGGCGGAAGCCAGGTTGATTAGCCGGCCTTCCGCCAGGATGTTGATCTTCCGGCCATCCTTTGTCTCGTATTGTTCTACGAATGGCCGGACAAGCTTGGGATCTCCCTTGGACATGCCCTGGAGCCCGGGGATATTGATCTCCACGTTGAAGTGCCCTGAATTGGCCACTATTGCACCGTCCTTCATAACCTCGAAGTGGCGTTGGTCCACTACATTGATATCGCCAGTCACAGTGCAGAATATATCGCCGATCTTTGACGCATCCATCATGGGCATGACCTGGAACCCATCCATGACAGCTTCCAGTGCCTTCAGCGGATCTACCTCCGTGACGATCACCAATGCTCCCATACCGCGCGCTCGCGAGGCCAGGCCGCGTCCGCACCAGCCATAACCAGCTACCACAAAATTCTTGCCTGCCAACAGCACATTGGTTGCCCTGATAATACCATCCAGCGTGGATTGTCCCGTGCCATAGCGGTTATCAAAGAAATGCTTCGTCATGGCATCGTTGACTGCGATTACGGGAAACTGAAGCATTCCATCCGCGGCCATAGCCCGCAGGCGGATGACTCCGGTCGTGGTTTCTTCGGTACCTCCGATAATGCTGGGGAGCAGTTCACGCCGGCCTTTGTGGATGGTGGAAACCAGGTCGGCGCCATCATCCATGGTCATGTGCGGTTTGTGATCCAGCGCAGCGCTGATGTGTTTGTAATAGGTCACGTTATCTTCACCTTTAATGGCAAAGGTGGGCACTTCGTACATATTGACAAGTGCAGCTGCAACGTCATCCTGGGTGGAAAGTGGGTTTGAGGCGGTCAGGACAAGATCCGCGCCTCCTGCCACCAGTGTTCGTGCCAGGCTGGCAGTCTCACTGGTGACGTGCAGGCAGGCTGAAAGACGGATACCTTTGAGAGGTTTCTCCTTGGTAAAACGTTCGCGAATTTGCCTAAGGACAGGCATCTCGCGTTCCGCCCACTCAATACGTCTTCGCCCGCCCTCAGCAAGGTTGTCATCTTTAATATCGGAATTGCTCATTATTTCTCCTTCAACTTGAGTAGCTCGTTTAGTTTACCATCATCATCAAAATGATCCCTGAAACGCCTCACGAACTCAGCGCGCGTATAGGTATGGTTCTGAGGACCTTTTTGCTCCAAGCAATAGACCGCTGCCAGGGATCCAATCTCTCCGCACAATTTCCAATCGAAACCTTGGGCATATCCAGCCAGGAACCCGCCCCGGAATGCGTCTCCCACGCCCGTTGGGTCCATGATGCGTTCTTCGTGGACGGCTGGGATGAATATTTCGTCCTTCCCGGTGTAAACGGTTGCTCCATCTTTTCCACGGGTTACAACTACAACCTTGATATGCTGGAGAATTTGCTTCAGGTCCCATCCTGTTTTTTTGGTAATCAGCTCGAATTCGTAGTCGTTGACGAAAAGGAAATATGCCCCCTCCATGTCTCGCGCCAACTCCGATCCTTCCAAACGCAGGATCTGTTGGGATGGATCGTATAGGTAAGGGATTTTTGCTTCATGACACTCAGCGGCGAACTTGGTCATTGCCTCCGGGGAATTAGGGGAAATGATCACCAAATCTGGACGAGGATCTACTTTCAGGATGCTTTGCTTCGAAGCAACCTTCATCGCACCGGGATAGAAGGATGCCAGCTGTGCATTGGACTGGTCGGTAGTGGCAAAAAAAGATGCGGTGAAAAGTCCTGGAACAACTTGCATCAAGGTTGTGTCAATGCCAGCAGCCTCGAGATTTTGCCGGTACTCCCCGAAATCTTCCCCTACCGTCGCCATAACCCGCGGCCGCTCCCCCAAAAGTGCCATGGTAAACGCAATATTGGGGGCTACTCCGCCGCGTTGGCGGGACATGGAATCAACTAGGAAAGACAGGCTGATCTTTTCCAGTCTTTCAGGAAGAAATTGTTCTTTGAACAACCCTGGGAAGGTCATTAAGTAGTCATAAGCGACAGAACCTGTTAACAAAATATCCATTTCGTTATCCCTTTAACACCTCAGATTCTTCGAGGCGATTTTAGTCATCCCTACCAATATTCTTTAAATTCACAGTAAAGGGTGGGTTTACAATCCCGTTTTCAGTGATAATTGCAGTGATCAACCGGTTGGGAGTAATATCGAAAGCCGGGTTGCGAGCCTTGGCTCCTTCCGGGGACACCCGTTCACCGTGGAATTGTATCCCTAAAACTTCTTCGGGATCGCGCTCTTCAATGGGAATAAGACTGCCATCAGGAACCGAAAAATCGATCGAAGAGATGGGTGCAACTGAATAGACTGGCACCTTGTTATCATTGGCTGCCAGTGCCAGCATGTAAGTCCCAATTTTATTTGCCACGTCGCCATTGGCTGCGATTCTGTCCGCGCCGAAAAGTACTTCCTGTACCTCGCCTGATCTAAGGAAATATCCGGCAGCGTTATCGGCGATGATTTCGTAAGAAATGCCATATTGCCCCAACTCCCAGGCCGTTAATCGGGATCCCTGCAACCTTGGACGAGTTTCGTCGACGAGCACATGAATCCTTTTACCTTGTTCATGAGCAGTGCGGATAACCCCCAGGGCTGTACCCCAATCCACCACGGCCAGTGCACCGGTATTACAGTGATGGAGGATAGTATCTCCGTCACGGATTAACTTCGCTCCATTTTCGGCCATCCGTTTGTTGGTGTCTACATCTTCGTCTGCAATACTTTGGGCTTCGTTCAAGATAATCAACCGTAACGCTTCTAAATTTATTGCTTGATTCCCAGCAAGCTGTTTCCTGAGCGTCATCAAAACTCTCTCCACTGCCCATGCCAGGTTGACCGCTGTCGGGCGCGTTCCTTTCAATGTGGCGGCCGCTGATTCAATGTCCGCAAGGAATTCAGTCGAGGATCGTGCCCTTGATTCATTTGCAGACAGCGCCAACCCGAAAGCAGCCGCTGCTCCAATTGCCGGCGCACCGCGCACGGCCATATTCCGAATGGCTTCGACCACTTCCGATCCTTTATGCAGGGTAATCACTTCCAACACCGCTGGCAGCTGGCGTTGGTCGATCATCATGAGAGAGTTGGATTCCCAATAAACGGTTCGCATGGACGCACAGGAAAAGACGCCCACTCAGGGGCGTCATCAGTCGTGGATAAAGTTTATCATGCCGTACCCATATTGACAAGCATTGACATGGCTTCTTTTCTCAATTATAAGATTAGCATGATTATCAAACGCCTGCTTTTTGGAGCATGCCTGTGTATTCTTTTGGTGGGCTGTGTACCGGCTTCAATTTCTGTTCCAACCTTGATACCCGGTTCCACTCTCCCCCCGGCAATCACACCATTTGACACAACTCTGCCTACTTTTACCCTATCTCCCACTCCAACTTCTGAAGTAAGGGTCGAGACGGGTGAAAAAGCGCTATTTAATGGCGACTTTGACCAAGCCCTTATCGAATACCAGGCGGCCTCCGATAATTCCACTAATCCAGATATACGTGCAGCAGCATTGTGGGGGTTGGGGCGCGTCGAAGTTGCTATAAAAAACAATGCAGCTGCTTTGGATACCCTCTGGCAGTTGACAAGTCAATATCCAGCCTCCCCAAATGCGATCCGTGCGTATTTTTTGATTGGTGAAATCTATCAGGCACTCGGGAGAAATGTCGAAGCCGCTCAAGCTTATACAATCTATATAGCGCTCCGTCCAGGCATCATCGATGCATATGTACAGGAACAGCGGGGAGATTCCTATGCTGCGGCAGGAAATGATACTGAGGCTGTCCCAGCATATAAAGCTGCCCTGGCCGCTCCCCGGATTGAGGACCCTACCGCCTTGCAGGTAAAAATTGCCCAGGCGGACAACCGCTTGGGGGATACGGCCACCGCGCTGGGGATGTTTGACTCGATTTTTACGGCTAGCTCGAATGATTATGTGAAAGCTCAGATGGATTTGCTATCCGGACAAATATATCTCGCTCTCGGTCAACCTGACCAGGCATACCAGCGCTTCCTTCATGCCGTTAATAATTACCCCCTGGCGTACGATTCTTATTCGGCTCTGGTATCTTTGGTGAATGCCGGCATCCCTGTGGATGATATGAATCGTGGTCTGGTGGATTATTTCGCCGGTCAATATGGCTATGCCCACGATGCTTTCCAACGCTATATGGACGCGAATCCTAATAGTGATGGCACGGCTGCTTATTATATGGCTCTGACATATTATAGTTTGGGTCAATACGAAGAAGCTGTGAAGGCATGGGATGTGTTTATCCAGGGTTATCCAGATAATCCTCATTGGGCGGCTGCCTGGAACGGGAGTGCTTCTCTTCCAGGACGTGCCTATACGCAATGGTACTACCTTGGACAGTACGATATTGCTGCTCAGACTTTGTTGAAATTTGTCCAACAGGCTCCCAAAGATGCCAACGCCCCCATCTATCTTCTGGAGGCTGGTCGAATTCAGGAACGGAACGGTAAATTGGATGATGCCGCTCTAACCTGGGACCGGGTCGCTGCTGAATACCCCGGGAGCGATCTCGTCCCTCAAGCACTCTTCTGGGCGGGGATAACCCGCTACCGGCTTGGGAAATATAATGATGCCCTGATTTCTTTTCAGCGCGACTCCATTCTTTCTACCAATCTGGAAGACGAGGCTAGTTCGAATTTTTGGATCGGCAAGGCTCAACAGGCATTGGGCGATACTTCCGCAGCTCAGGTTGCCTGGCAGCAGACTGCTGCCATCGACTCTACTGATTATTACAGTCTTCGCGCTCAGGATATGTTGTTGAGCCGTCCTGCTTTTGAGCCATTGCCGGGTGTCAATCTGACCATGAATCTTGCCGCTGAACGCGCTGAGGCCGAATCCTGGGTGCGCGTCACATTTAGTCTCGCCCCAGATACCGATCTCTCATCTCCCGCTGCATTGTTGGCAGACCCCCGGCTTATCCGTGGAACCGAGTTCCTGGCACTTGGAGTCAATGCACAGGCCGGTCTCGAGTTTGATTCTCTGCGTACTGAAGTGGAACAGAATCCTGCCGATTGCTTTCGCCTGGCTAATTATCTCCTCGACCTGGGCCAATATTACCCGGCAATATTTGCCTTCCGTCAGGTGCTTACTCTGGCTGGAATGAACACCCAATCCCAAACCCTGGCCGCACCTGTCTACTTCAACCATGTCCGTTATGGGTTGTATTATCAAGATATCCTCTTTCCTGCCGCGCAACGGACTGGCTTCGATCCCATATTTATTATGTCTGTAATGCGGCAGGAAAGTCTTTTTAATCAATATGCAAATTCCTCTTATGCCCTCGGGTTGATGCAAATAACCCCCGGGACAGGGCAATTCATTGTCGATAATCTGGGATGGCCGCCAAATTACACAGTTGATGACCTGTACCGGCCATTGGTCAATATTGGCCTGGGTACTTCATATCTAGTGAATCAACGACTCCATTTCAATGGAGATCTTTCGACTGCCCTCGCAGCATACAACGCAGGTCCAGATGCGGCTGTCATTTGGCGCGATCTTTCCGGCCCCGATACCGACTTATTTGTGGAAGTCATCCGTTATGATGAAACCCGTACCTACATCCGCAGTATTTACGAAATTTATTCCATGTACCGATCGCTGTACGCGATCGTTCCTTAAAAAAATAAATCTCCCGCATAATTAATGCGGGAGAATTTTACTAGCCCATATGGTCCACGATCTTTTTGTGGACCATTTTTGCATCCATGTCAAGTACTGAAATCAATTTATCGCGTCCACTGGATCCTGCCACGATTTCCAATTGTCTGACAGGAATCTCCAGCACCTTGGCAAGGTATATAAGAAGCGCTTCATTGGCCTTTCCCTCCACCGGAGGCGCTGTTAAATGTACTTTTACAGTCCCGTCGCTAAGGATATCGACGATTTCGTTCTTGCTGGCACGCGGCGTCACTCGTACAGCCAGCGCCGCGCCTTTCTTGCCATCATGCAAATGATAGGACCTTGATGCCATATTTCACCTCAAAGAGCATAAAGGAAACTGATCAGGACGGATTTTATAATTTCAACTATTATAATTAGTATTAAGGGACTGAGATCGAACATCCCTACCAAAGGTACAACTTTCCGGATGGGTGTCAGCAATGGCTGGAGAATCCTGTCAAGGGCACCTCGTATTTGGTTATATGGGCTGAGAAAAAAAGATAATACCGTGTCAACAATTACTAATAAAACTAGTAAGTTAGCGAATAAATTGATTATTGATGCGAGCAGGTTTATCATAAAGCCTCTATCCTGGTCGAGGACCTAAAATTTCCTGACCTACTCGAACAATCGTCGCTCCTTCCTCTATGGCAACCTGGAAATCTCCGCTGGTTCCCATCGATAGTTCCGACCAACTGGTTTGAGGAAGTCGTTCTACCAGGTACATTTGTAAATCGCGCAGCCTTCGGAAGTATGGACGTACCTCCTCCGGGTCGGCAAAAAAGGGTGGCATGCTCATTAGTCCGCATATGTTCAAGCCCGGAAATGCAATAATTTGTTCAAATAAGGGTACTAGTTCTGTCCAATGTCCTTCATCCCATCCTGGAAAGCCAAATTTGCTTTCCTCTCCACTTACATTGACTTCTAATAACACTGGTAATTTCCGGTTCGTTTCGTTACAGATCCTGTTCAATCGCCCTGCAAGTTTTAGGCTGTCCAGCGAGTGCATCAGAGAAAAATTCCCGGGTACCAAATCAGCCTTTCGAGTTTGTACGTGACCAATCATGTGCCATTCAACGGATGAATCCCGGAACGCTGAAATTTTCGATACGGCTTCCTCAGCGTAATTTTCACCCAGCATTGTCGCACCAGCCGTAATTGCTGCTTTAACAATTTCCAAGGGTTGAGATTTGGTGACTACAACCAATCGTATTCCTCCAACATTTCGCCCGGATCTGGTAGACGCTTCGATAATTTTTTCGAGAACCTTTAAATATCGTTCACGAATTCCGGGAACCAGGCGCTCGTCCATGGCTGGATTATACCAAGGCAATGATTGCTCCGAACCGCCCCGTGCGCCCCTTTTCGCCTCTATGTGAATACCAGTCTTCTGTATGACAGGCGGTACATAATCCCGCCAGCTCCACTTGATTTACTCCCGCCTGGTTAAGCAACAACCGGTTCGCAGCCCATAAATCGAATTTCATCCGTCCTATATCTTTCGAGAGCAATATCGTAGAATTATCTTGAAAAGTTTGCCTTACTTGCTCCACGACCTCCGGGCCTACTTCGTAATGGTCGGGTCCTATGGATGGACCTATTCCTGCACGTATATCTTTCAATTTTGATCCAAATCTTTGTTGCAACGCCTCTACCGCAAACCGAACAGCACCTTTCACTGTCCCCATCCATCCGGCATGGGCAATTCCAACCACTTTTTGGACTGGATCGTGTAGCAAAATTGGAACGCAGTCGGCAAACCGCATCATGACGGTCACCCCCGGTTTGTCGGTCAGGATGACATCCGCTTTGATGTGGGGGACATCTGCAGGGCGTGGTGCCTCAGCAATTACCACATTTACTCCATGTACTTGCCAGACGTCATACACAGATGCTGGTGCACACCCCACGGTTGCCAGTACCCGTCGACGGTTTTCACGCACGCGCTCCAGGTCGTCCCCCACCGTACTGCCTAGGTTCAGCGATGCCCATGGTTCCGGGCTCACACCACCCCTTCGAGTAAAAATAGCCTGGATCAGCCCTTCCCCTAAATGCTCGAATTGAAAATAGCGGATTTCACCGTTTGTCAGGAAAGGCATTTTGATGATTATTTCTGGAGGACTGCAAATTTCTTGGCAAGCAGCCGGCGGGTATCGGCCATGCTCTCTTCGATAAGAGGGAACATGAACCAGGCGGTAGTAATACCAAACAGGAAACCGGTCATGACCCGTAGGAACGGAGTGCTTTCCCGGTATGGCAGGATGGATTGGATGAATGCGTTGGGGATTTGACTCAATAACTGCGAGAAACCATCCAGCCCAATTGGCCCCATCCCAACCAGGACCCAAATAATCCAATGAAGCTTGGGGAGTTTTCGTCGGGTAATTGCGTACACCACGCCAAATAATGCCATCGCACCCCAAATGGCAATATCTCGCTCACAAAACGCAACCTTATAACCAAGTACCGGGTCCCCCAGGAACTGCCGCGCCTGCAGGCGGCTGGGATCATTTAAATCAGTAATCCCTTGGGGATTTGATTGACTAACGCTGACTTGTTCAAAAGTCAGAACTCCAGCCATTTTTGCCGCAGCGTGTGGATAATATGCCTGTTCCCCGAACAGGAAAAACGAACGAAAAGCCCATTGATGGCACAAGGGGCTGTAAATTGTATAGATCACCTGTGCTGGTGCATTCCAATTTATCTTTTTGAAAATTGGAGCGAGAAATGGTAAGCCCACATAAAGCAGGAGAAAGGCATTGAAAATGGCAAGGTAATGCTTCGATATCCAATAGGATATTTTGTCCGCCCGGCTGATCGTTTGGATGCGTGAGGTGTTTGCTCTGAAAGTCTTGTCGTTTATATTTTCAATCTGCACCCTGCGGTCCGCAGCCGCACCGAGCGTCATCTGTAATTCCTGGCGGGTGAAGGGGGCTTTCAGTCGGAAAGGTCCTGCCTCCACTACCGGTATGTCCAACGCAAAATTATCCCGGAGGGCAGGATCGGAATCAATATCGAGGACTGCAAGTTTATGTGGGATCACCTCTTGCAGTGCTTTTAGATCCTCTTCAGCTTGCTTGCATAATTCACAATCTGCGCGCGTATACAAAGTGACAGTAATCATTTACTTTATCCTGTTAGGATGATAGGGATATGAGCGCTTCATTTTATAAATGAAATTCTATAATGGTTGGAACAAATTCAATAACTTTACTGGTAAATTAGAAAAATAATATGTTCAAGGCGGTTTTATAAACCGAAATTAGTTATGGGAAAATAATTTGCGAGCAGGCTGAATGAACCCAGAAAAAGGAGGATGCCCACGATGACGAGGATTACTCCCATGACAATTTCAACTATGCGCATTACCTTGCTATAGCGGCGAAGAAGAGTGCTTACCCATCCGATCCCAATGGCGGCTAAGAGGAACGGGATCGCCAATCCGGCGGAATAAGATACTCCTAACGCTGTCCCTTTAATGATGGAACCCCCATTAATGGAGAATGTCATGATCCCCCCCAGCACCGGTCCTATACATGGTGACCATCCTGCCGAGAAAAAAATACCCATTAATGCCGATGAAACGTACCCCCATCGGTTCAACTGGGAGTGAACGCGAACGTCATACTCCAAAAATGGGATGCGGAAAACTCCGATCATGTGCAACCCAAAAATAATAATGACCACCCCACCTAATTTTGCCAGCCAGGTTCGGAAATCAAAAAGCAACAGCCCAATTGCTGAAGCAATGATATTGAAAAGGATAAAGACCACGCTGAAGCCGATCACAAATGCTAGCCCATGGGAAAAAGTCACCCACCTGTTTTTGCCCGATGTTTCTCCCCCGGCTGCACGCCCCCCCAGATATCCAATGTAGGCAGGCACAAGGGAAAGGACGCACGGCGAAAGGAATGACGCCAGGCCTGCCAGGAATGCCAGGCCAATTGTCACATTGAAATTATTCATTTATCCTTAGGAACATTAAAGAGTATCTTCCACGACAACGTGTGTACTTCCAGTCGTCCAGTCATGCCAGGTTATTTCACCCGTCTCAAGTCCAACTTCCGGTTGCGACCAGCGGAAGATCCATTTTGCATCCTCTGGCTTGCAATTGACACATCCATGCGATCGCTCTGTCCCAAAATCGTTGTGTGATGTCGCCCCATGGATTGCAACGCCATCACCAACGAAAAGTGTCGTCCAGCTAATTCCCGGAAGGTCATAGCTGGATCCCAACGCATTCGCAGCCATGCGTACGGAAATCAGTTTTCGCCATATTGCGTGATCACCCGGGGGTGTCGAACCCTCTTGGACTCCTGTTGAGACACGACAAAAATAAACCTCTTTGTTGCTTTCTTCACATGTCAAAGTTTGATAATTTGTGTTCACAACGATTTTTTTAGTGGCTGGGTCCACTTCCGGGTGGATTGGAGAGACATCCTCCTCCGTAAGGGGTCTGAAAGCAGCCCCTTCTGCCCAAAATAGGTCGCCGGGGTTCCCATATCTTTCATTAACATGATATTGGATTTTTCCGGTTTCAGAATTGCGGATTCCGTCGATCCACATTACCTGTGAGAAGTACAGGCGCGCCTGCCTGTAGTAGGCAATATGATCTCGCATCCAGCCAGAGACTGGGGCCGGGTTTTCCATGATAAGGTCTACATAAGGGACAGTCACTTCCCCCCAAAACCCTGTCTGTCCAACCGGCATCGTCGCCAGGGGTGTGTTGGGTAGATTTCGACAGGGTTGCAAAAAAAGGGAATGGATGTACCCTTCGGGTGTCTCCACCCAACGCTGGTTTGGTAAATTTACATCGATGCTCGCCGCTGTCACTTCTTTCAGCCAGGGGAAAACTTCATCAGGTTGTGCATCCCGGACCTTCGAACCTCCTACGTCGGGAGTCGTCATGATCGGGATGATACCGCCCCATTCCAGGCTTGTATCGGTGGTGCAATTTCGTCCTAGCAAATCGGCTTTTGGAAAATCGGGTAAAAAACTCGCCTGTCTTATTAGGTCAGGAGTCAGCCTGGATGCTAATGGTCTTAATGCCAGGGCACCTAGGCCGAGACCAGCGAGTCTCAGGAATTCTCGTCGTGTAACCTGACGTTTGGATGAAGGCATGGCGCCAAGGATAACCGTTTCCATGGAGGAAGTCAACCGGCATATTAGACTCCCCTTATCAATACTTTCTTGAATAATCGGGAAAAAAAGATAGTAAAAAAGGCGGGTTACCCCCTCACTTTTCATCAGCTGGGCTGCCTTGATCAAATAATTAACACTTACCCATCGCCCTAAACCCGGACGATGGGTAAGCAAGTAATTGACTGCAAATTATTTTACATCACCAACAACTAGCGTCGATGTTGTAAAACCAGTGTTATTTGCTGCCGGGTCCAGGTAGACTGATACCGTATACGTATTCGTATCACCCGGGGCAATCGCATCCGCGGTTGGGGAAATGGATGTATATTCCATTGCGATGAGCTTGTTTTGCGCATCCATTATCATGACAACCACGGTAGCTGCGCTCAGACTTTTATTACTGGAATTGACTACGCTCCCATCGAAAGTCCATGTCGAATCGGTTTTCGATATGGTTTCTCCGGTGGCTGCCAGGTCAACCGACTCGCTGGTGGGTGGGTAGGTGAACCAGGGGTCAGCCTGTACGGTGGTCGTATTCACCAGGGAGGCCTGGTTCGGGTTATAGTTGATGCTGCTGAATGATGAAATACTGAAGGCTGCACTCGCGCCTGCTTTCACCGGTATGGGAACAAATGAATAACTGGAATCCAAAACGGTTTTATCCGCTCCGTATACCCCTGCCACCACCAGGGAATCTATCAATTTATCAGAATTGTTTGCCAGCCATCCAACCACATGGAAAGAGCCATATTGATCGAAATAAGTGTTGGAAATCGAAACTCCCATTGGGTAATCAATCACGCTGTCTGTTACATCCGCATCCAGGTAAACATGCCATTTGGTCGCGCCTCCCGGATTGGGGAAGTTGACCTCGAACGGCGTTACGTCACGTCCAGAGGCATCTCCAGAGGGGGCTACTTCAGTGGCGTAAGTGGCAGTCCAATCTGCCGAGAGAATTTGGTTGGAATCGCTTAGAACGGCACCTGCCAGGCTGTTGATATGCGCCCATTGGCTGCCTGTGTTCACCAGTTCTCCGGTCAGGTAATACCATCCTTGCCCATCATCCACAAGCTGGACATTTTCGGTATTCAGGGCTGCGCGGTTCGCGTTCCCGGTTTGTTGACCCGAAAGTGTCACATTGAACGATGCCGGGGTACCTTCAGTTGTCTCGTAGGAATATTCGAATGGTGATGCTTCTCCCGGGGCAAGTGTATACAGCATGGGCGAGACTTTTGCGTTCGCAGTAATATTGCCGCTGTCATCCTTGATCAAAGAATTGCTGGAGGTGTCTTTGATCTCAATTATCAGTTCTATGGAAGAAACCACTGCATTGCTATTATTAAGTACCTCACCCACAACGTGATAGGTTCCATATGAGTCAACAAAGGCATTCGTACTCGAGATAACAAGCGATGCTGGCATAGCTGTCGGAGTATTCACGACAGGTAGTTGGGATTGGGATGTTGGAATAGCCGAGACTGGAGATCCCCCGCAAGCATTTAGAGAAAGGACAAGCACTCCAATAACTCCACACAGCATAATCTTTTGTTTCATTTCCTTCTCCTCTCTGGGTGAATATCACTTATTCCCGGTTATTGTAGCACAGCTCTCTTATGCAGACCTCTTCAAACTATTGCAAAAATATCTGAAAGCCCTGAAAAACAGTCTACACTGACTTTGTGTCCGCCGTCCGTCTCGCAGTACTCTACATTTGCCCCTGACTTTTCTAATAATGCTACGGAACGGCGGGCCAGTTCCACGGGCACCATGTCATCTTGTCTGCCATGGGAAACATAAATGGGTTTACCTGCCAGGATTCCCGAAGCCACCAGGTCTTCTGCCCCTTTGGGGATGAAACCTGATAGAGCAGCCAGCGCTCGTATTCTATCTGGGTGGAGAATGGCGAGCGTATATGTAAGAGCCGCTCCCTGGCTGAACCCGATCACGTCAAATTTCTTAGTCAATAGGCTTTCCGACTTGGACCAATCGTCTACAAATCCGATCAGGGTATCTGCTGACGGGCGCAATTCTTCCATGGTGGGCAGTCCCCGCATATTAGGCCTGACCTTGCGCCAAGTATATCCACCTTCCCGGGCAACATGGATTCCGCGGGGAGCTAGGATCGTATAATTGCTGGGGAGATTGCGGGCAAATATCCACATGGAATTTTCGTCCCCCGATAAGCCATGGATTAGTAAAATCAGCCGGGAAGGTGTGGCACTTGCCGGACGGAACCGAAATCTCCATTCACGGAATTCTCGGAGTTCAGCATCAATCTCTGTTGACACGTTTTGTTATCCAATCCAATAATAAAATTATCAAGATAATTAGTATAACTGGCGCCATCCCTGCCAAAAGACATAATAAACCCGTCACTGCTGCGCTGAATCCATAAAACAAAAAGATGAGCCCATCTCCCACAATAAAAAGTATTAATAATGCCCCTACGATCAGGCGCAAGTTAGTCTGCCGGATGTATTTACGCAGGTCACGTGACACTAATTAATTCCCTTGCCGGGTGGAAAAATACTTTCTGCGCACGCGGTTTGACCAGGAGGTAGCCAGTTTTAGTTCTGGCAGGACAGCATCCATGGCTTCCTCACCGCTTCGGATGACCGTGTGCACATCCACTTTATCCAGCAATCCAATCCCTTCCACATTCGGTCGAACGATAACCTCCGGCGCATCTAGTTTGAGTCGTAGTTCAGTCAACATTCGTGACCCTATATCTGTTGCTTGAAGGTAGACATTAAGTGCCTGTGCCAGTCGCATACGGAAGAGCCTGTCAACAATGGGTGCGGGTATTCGTGATGGAAAACGTAAAGGTAGTAAATCCCGCTCCTGCGCTAAAGGAGGAGATAGTACAACGGCCACGACCGGCAGGTGGGGTGCCATAGACCGGGCTACAGAAACCGGTACTGGGTCGAGCACGGCGCCGTCCACCAGTTGATGTTCTCCAATTTGTTGAGGGGGAAAAACGGCTGGAACAGCCCCCGTCGCTAAAATGGCATCTACCATGCAGCCTCGGTTCAAAATTACCTCTCTCGCTGATTTAATATCCACCGCCACCACCGCACAAGGAAGTTTTAGATTTTCAAAAGTGAGGGTTCCTAAAACCTCTTCCAGAAACTTGGATGCACCGCTGAAGCCCAGGATGGATGGTCCATCGTTGGCGGAACGGCCAAATAGCTTCGTCTGGTCCAATTTGTCAAACCTGTCTTCCATTTCATCGGGGGTATAACCAGCTGCGTACATACTCCCGATGATCCCACCCGCGCTCGTACCCGCCACGGCTTTCACACGGTACCCCTCTTGTTCCAGCCGTCGAATGACACCGATATGGGAATAACCTCGCGACCCACCCCCGCCCAGTGCCAATGCAATGTCCATTACCGCCTCTCCTGCTTACTGTCTTGATGTAGAATAATAATTATACCCTTCACAGGAGGTCCTATGCCCGTACTCGAATCCAATGAAAGTTCATCCCCCATTGTGACCCGCGCCGTTGCTGCAGGATTGGTCAATGAATATTGTGATAATTATGAATTTCCCAGTTGGCAAAAAACTCTCTTGACCGTGCTGGGGATGTTTCCGCAGGAAGTTGCTCAATTTGTGATTAGCCGTTTTGAGTCCATCTCCGGTCTCCCGCAAAAAGTGTTGGATGGTTTCTCCATTGATGATTTAATCCGACAGCGTTTGGATGACTACGCGCAATTGCCCGGAAAGTTCCCGGCAATTACTGTCGGCGCAGCTCTCGGTGGAGCTACCACTTACTTGTCCTTGGCGATTGGCGGTCCATTTTTACCCCAGGCTTTCGTCACCACGCTTAAACGCGGCTCCCTGACCGGTGATGTGAATGAATATTTGCACCGTTCCCTGGATATTGCCCTGCGCATCGCTTCTGAGAACCCGGGGCTGATGACGATCCAGCATTTCGACCCGATCCATGATGGTTGGATGACGCGATTCGTAAACCACCTGCGTTTCAAATTGCTCGACCTACCTGCGTCTTATGCTGTATTTATCAAATCCAGGCTGGAGCCAGGCGGGGCGGTTGTTTTTTTGGAAGGTGGAGCTTCCTGGCTCCGCTACCGGGTGGGGCTGCGTAGTGTGTTCCAGGTTGGCGGTTGGGGAGGAATTTCCGCAGAAGAGTTTTTAAACGGGAGCGACCGGATTCGCAATTTCGCACACAAGGCCGGGCTAAAAAAAACGGATTGGAGGCTTGGTGATTACCCTCTTGAGCGCGGTCCTGAATCCGAATGGGGATCTGAGCCGGGGCTTGGCGAAGCCTTGGAGTCCTTTTGCAGGCAGGAGGGGTTTCGGTTTGTGCGTATTCCTCTCCCCCATCCGAATGATTTTTCAAGGCTTGCATTTTCCGCAGCGCAAAAGCTGCTTGAAAAAGAAGGTCACCTACCTACCGGCGTACTGGTTGAAATGTTCAGCCAGTTCGATTCCAACGCGGCCCGGCAGGCAGGTTTGCTCCCATTGTGGCTCATTTTTAATACATATGATTGCCTGGAGTATATGAAGGAAGGGATGAGTCAGTTCCCTCTCGGGAAGCCAATCTTTTTTTCGCCTCTTGCAACCTTCTCGGTAACCCCCGACATGGTCTCTTGGAAAGACTGGGAGATCACCCTTGCCGGCACTCAGTGGATAAATATCGGTGCACGACCCAGTCACTATCCGGCAGACGCGCGTGCCCTGGTGAAATGGGTCGAACCGCTTCGAAAATGGGTGAAAGAAAACCACCGCCCGCTCATGGGGCGGTTGGACGCTGAAGAGTTGCTGAATCTTAATAAGAATTTGGTAAGTTTGCAAAAGAAAACAATAAGAATTAATCAATATTAGAAATGTAAATGAAAACAGTAATGGAGAATTTTCAATTGCTGTTTTCACTAGATATGACGATTCTTATTTGTTTATTTGGGTTTTATGCTGATTGTTTTAGGTCTCCCGTATCTGCTTTCGGCAGGCTAATGGTCAGGACGTAGGTTTCAAAATCAGCCTTCGCATTTTCGGTCTGGACATCGATCGGCAGCATGACCTGGCGCTCAAAAGCTCTATAGCGGTTTTCGCGCAAGTGGTAGGTTTTCTCATTCTGATCGGTTTCTACTTTGAATTCACTGCGCAGGGTCAACACGGCTGCATTTACGGAAATTTGAGCATCTTCCAATTTTAGACCGGGCAATGAAGTTTTAATAATCACCTACTTTGCGTTCAGGTACAGGTCTATGGCAGGGACAATGGAGCCTCCACTCATGCTGATTGGGAGAGTAAAGTCATCGTTATTCAGCCGGTCCATTGCCTTACGCAGAGTCACCGTTTCACGAACGGGCTCCCAACGGGTTAATTTGGGCGTGGTGAACATCCTTTTGGAAATTTTTTTACTTCGCTCATAAATATAATTCGAGATTGTTTAAATAATCAATAATGAACGTAAGCATTTAATAAATATCTTTCTTGGGACATTTATTTCAAGATTTACGTACTAGGTTATCTTCTCCAGGGCCCCAATCAATTTATTAACATCCCGCCGGGTGTTATAACCCTGCACGCTAATTCGAATGAGCTTCAGATCATTCCACTGGATCAATAGGATTTCTATTCCATACTCATAATAAAGCCGTATTTTCGTGGATGCCAGGTCGGTGGATTTCGGCATGGGGGCTGAGCAAAACTGCATAAACCAGGAGTCGTCTGACAGGGGAGATAGCCCGAAAAGTGCACAAATTCGCTCCTGCGCCTCGCTCACCATGTCGTGACAGATCTTACGGACATTCTTCCAATCGTGTTCCTGCTGAAATTCAATGGCGGCGGGAACGGAGAGAAAGCCGGCAATATCTCGTGTTCCGGTCCATTCAAATAGGTCAATAAATCCCGATTCACCGGGGGTTTCAGCCTCATAACCCCATGAAACTACCAGCGGTTTGAGTAATTTCTGAGCATCGGGCCTGGCATATAGGAACCCTGCACCTTTTGGCGCACACAGCCATTTGTGCAGGTTCCCGCCGTAAAAATCCGCTTTGAGATCATCCAGCCTCAGTGGTATTTGTCCGGGAGCATGTGCTCCATCCACGATGGTTAATATCCCTTCCTTGCGAGCTCGCTTGATAACCTCATCCACTGGGAAGATGAGCGCGGTCGGGCTGGTAATATGACTGAGGAATATCACCCGCGTCCGGGATGTGACACCCTTCCATAAAGAATTTATAAATGTACCAGGGGTTGTTACTGGAACAGGGATTGGCTGGTTGATATAAATGAAACCGCGTTCTTTTGCCAGGAATCTCCACGTGCGGTCCACAGCACCATACTCATGGTCTGTACTGAGAACTTCATCACCGTGTCCAATATCTAATGAGCGTGCCACAATGTTAAGTGACTCGGTTACATTGGTTGTGTAAACCAGGTTATTGGCTTCTGTGCCTAGGTACTCTGCCAGGGAGCTCCGGGCGGCTTCCATCAAGTTCGTAAAGCGGCGTCCTAAAAACTCGACGGGTTGTCGTTCCAGTTCACGCTGCCATCGTTGATAGTTCTGAAAAACCGGACGCGGCGTGGCGCTGAAGGAACCATGGTTGAGGAAGGTGACCGAAGGGTCAAGGAGAAATTGATTTCGAAGTCCAAACATGGTTTGCTCCATAACTGCGTCTAGGCAGGAGTGGTTTTTTTGATGGTGTTGATTATAATCAACCCGTGCAATCTTTCCATCATTTTTTCAACATTCCGGCTGTACCCGATGAATATCGTCAAAATTTCATCCATCTTTATTTCGATATAGCATGGTTTGGAATTTTAAGTGGTAGCGCTATTAATTTCTTGAACATTTATGCTGCCCGCCTGGGTGCAAGCGCGTTCCAAATCGGTCTTCTGGGGGCGATGCCTGCAATAGTTAGCCTGTTTTTATCAATTCCTACAGGTAATTGGCTGCAGAATCGGCCTGTGGGAAAAGCGGTTTTTTGGACCGCCTTATTGTCTCGTGTGGGGTATTTTTTATGGATTCCTTTGCCGTGGCTGTTCGGGAACCAGGGACAAATTTGGGCCCTTACCGTTATTACCCTGGCGATGGGAATACCCATGTGCGGGTTGAGTGTCGGTTTTAATGCTTTGTTCGCCTCAGCTGTCCCACCGGAATGGCGTGCCTCTGTGATGGGCAACCGGAATGTATTGCAGTCGCTTACCTTCATTCTCTCCTCGCTTGGAACCGGGTACATTCTGAACCACTTGCGATTCCCAATTGGATACCAGGTCATATTTGGGATTGGATTTCTCGCTGCCGCCATGAGCACTTACCATCTTTATTTTGTCCGCCCTCAGAAAGAGGCATTTACCGAGGCGATCCTTGACCCGGAAGCATTGCCCAGGGTTGAAAATAAGAAGCGTCCCATTAACTGGCACGTCACTCTCCGTCTTGATATCTGGCGCACTTCCTTCCGGAAAATATTGCTCGTATTTCTGGGTTTTCATCTGGCCCAGTATTTAGCACTTCCCCTTTTTGCAGTCTATACGGTAAACGTGATGCATTTGACCGACGCGAATATTGGCATCGGTACAGGCCTCTTTTATGTGACTGCCTTGCTGGGTTCGACCCAATTGGGTAGACTTGAACGCCAGGTTGGTCATCACAAGTTGACTGGGTGGGGCGTGATTGGCATGAGTATTTACCCACTTGCCATGGGGTTATCCCATACTGCCTTCCAATATTACTTGCTCTCATTTGTGGGTGGGTTTGTCTGGGCGTTGGTGGCTGGAGCCTATGCTAATTATTTGCTTGAGAACATCCCCGTGGATGACCGCCCATCCCACCTGGCATGGTACAACATCGTCCTGAATATTGCCGTGCTTTTCGGCTCCCTGGTAGGACCTTTATTGGCTGGATGGATAGGAATCGGGGTGTCGCTGGTTGTCTTTGGAGTATTACGCCTCTTGGCTGGCGCTGCCATCTTGAAATGGGGCTGAAAGATTCGCTGCATCGCTCTACCATGTTACAATAATTAAGAGTTGTGACATGCCTGATCATGTTAAGTCGGTTGCTACCAATCGCAAGGCTGGCTTTGAATACTTTCTCTATGAGAGGTTTGAGGCCGGGCTTGCCCTGAAAGGAAGCGAAATCAAATCCATTCGCACAGGTCAGATCAGCCTCGCGGAAGCCTATGTCCGCGTGGACGATGCCCGTGGAGCATTTCTTATGGAAGCGCACATCGCTCCATACATTCAGGCCAATCGGTTTAACCATGATCCGAAAAGAGCCCGCAGACTTTTACTCCATAAAAAAGAGATCCGTGAACTATGGGATGCAGTGCGTCAAAAGGGGGTGACAATCGTGCCGATTCGTGTCTACTTGAAGGATGGTCGTGCCAAGCTCGAAATCGCAATTGCCAGGGGCAAGAAATTGCATGATAAACGGGAAGCAATTGCCAGGCGGGATGCTGAAAGGGAACTGGATCGTGAATCGCGATCCTGAAGAATTTCCACCCTTCGAAACCTCATTTTACCCGATCCAATTTTCAATACTTTAGAAAGTGGATTTATGTTTTATATGCACGGATAAAGATGTCAACCATATCCGGGTCAAAATAGATTCCCTTGTTTTGACTGATTTCTTCTATGGCATCTTTGGCCATCATGCTTACGTGATACGGACGGTTCGTCGTCATGGCATCGAATGCATCCACGATTGCCAGGAGACGTCCTTCCCGAGGGATTTTATCCCCGCTCAATCCCATTGGATATCCGCTTCCATTCCACCATTCGTGGTGATATAGGACATATGGGATGGCTGCCTTCAGGTGGTCCACTCCTTCCAGCATCTTTGCCCCCTCTTCCGGGTGCCGGCGCATTAATTTCCATTCACCTTCATCGAGAGGGCCGGTTTTCTTCAACACCCTGCTTGGAACAATGATCTTGCCGATATCGTGTAAAATAGCGCCAAATTCCAGGAATACGATTTGCTCATTTTCCCAGTCCAGCGCAAATGCAAGATTGAGAGCTAGACGGCGAACACGTTCTAGATGTCCGGCGGTATACGGGTCCCGGGCTTCAATGACATTTGCCAGCATGATCACGGTCTGAAGATGTGCTGACCGGGTATCGAACATCTCAACCTGGTGGCGTCGGTCTAGGCGGGACCGCACTGCATTAATAAGTTCCTGTGCGTCAAAAGGTTTGAATAGATAATCATCCACCCCCAGTGTTCTCGCCCGGCTTACATCTGCTCTTTCAGTTCTAGCGGTCAGGAATAGAAATGGAACGGTCACGCCGTTTGGTAGATTCCTCACTGATCTTAACAGTTCATACCCGTCCATCTCGGGCATCATGATGTCTGAGATGATTAGATCCGGTTTGGCATCCACAAAAGATTCAAGTGCCTGCTTTCCATTTCTGGCTGGGTGAATTTCGAACCCCTCCGCTTCCAGGATGTTGCACATAACCTCCAGGAGTAATGCGTCGTCTTCCACAACCAGAATATTATTCATTCACTACCCTCGTTTATTCAAAAGAGACCTGTCGACCTTTAATTATACGTCAATAGAGACCATTTCAATCTGCTGGGTGGCCGATTTTTATTCGGGCAGCCCCAACGAGAGCTTGTCCAAGTGATAGTCCTCCATCATTCGTCGGGATTTGGTGATGGATTTTAACATCAAATCCTTCGGCTTGGAGATGTTGCATTGTACGTCGGAGGAGAGCCACATTCTGCCATACGCCTCCGCTTAACACGATTTCTTTTAATCCACTTTCGTGACTTATCTCCTTGATGGCATCTCTGGTCATATTCGCGACGCTATTATGGAAACGTGCAGAGAGGATGGGTATTATCGTCCTGTTCCGGATATCTGCAATCAGGGATTCGATGACCGAACGGGCATTCACCTTTCCATCCTGGATCTCGAATTGATAAAAGCCATTTTCGGTGTAGTCCATGGCTGCCTCGAATTCGATCGCAGCCTGAGCCTCATAGTTGACTCTTTGCCTTACCCCCGAGAGGGCTGCAGCCGCATCGAAAAGCCGACCCATGCTGGAGGTCTGCGGAGTATTTAGACTGCGCTCCAATTGGACCCGCAGCGCCATTCGGTCTTCGTAACATAGATCCTGAACGGGAACAAGGTAATCTTCCCATTCAATTCCCAGGGACCAGAGCAAGGCTAGCGCTGTTCGCGCCGGGTGTTTAATTCCAGCATCTCCGCCTGGGAGTGGAAAGTAATCCAGGTGGATTTTCCGATGGTAGCCTGCATAATCCGCAATCATAAATTCCCCGCCCCAAATGGCACCATCCTCTCCATACCCGGTTCCATCAAATGCTGCTCCGATGACCGGGTGACTGCCGTCCATCCCATTATCGGCCATGCATGCTGCGATATGAGCATGATGGTGCTGGACTCCCACTGCATGTAGATTCTCGCGTTGAGCCCTTTCAAGTGCATACCGGCTGGATAGGTAGTTGGGGTGGAGATCGTATGCTATGGCTTCAGGCTTGATGCGAAACAATCTTTCAAATTGAATAATACCCTCTTGGAAGGATCGCAGGGTTTCATAATTTTCCATGTCGCCGATATGATGACTGAGGAAACCGTATTGATCACGGGTAAGGCAGAACGTGTTTTTTAGTTCCGGGCCGGTTGCAAGGATGGATGGGACATCGAATGGCAGTTGTAACGAATCTGGAGCGTATCCCCGCGAACGTCGCAATAAATAAACCTGGTTTTCATATACCCTTCCCACTGAGTCATCGCACCGTGTATGAATATCCCGGTTGTGCATCAGGAACGCGTCTGCCAGGACAGACAATCGCTCATGAGCTTCTTCGTTTCCCGTGGCAATAGGCTCTTCAGAAAGGTTCCCGCTGGTCATAACCAGCGCCGTCAACGGTGGTTTGCTGCCGAAAAATAATAGGTAATGCAAAGGCGTGTAAGGGAGCATGACTCCCAGGGTATCTTGTTTTGGCGCGACCTCATCTACAACGGCAGAAGTGGACCGTTTGTTGAGCAACACGATGGGACGCTGTCGTGATTGAAGTAGTTCGGCCTCGGCGCCACTGATAACGCAATTTTCTTCTATGGTTGCCATATCGGGCATCATTACCGCGAACGGCTTGTCTACTCGCAGTTTCCGTCGACGAAGCTCAGCCACAGCGGTAGGGTTAGTGGCATCACATGCCAGATGGAATCCCCCCAACCCTTTAATGGCAATGATTTTACCTTCCGCTAGTAGCTCCTGTGTCTTCTTTACAGTATTATCCCCTTCCACTGTCAGAAGTTGATTATCGATGGAATATTCCAGCCAGATCTTCGGCCCGCATACTGGACAGGCGACCGGCTGGGCATGGAATCGTCGATCGAGTGGGTTCTGATATTCTTCCGCACAATCCGGGCACATCACGAAGGATGTCATGGTCGTATTTGGGCGGTCATAAGGGATGTCGGTTATGATGGTAAAGCGCGGTCCGCAGTTAGTGCAGTTAGTGAACGGGTAAAGATAGCGCCGGTCGTCAGGGTTGAAAAGTTCCCGCAGGCAATCTTCACAGATGCTTACATCAGGTGATATGGGTTGGAATGCCCCCTCCAGTACTTTGGAATCCACGATCTCGAACCCGGTGAACTTTTTCGCCTCCCCCAGTGAAATCTCAAGCGTATCAATCCGTGCAAGTGGCGGGAGTTCCTCTTTCAGCGCCTTTATAAATACATCCAGTTGTTCAGGCGTCCCATCCACTTCGATATCTACCCCCGCCGAAGTGTTGCGCACCCAGCCAGCCAATCCAAAGCGAGTCGCCAGCACATAGACAAAAGGCCTGAAGCCAACACCTTGCACTATTCCAGTAATATGAAGCTTTGCGCCGCGCAATTCAGACATGGCCTTGGAGGTCGGTTTATTCCATCCCTAGGTTCTTGACTAAGAATGCATAGATATCCGCCAGTTCTTCGATGAGAATGGTGGTCGGTTTCCCAGGCCCATGCCCGGCCTTCGTCTGGATGCGAATTAATGCGGGTGCATCACCAGCCTGGCATGCCTGGAGTCGGGCGGCAAATTTGAACGAGTGCCCAGGTACCACCCTGTCATCATGGTCTCCCGTTGTGATCAGCGTGGGCGGATATTTCGTTCCTGGTTTGAGGTTGTGGTAAGGCGAATAGGCAAAAAGAGTATTGAACTCGTCCGGTTTGTCTGAGCTGCCGTAGTCGCTGACCCAGGCCCAGCCAATCGTAAATTTGTGGAACCGCAGCATATCCATCACGCCCACAATGGGCAGGCAGGCGCCGAACAAGTCCGGGTGTTGGGTCATGCATGCCCCCACCAATAACCCGCCGTTTGAGCGTCCTTCGATGGCAAGTTTGGTTGTGGAAGTGATTTTCTCGGTGATCAACCATTCAGCACAGGCTGTAAAATCGTCGAAAACATTTTGTTTGGTATGGATCATCCCACCCTGATGCCATTCTTCCCCATATTCTCCGCCGCCCCGCAGGATCGCCACAGCATACACTCCGCCCAGGTCCAGCCAGGTCAACCGGCTGATGGCAAAGGTTGGGGTTTGTGAGATATTGAATCCACCGTATCCATACAGCAGGGTCGGGTTTTGACCGTCCAGCTTCAATTCTCTGCGGTGAACCAGGAACATCGGCACTCTCGTTCCGTCCTTGCTTGTGCCGAAGACTTGCCGTGTAACGTATGCGCTGAAATTAAAATCTATGGATGGCTTGAAAATTACTTCACTTTTTCCTGACTCGAAGTCATACCGGAAAACGGTCACCGGATGGGCGAAAGAGTGAAATAGATAGTACATTTCCCTGTCCGTCCTGCGGCCAGCCAGTGTGGATGCATACCCATATGTCACCGACCCAAGCATGGGGAGGTTTATCTCTCCGAGGTATTCCCCTGAAAGGGAAAAACGTTTGATCAGTTCGTGTGCATCGTGCAGATAAATTGTCACAAATTGATCGTTTATGATCTTGATCGCTTCGATGGTATCACTGCTTTCCTGGATCAAGTTTTTCCAATTACGTTGTTCTGGGTGAGTGGTATCAATTGCGATTAAGCGCCCTTTTGGGGCATCCTTGTCAGTTTGAAAATAGAATATTGGTCCATCGTTTCCAATAAAGTAATAAGCTGCTTCCAGCTCTGGGATAAGCTCAATTACCTCTCCATTCGTCTTCAGGTCCTTATAGAAAAACCGGTTGCGAGTGTCAGTTCCCTGCGAGACGGATATTGCCAGGTATTGTCCGTCGTCGCTGACTTCAGGACCGTATCCCCATTCTGGTTGGTCCGGTCTTGCATAGACTAGCGCGTCTTCATTTTGCTGGGTGTTTCGCTGATGAAAGTAAATGGTTTGGTTGTAGTTGGCCTCCTGGTAAATTTCCCCTTCCGCAGGCTCGGCATAGCGGCAGTAATAAAATCCGCTATTATCCTGTGCCCAGGCTGCTCCGCTGAACTTGCTCCATTCCAGGGTTTCAGGAAGGTCTTCCCCCCTTTTAATGTCACGGACGTGCCATTCCACCCAGTCAGAACCCGAATGGGAAATGGCGTATGCCAGCCAGTTGCCGTCCTCGCTAATCGACCAGGTATTCAAAGCTGCTGTCCCATCCTCGCTGAAGGTATTGGGATCGAGCAGTACCTTGCCGGGGTCGCTGAGGCCCTCCATTACATAAAAAACATCCTGGTTCTGAAGTCCGCTGTTTCTGAATTGGAAATATCGTTTGCCCCGGTGAAAAATGGTCATTGCCCTGCTGAAGTCCCACAGGCTTGTCAGGCGCTCACGCAGTCGGTCCCGCGCCGGGATTTGGTCGAGGTACCCGAATGTCAACTTATTTTGTGCTTCAACCCATGCGATCGTTTCAGGGGAATCAACATCTTCCAGCCATCGATATGGATCTGGGACCTGAGTGCCGTGAAAATTGTCCACCTGGGTGCCGGTGGGGGTTTTTGGGTAATTAAGTGGGTTTTTGGTCATTTAGCGATTATACCGTTTGTCTCTGCTTGATTTTCATCTGGACGATTCCTGCCCTTTTACCAGCGCGCGTGGTGTTCTTCTGCGAACCCGATTAAATCTTTGATTTGAAGTGTCTCCCCATTATCCGTCACGACCTTTCCGCTATATTTCCCGAACAGCTGGTGCACTTCGCTATCGATGACACCCAGCTTGGTTTTGGCAGTCCGATCCTTGAATGGCGTGAAGACTAGGTCCAGCCGGTTTACGCTATCGGTGAACTTCCATGGTTTCATGTAATCGCCTGAAATGTAATCGAACTTGACTTCGCCTAGTTTATGAATCCGGTTTTCCCATATGATCGCATTCTCGCCGGCTTTCGACAGGTCGCCAAAACCGCAACCAAGGTTCAACCCCACCGTCCGTCCATCTGGTAAAAACCCGGATGAACTGGCCCAATTCCAGTATGACATGTATTCCCAAACGCCACGCCCCCAATCTAGGGAACCTGTGCAGTTCTTTGGATTCAAAACTTCGGTGGCATCGCCGTATTTCACCCACCCGCCTGCTGGAAGACAATTGATCTTGCGATTGTAATAGAAACGCTTTCTCCCGATCGGGATTACGATGTTCATCGACTCGCCGCCCTCGGGGCAGGCTAACGTGATTTCCGCCTGGATACCAGCTCCTTCCATGAAACCTGGCCAGGAAACCGATATATGTCGCTGTCCGGGACGTACGTTGAAGGTCAGTTGTGCTTTATCGTTTTTAAAATGACTGTCGCCTTCTGTGCTGTTGCGCGGCAGGACCAGGCCTTTTCCCAGGGGGATGACCAATCCTTCCTCGTGCAATTCACCGGTTTCGAAATCCAGGCTGTAGACGAAAATATTGCCGGCATATCCCAGGTCTGCTATCGTGGCGGAAAAGAAACGTTTGGGGGTGAAGACTGCGTAATAGTCCCAGCGCTTGGTCCGGAATCGTTGAAAGGTCCGCAGCGCATAGAATCGTGCAGCCTCGAGGTTGCACTCCAACAGGGGCTGGCGCGCCCAGCCTACCTGGGCAAGGCTGCCGTCTGGATTGAGCAGGGGGGACGGTTTGGTCATTTCAGTTTGCATGTTACCTCCGCAACGTTACCAGTTTAGTGCGAATGGCAGGCAATGTCAACGCTTCACGTTATAATTTGCTCATGGACCCTCTCCGTATCGGCATCGATATCGGTGGGACTTTTACCGATTTCGTTGTCTATGATCCTGCTGCACAGCGCATCGAAACTTTTAAACTTCTTTCGACTCCCGCAGACCCTGCCGTAGCGGTTATCAAGGGTTTAGGGAGAATATTTTCAAGAGGGAGCTCACGGGTTGCCATTGTGATCCATGGCTCAACCGTCGCGACCAATGCGCTGCTTGAACGCAAGGGTGCCAGGGTGGCTTTGGTCACCACCCGCGGCTTTCGGGATGTGCTCCAGATTGGACGCCAGAATCGCCCCGTCCTCTATGACCTCTTCGCCGACCCGTCTCCTGCACTCGTCCCTCCCGAACTTCGCTTCGAAATCGATGAGCGCGTTACCCATACCGGGCAAATTTTGCGACCTTTGAATCCGGATCAGGTGGAGGAACTCATTCCCTCTCTCAGGTCACACAACATTTCGTCGGTGGCTGTCTGCCTTTTATTCTCTTTTTTGAGACCCGAGCACGAACAGACCGTTGCGGCACAACTTCGCTCATCCGGATTTCTGGTTTCACTATCCTCCGAAATTCTCCCTGAATTTCGGGAATATGAACGCACCAGCACAACGGTTGTCAATGCCTACGTTTCTCCAGTGTTGGATAAATATCTTTCGCACCTCGAGCAGTCACTTGACCCTCAAACTCGTTTGCGGGTAATGCAGTCTAATGGCGGGAACATCAGTCCTGCCGAGTCGCGCAAGTTCGGGGTGCGCTGCATCTTATCCGGACCGGCGGGCGGTGTGGTGGGTTGTGAAACTATCGGCAATCTCCTCGACCCGGCTTGCGGGTCTCGGTTGATTAGTTTTGACATGGGGGGCACTTCCACCGATGTTTCCTTGATTGACGGGAAACCGCAGATTATCACGGATGCCACCGTCGGCGGATGCCCTATCCATATCCCGATGATGGATATCCACACGATCGGAGCAGGCGGTGGTTCCATTGCCCATGTGGACGCGGGTGGTGCCCTCCGGGTTGGACCGGAATCTGCCGGGGCGGACCCCGGTCCTGCCTGCTATGGGCGCGGGGATTTGCCAACAGTCACAGATGCCAACCTTGTTCTCGGTCGCCTGTCTGCCGACCATTTTCTGGGTGGGGAGATGCCGTTGGATCCTGCCCGAGCCCAGGCTGTCATGTTAAAACTGGGCGATGAACTGAATTTAACCTCGGAACAAGCCGCCCTGGGAGTGGTCGCGGTTTCCAATGCTCATATGGATCGGGCTCTTCGCCTTATCTCTGTCGAGCGCGGCCATGACCCGCGCCGCTTCATGCTGCTTTCTTTTGGCGGCGCAGGTGGTCTGCACGCAGTCGACCTTGCTCGTGGACTGGGCGTTCCTTCTGTGCTCATTCCGCCCCTGGCTTCCACCCTTTCAGCGTTTGGCATGTTGGCGGCAGACGTAATTAAAGACTACACCCTCACAGTCATGCTTCCCGGCACCACCCCCGTTTCCGACCTGGCTGGTCGGTTGGAAGTCCTTGCAAAGCGTGGTCACCGCGAAATTCTTGCTGAGAGCATTCCAGCTGACCTCATCCGCGTTGAGAGATTCCTCGACATGCGCTATCGCGGTCAGTCGTACGAACTCATCGTCCCGTTCAGCGATACTGTCTATGATGATTTTCATCATCAGCATCAATATCAATATGGCTATGCAAATGAGACTGGTTCAGTCGAGGTTGTAAATTTGCGGGTGCGCGCAATTGGTCGTGGCGCTCCGCCCCCACTCACCCCTCGTCCTGTTCAGGGTCATGATCCATCTCCAGCATTCATCGAATCCCGCCCTGTTATCTTTTCCGTGGGTACTATTGCCACCAATTTTTATCGGGGAGAAGATCTAGAACCAGGCAATCGCTTGCAGGGTCCGGCAGTAGTTGTCCGGTCGGATACCACCATCCTGCTTGGTGCCAATGACCGCGCCGAAGTGGATCAATTCGACAATCTTCGCATAGAGGTGGAGCAATGAATTATGACCCTGTCCGCCTCGAGATCTTTAAATACCTTTTCGCAGCAATCGCCGAGGAAATGGGGACGATCCTGCGTAAAGCCAGCTACTCCCCCAACATCAAGGAGCGGCGGGACTATTCCTGTGCCGTCTTCGATTTGCATGCGCAAATGATCGCCCAGGCAGCTCACATCCCGGTTCATCTGGGCTCGATGCCGCTTTCGGTTCAAGCCGCAGTGGAGCATTTCAGCACAGAGTTGCATCCCGGTGATGTGGTCATTCTAAACGATCCCTTCCGCGGTGGCACTCATCTTCCTGATATCACCATGGTTTCCCCGGTCTTCCTCCCCTCCTCTGAAATAAAAGGATCCGTAGATGAGTTGATCGGTTTCGTTGCCAGCCGCGCTCATCACGCAGATGTAGGAGGCATGACCCCTGGTTCCATGCCTGTGGGACGCGAGATCTTTCAGGAGGGATTGATCATCCCGCCGGTGAAATTGGTCCATGCCGGGCGGGTTGACCAGGGTCTCCTGAAGTTGATATTAGCCAATGTCCGCACCCCGCTTGAACGCCAGGGAGACTTGTCAGCCCAGATCGCTGCCAACCAGCGCGGTGTGCAGCGCTTTTTGGATTTGCTCGCACGTTACGAGCTCGATGAGGTGGTTGGGGTGGAGCAGCAGCTTCTCGCCTATACCGAGCGCATGACTCGCCGCCTGATCGAATCCATCCCGGATGGGGTTTATCGCTTCTCCGATCGGCTTGACGATGATGGTGTCGGCGACCAACCCGTTCCAATAACCGTAGCCGTGACAATCCATGATGATTCAGCCACCGTTGATTTCACGGGTTCCGCATCCCAGCAGGCCGGTAGCGTTAATGCTGTTCTTGCCATCACCATCTCGGCGGTTTATTACGTCTTCCGCTGCCTGCTCGGCCTGGACGTGCCGAATAATTCGGGTTGCCTTATTCCCATTAATGTTATTGCTCCTCCTGGGACGGTGGTCAATGCTCTTTCACCTGCGCCGGTCGCGGGTGGTAACGTGGAAACCTCCCAGCGTATCGTCGACGTTTTGCTCGGCGCTCTCTCCCGCGCCTGTCCCGATAGGATTCCGGCTGCCAGCCAGGGGACTATGAACAATCTCACCATCGGTGGTCAAATTCCTCCTCCCCTTTTAAAAGGAGGGGAAAATAAAAAGAACCAACCCTTTGCGTATTACGAAACCATTGGCGGCGGGATGGGGGCGCGTCCCACTTCAAACGGACCATCTGGGCTCCATTCGCATATGACCAATACTCTTAACACCCCTATCGAAGCCCTGGAATATGCTTATCCTCTGCGGGTTCTCCGCTACGAGATACGCGCAGGCTCGGGCGGTTCCGGGAAATTCAACGGGGGGGATGGCATCATCCGTGAAATTCAGGTTCTCACCGATTGTCAGGTAACGTTGCTTACTGAACGACGCAAGTTTCCACCTTATGCGTTGGATGGTGGTGAGCCTGGGGATAAAGGCAGGAACCTGCTTATTCGGGATAATCATGAAATCTCTTTGCCTGGAAAAGGTAGCGTGGAACTTAGGGAGAGGGACATCCTTTGCATTCATACTCCGGGTGGCGGCGGCTATGGAGTAAAATCATCTTGATGGAATTGATAAAAGATTTTGACCTCACTCTCGTCGCAGACGATGTTCTACGAGGCGAAGGGGCAGATCCAGTCATCGTCCGCTCGAAAAAACCGTCCATGCTGCACGCCGCTGCATTAGCCTTGGAAGAAGGTTATGCGAAACTCCGCCCTGCAGCCTTGATCCAACAGTCCCGTGTTCTGGAACACCGCCACGAACGAATCCTTTTGCAGGATGGGAAGGAATTATCCAGCCCGCTTTTGGCCCGCCATCTGGCTGGGGCTGAGCAGGTGGTACTGGCTCTCACCACCATCGGATCGGAGTTGGAAGATCATGCTTCCTTCTGCATGGGGGAGGATCCGCTACTCGGAATAGCTCTCGACGGGATGGGGAACGCTGCTGTGGAAATCCTTGGCGAGCAGATCTGCATGCGCATTGGTAAACAGGCTGAGGCTGCCGGTTTGACTGCCTCCACCCCCCTTAGTCCCGGCGAATCGGAATGGCCGGTCGAAATCGGGCACCCCCAGATCTTCTCAATCCTCGATCCCTCCCTCGTCGGGATTACGCTCACCTCTGGTGGGATGATGGTCCCTAAGAAATCAATATCGTTCGTGGTCGGGATCGGCCCGGATATGAGCCGGGATGATTTTTGCGAATTGTGTAGTTTCAATGAAAGGTGCCGATACCGCCATGCCTGAGATTTTCAGAATTGATTTTGAACCCCTCGGGCGGCGCACTGAAATTTCAGCGGGCAAGACCTTACTGGATGCAGCCCAATCAGCCGGGGTGGGGTTGGCTGCTGTCTGCGGCGGAGTGGGTACATGCAATGAGTGCCGCCTCCGCCTGGCCGCCGGAACATTAACTTCACCTACTGGGGTGGAGTTGGATGCACTGAGTGAAACGGACCTGGCCTCTGGCATCCGGTTGGCTTGCCAGGCTGAGCCGCTTAGCGATGTCAAGCTCGATATTCCTCCCGAGTCCCTTACAAGTGCCCAGCGCTTGCAGGTGGAGGGGTTGGAGACGCATGTCGCTGTTAATCCAACTGTACTCACACCCGGTGCTTATGGTCTGGCAGTGGATATTGGCACCACCAAGCTGGCTGCTTATTTGCTCCGCCTCGAGACCGGCGAGACGGCTGCAATGGCTGGTGCAATGAACCCCCAGATTGCTTTCGGCGAGGATATCATCAGCCGTATCAGCTACGCCGGGCGTAACCCGGATGGTGCCAAGATCCTCCAGCAGGTCCTTGTGGAAACGCTGAATAAATTACTGCAGGATTTGTGCTCGCAGGCTCATGTTTCTCCCAATTCCGTTTTGGATTCGGTACTTGTGGGGAACACCACTATGCACCACTTGTTTGCCGGACTGCCGGTTGAACAGCTTGGGCATGCGCCCTTCGCACCTGCTACCACCCTGCCTATATCCATTCCCGCTGCGGAGGTGGGATTAAATCTCGGCCCGGGCGCAAAGGCGTATCTACCGCCGGTCATTGCAGGCTATGTTGGCGCTGACCACATTGCCATGCTGCTCGCCACCGATGTCTGGAAATCGCAGCGCAATCTTATCGCTCTCGACATCGGCACGAATACCGAGATCAGCCTGGTGACCCGCAAACAGGTCACTTGTTGTTCGTGTGCTTCTGGTCCAGCCTTCGAAGGTGCCCACATTCGTGAAGGCATGCGCGCCGCGCCCGGTGCCATTGAGCGCGCTCGCTGGTCGGATGGGAAAATATTGTGGCAGACCATCGCCGATCAGCCTCCGGTTGGCATCTGTGGCTCGGGGATCCTTGACGTTGTGGCTGCCCTTCAGGATGGCAGGTTGGTAAAACCCACCGGGGTGATGCCGTCCGGGTCAGGCCTGGTCCTCGTCCCTGCTTCCCAAACTGGTCTGGGTCGTGATCTGCTTGTCACCCGCAAAGACGTCCACGAGATCCAGTTGGCAAAATCCGCCATCCGCGTGGGAGTGGAAATACTGCTCAAGAATGCTGGGCTGACTTATACAGAATTGGACGAGTTCATCGTTGCAGGGGCTTTCGGCACCTATCTCGATCTGCGTTCAGCTGTGCGCACAGGTATGTTCCCGCCTCTTCCGTTGGAGCGCTTCCGGCAGGTTGGCAATGCTGCTGGGGTGGGAGCAAAACAAATGCTCGTCTCGCTGGATAAGCGCCGGGAAGCCGAGCAAATCGCTGGACAGATCGGTTACGTGGAATTGACCAGCCAGCCAGGCTTCACTCCCCTTTTTATGGAGCACCTCTGTTTCGAGGTTTGACCATGGACCTCCGCCAGGGCATTTTCGCCGCCTTTCAACAGCGTTTCGGGACCGACCCTGAATTTATAGCGCGTGCCCCGGGGCGGGTAAACCTGCTCGGAGAGCATGTGGATTACAACGAAGGTTTTGTCCTGCCGGTCGCCATCGACCGGGATACCCTGGTTGCTTTTCGCAGGTCCGGGTCGCCTCTCTCTACCCTGGTGGCACTTGACCTTGGCGGGGAAATCTCTTTTGATAGTCTATCAGTCCTGGAAAAGCAGGATTCGGATGGCTCACCGCTTTCCGGATGGGCACTCTACCCGGCTGGGGTGTCGTGGGCTCTTACTTCCGCCCGGCTGGGAACGACCGGGATGGAAGCAGTTTTTGCTTCACAGGTGCCGCGCGGAGCAGGGTTGAGTTCCTCTGCTTCGGTCGAGATGGCTTTCACGGTTACCTGGAAAAAACTGGGTGGTTGGTCCATCCCTCCCATCCAAATGGCGCAGATTTGTCTGAAAGCTGAGATCCAATATGTGGGCGTGAACTGTGGGATCATGGACCAGTTTACCTCCGCGTGTGGAATAAAGGATCGCATCCTCTATCTCGATTGCCGTTCACTGGATTGGCGGTCGCTGCGACTGCCGGAGAAAACCGTCATCGTTATCGCGGATACCACTGTGCGTCGGTCGCTTACAGATAGCGCCTATAATGATCGTCACGCCTCCTGCCAAGAGGCCGTTCGGATTTTACAGGAATTCCTGCCCGGAATATTCTCCCTCCGGGACGTTTCCCGTGAACAATTCCGCAGCTTTTCAGACAGGTTGCCCCCTGTGGTTGCCAGGCGCGCCCGGCACGTCGTTGAAGAAATTGCGCGCACGGAACAGGTGGTGGCACTTCTCGAAAATAATGACGCCACTGGGTTTGGCGAGCTGATGAACACTTGCCACACCAGCCTTCGTGACTTGTATGAGGTCTCCTGCCCTGAGTTGGACATCATGGTGTCTCTGGCTCAATCCCTGCCGGGTTGTTATGGGTCTCGCCTCACCGGGGCTGGTTTCGGGGGCTGCACTGTCAACCTGGTTGCCGCCTCGACCGCCGATTCTTTCGTCCAGCAATTGGCCGCCGGGTACGAACAGACTACCGGTCTCCATCCGGAGGTTTTCATTTGCCATGCCGCAGATGGCGCGCGTGTGGAAACAGTCTAGGCGATTGAGAGGTTGGGGGGTTGGGGGTGGGGAGCCAAAATCAGACATACAAGTAATTATTCCATCCCCAATGAAAAGTTTTGTCTTCGCAGGACGAATCGGGTAAAATCGTATCATGACCGAACAAGAATTCATTCCCAAGTGCGCCATGTCTATCCATGCCCACCCGGATGACCAGGAGTTTACCGTCGCCGGGTTGCTCGCCCGCTGGGTCCAGGCCGGGTGTCAGGTGATTTCTGTAATTGTCACCAGTGGAGGAGCGGGGTCCAACGATCCATCCAGGGATGCAGATTACATGTCAGAGCTTGCTACGTTGCGGGAAGCCGAGCAGACCGCTGCCAATTCTGTCATTGGTATTCGCGACACAGTTTTCCTGCACTATCCCGATGGTGTCCTGGAACCCACCCTTGGCCTGCGGCATGATCTGACCCGTGTCATCCGCCAGTACAAACCCGAGGCGGTCGTCACCGCGGATCCGCAGGGCGTGTTCTATGGTAATGGGTACATCAACCATCCAGACCACCGCGCCGCTGCCCAGGCCGCGCTTTATGCCGTTTTCCCCTCATCAGAGACCCGCCTGATTTTTACCGATCTTCTCAAGGAAGGATTGGAGCCCCATAAGGTGAAGCGGTTGTACGTCCACGGGTCGGAGAAATCTGATATATGGGAGGACATCGCTGGGACGATCGACACTAAAATCTCAGCCCTCAAGAAACATGTCAGCCAGTTGGGGGTGTGGGATCCGGAAAAAATGATTCGCGAGTGGGCTGCAGACGAAGGCAAGGACCACGGGCTGAAGTATGCCGAATCTTATAAAGTAATGGTTTTGGACGAAGATGAAGAGAGAGTTAAGAATACATCCGACTCAACCCCCTGACCGATAGGACACCAGAAACGCTGTAGAAATAATATTAGCTGCCAGGAATAATACCTGGCAGCTAATGATCTATTTGCGCGATATTGTGTCTAGTATGATAGGAGACGGGCGTGGTAGACCGATTGTGTCTAGGTCCACGAGACCGTCACAAAGCGAAGGTCGCCACGCCCATCCAAAACATAGCCCGAACAGTTGTGAGGTCATAAAGACCGGATCCTGCTAGAACGGGCGAAATTATTATACACAGGATGGTGTCGGATGACAGAAGAAAAAGTGTTTGTAGGC
>Ga0326726_10000188_pt1 | contig 60424 bp, 43 predicted proteins | sample MHFenrmetagenome_2_FD_207603 | JGI IMG/M metagenome (GOLD analysis project Ga0326726, IMG submission 207603) | Lab enriched peat soil microbial communities from Michigan Hollow, Ithaca, NY, United States - MHF15MN | ecosystem: Environmental > Terrestrial > Soil > Wetlands > Peat | place: USA... | reverse complement strand
TCCAGTTCCATTTGACCCGCGCTGGAAGATTGGGATACGTTAATGCCCTCAGCCGGGGTGTCCTCCCAATCACTGAATGCCACCTGCCCGAACCGCCACTGGACTCCCTGTGGCCTCGGCTTGAATTTGCTCCGGGTCTCGGATTGGAACGCGTCTCCCTGCGGCTGGGGACGGATGGGCAGGTCATGCTGGTGCTGGAATCCTTGGACGTACCCGAACTGGAACTGGAAGCGGATCTGTCGGTCGTGCATCTTGCCGGGGACGATGTCATCGTCTTGGCAGGTGATGAATTCCTTTCGATGAAGGTAAACGACCACCCGTTCCATGTCTCCGCCGCTTCCTTTTTCCAGGTCAATACCAGCATGGCCGAAAAAATGGTGGCGCACTTGATCTCCCAATTACCCGTCACTCCAAGTTCAATGTTGCTGGATGTCTATTGCGGTGTAGGGTTATTCAGCGCCTTCTTCGCCCCGCGGGTTGGACGCTTGATCGGGGTTGAATCGTCTCCATCTGCATGCGCAGATTTCGAGATCAACCTGGATGAATTCGACAATGTCGAGTTGTTCGAGGCTCCTGCAGAAGTTGTGCTGCCCGCGTTGGATATCAAACCCGATTTTGCAATTCTTGATCCCCCGCGGGCAGGCTTGGAGAAACGCGCCCTCGATGCTCTCCTGGTCCTTGGCCCCCGCAGGATCGCGTACGTGTCGTGCGACCCCTCCACCCTGGCGCGCGATGCCGCCCGCCTCCTCGCCGGGGGCTTCCGGCTGGTGCAGGTAACCCCCTTCGACCTCTTCCCTCAGACATTTCACATAGAAAGCATTTCAATTTTCGATAAAATTTAAATCCTGGGCGAACCTTGAAAATTATAAGGAGGACCTATGCGTTGGGAAGATTTAACCGGAGACCAGTTTCCTGAGGCCGTCAAGCAGGCTGAGGGGGTGTGCCTGCTGCCCTTTTCTTGCATCGAACGTCACGGGCATCACCTGCCGCTCGGCACGGATATGTTCATCGGGCGCGAGCTTTGCTGTCGCGTTGCCGAGCTCGAACCGGCTGTGGTTTTCCCTGATTATTTCTTCACCCAGATTCTCGAAGCGCGGCATACCCCCGGCACGTTCGGGATCCAGCCGGAGCTGATCATCTCCCTGCTGGAAAATGTCTGCCGCGAAATTGCCCGCAACGGGTTGACCAAGATCGTCATCGTCAATGCCCACGGCGGCAATGACCACCTGATCAATTACTTTGCCCAGATCCAGCTTGCCAGCCGGCGGGATTACGTCGTTTACATCCCCCAGCCGGCCTACTTGGCTGAGGAACCTGCTACTGCCGCTCAATGGGAAACGGTTGTCGACGGTCACGCCGGCGAGCGCGAGACCAGCATGATCCTTGCCATCCGCCCGGATCTGGTCATATCTGAAAGCATCCCTTCCGATGACGAAGGCATGCCTCTTGGTCGGCTCAAACAGTTGAGCGACCAGGGTACTTATGTTGGCATCTGGTGGTATGCCGACCATCCCACCCATTATTGCGGCGATGGACGTCCTGCCATGGCGGAAAAAGGGGAAGCCTGGTTTGTCGACCGCTCCCGCGCACTGGCCAGGGTTATCCGCATGGTAAAAGATGACAGGGATTCCAAACGCCTGCAGGACGAGTTCTTTTCAAAAGTCGGATAAACTCCACAACATTTATGCTTGACCAGCATAAACATTTTTTATATTTTCTCAAGGTTGAGTAATGAATGAAAAAAAAAAAAAAAAAGATCGTGCGAGCGTAGTTCGCACAATCTTTTTTTTTCACCTTTTCCCCGGAAAAGTGTGGGTCGGGGAAGGGGGTGGGGTTGTCCTGATATTATTGGAATGCTGGAGTTAAATGGATGCTGTTGCCGGCCTTCCGCCTTGAATGCGCCGTTCGCTTTCATTCGCCAGCGAACGGATTCTATCCATGATGGTTTCCGATATTCGGTCCACGTGCTCGTGGTCTTCCGCGTCTCCCTCAAATTGGGTTGGTTGTCCAACCGTGATTGCATATGGCCCGCGCAGGTACCAGCGCGCCTCCGAGGGCACTCCTCCTGCAATCCGTGAGCGGATGTTGTGACAGCGTTTTCGGTGAAGGAATATCCCCACCGGGACCACCGGGGCTCCTGTGCTGAGTGCCAGCCGTGCTGCACCACTGCGCGGTGGCAGGAATCCACCCTCCACCGGGCTGATCTGACCCTCAATAAAGATGGCAACCGACCGGCCTTTGTCCAGGTGCCGGCGGGCTTGTTCCAACGCCGTACTTCCCTGGATGAGCGGCACCGGTATTTCCTGGACGTTGCGCAGGAACCAGCCAAACACGGGCACTTTAAACGCCTTGGCTGTGATCATGACATTCAACTGGTTCGGAGAAACCATATGGATAAGAAAAGGGTCCGTAGCGCTGGGGTGATTTGCCACAAAGATCATCGGCCTGGATGGCAGGTTCGCCTGCCGGCGGACGTCAAGCCGTAGCATCACCAAAGCAAAAAAACGCACAAAGGTTAAACTGGCTACATACAGGAATACCTGGAACAAAGTCAGTCTCCTGATCTGCTCATTTATGGATGGATGATATTAACTTCAATGTCAATGGGGATATATGGTTCAAGATATTTTAGAGTGGGACCGGGCAAACCCGTTTTTGACTGTCCATCGCAAGTGCCCGAATTTTTTGCATGATGTTCTCAGACACCTTTTTGACGAAATCCTTGTCGTTGACATCCCCATGGAAATGCATCGCTTTACCAATGGTGATCGCATAAGGTCCGTGCAGGTACCAGGTTACGATATCAGGCTCTCCCTCGAATGTTGCCGGGATGCGGTGGCAGCCTTTATCCGAAAGGTAGATCCCGATCGGGATCACCGGGACCCCGCTGCTGAGTGCCAGGCGCGCTACCCCGCTGCGAGGTGGGTTGAAACCTCCGCCTGCCGGGCTGATCAAACCCTCCGGGAAGATCGTCACGGACCGCCCTGCCTTAAGGGTTTGGCGGGCCTGCTCCAGCACTTTTTCTCCCTGACCCGGGCTTACGCAAATGTGGTTCATTTTATGCATGACGGCACCCAGGACCGGGATTGAAAAAGCCTTGGACGTGATCATCAAACTCATCGGTTTTCGGGAGATCAAGTGGATCAGGATCGGGTCGGTGGTGCTCGGGTGGTTGGCCGCGAACAGCACCGGTCCAGCCGGCAGGGAAGAGCGCCAGCGAATGTCCATATTGAGCAGGAGCCTGGCATAACTCTGGACCAGGATACGGCTCACTCTATAAAGGATTTCTGAAAGCATCGTTGGATTACTCCTGTAAAACCTATAGGTTCAGCATACCAGGTAAAATGGATTCTCGCCTATCCTGATCCTAACAGTTACCTATGGATATAACCCCACGATTACCAAAAAGAGCCGGTTAATATGACGATTAGGGTGCTTAACAGTTTTGTCGGTTGTGGATTTCTGAGAATCGTTCAAGAAAGGGTGAAAAGAAGGGAGTGCCGATGGGATTTACCCATCTGGCACCCCAGAAGACCAAATCCGTTCCTTGCGAGGGGAATCGTTATAAAGGTGGGACCTCAGTCTTTATACTGGTCCCGCCTCGCTTTATTTGACCAAATTACGCAGTACAGTGTGCAAAATCCCGCCGTTGCGATAATAATTGACCTCCACCACGGTATTCAGCATGACTTCCGCCTTGAAATTGATTTCCTTGCCGTCCGCTTTGATCGCTCTAACAGTGATAGTGCTCCGCGGCGTTATCTTATCGTTCAGGTCCTCGATGGAATACACTTCATCGCCTTTCAACCCCAGTTTCTCTGCATTTTGCCCGTTCACATAGCGCAGCGGCAGCACCCCCATCCCAACCAGGTTGGAGCGGTGGATGCGCTCGAATGACTCGGCTATCACTGCTTTCACCCCTTGCAGCATGGGACCCTTGGCGGCCCAGTCCCGGCTGGAACCGGTGCCGTACTCCTTGCCTGCCAGTACGATGGCCGGGGTGCCCTCCGCCTTATACTTCATTGCTGCATCAAAGATGCTCATCTCCTCACCGGATGGCTGGAATTTGGTCCAGTTTCCTTCTTTGGGGGCAACCATCAGGTTCTTCAGGCGGATATTGGCAAACGTGCCGCGCGCCATCACACGGTCATTGCCGCGCCGGCTTCCATACGAGTTGAAATCCCGCACCTGCACGCCGTGCTCCTGTAAATAATTGCCAGCCGGGCTGTCGCTGGCAATATTGCCGGCGGGGGATATATGGTCGGTGGTGATCGAGTCACCCAGCAAAGCCAGCACGCGTGCCCCCCGGATGCTGCTGATATGCGGTACGTCCAGGGTCAGCGACTGGAAGAAAGGCGGGTGCTGGATATACGTGGAATCTTCTGCCCACTCATACAGGTCTCCTTCGGCCACCTTGATCGCTTTCCACATGTCTGAGCCTTCGAACACGTTGGCATATTTATCGGTGAACATTCCGGTGCTGACACTTGACAGGACCGCCTCCTCCACTTCCTGCGAAGTTGGCCAGATATCCTTGAGATAGACAGGTCCATTTTTCCCCGTCCCGATCGGTTCACTCGACAGGTCGATATCCACCGTGCCTGCCAGGGCGTATGCCACCACCAGCGGAGGCGAGGCCAGGTAGTTTGCTTTAACCAGCGGGTGGACGCGTCCTTCGAAATTGCGGTTGCCCGAGATGACCGCCGCGGCCACCAGGTCGGACCCGGTGACAGCTTTGGCAACCTCCCCTGGTAGTGGTCCGCTGTTGCCGATGCAGGTGGTGCAGCCGTAAGCCACCACGTTAAATCCCAGTTTTGAGAGAGGTTCCAGCAGGTTGGCTTGCTTGAGATAATCGGTGACGACCCGGCTTCCGGGTGCCAGGCTCGTCTTGACGTATGGCTTTACCGACAGCCCCATTTCGAGGGCTTTTTTGGCTACCAGCCCCGCGGAAACCATCACCGAGGGATTGCTGGTATTGGTGCACGAGGTGATGGCTGCGATCACGACCGCGCCGTGCCCGATTTCATATGAATCGCCGTTGCTGCTCAATTTTCCCCTGCGTTTCAATGCCTCGGGGTTTAGTTCGAAGCCGCGCTCCTTTACCGGCGCGGTCAGCGCTTTCTTGAAGACGGATTTCATATCGGTGAGGGCCACGCGGTCCTGTGGGCGTTTGGGTCCTGCCAGGGAGGGCACCACGCTTCCCAGGTCCAGTTCCAGCATATCCGTATATTTTGCCTCCGGGGTGTTGGTTTCGTGGAACAACCCCTGCGCCCGGCAGTAGGCTTCCGTCCGCTGGATGACTTCCGCATCCCGGCCTGTCATCTTCATGTATCGCAGTGTTTCGCCATCCACCGGGAAAAAGCCCATGGTCGCGCCGTATTCTGGCGACATGTTGGAAATGGTTGCCCGGTCCGGCAGCGACATGCTGTCCAGTCCTGCGCCAAAGAACTCGACGATCTTATCCACTACGCCTTTCCGGCGCAGCATTTGTGTGACGGTGAGCACCAGGTCGGTGGCGGTGATGCCCTCTTTGAGTTTGCCGTGCATTTTAAATCCGACCACATCCGGGAGCAGCATGTCCATCGGTTGCCCGAGCATGACTGCCTCTGCTTCGATGCCACCCACGCCCCAGCCCACCACCCCCAGGCCGTTGATCATCGTTGTATGTGAATCAGTGCCGATCAGCGTGTCCGGGAACAGTACCTCCGAAGTACCCAGACCCTCTTTCTTTGAAAGGACCACCTGGGCCAGGTATTCCAGGTTCACCTGGTGGACGATCCCGGTGGCAGGCGGTACTACCCGGAAATTACTGAATGCTTGCTGGCCCCACTTGAGGAACTCGTAGCGTTCGCGGTTGCGTTGGAATTCCATCTCTGCATTCCGCTTTAGTGCTTCTGCGGTTGCGAAGAAATCCACCTGCACAGAATGGTCGATCACCAGGTCCACCGGCACAAGCGGGTTGATTCTCTTCGGGTCTCCGTCCAGGCGCGCTACCGCTGCCCGCATGGCCGCCAGGTCCACCACCGCCGGCACCCCGGTGAAGTCCTGCATGATCACACGCGCCGGCAGGAAGGGGATCCCCGGGCGGCTTCCCCCCGGCTGGTCGGCCGGATTAGGCGTCCAGCCGGCAATGTTTTTCACGTCTTCCTGGGTGATCTCCCGGTCATTGCATTGACGCAGTGCCGCCTCGAGCATGATGCGGATGGAGAACGGCAGGAGGCTGAGTTTCGTCAGCCCGGCTTTTTCGAGTGCATCGAGACGATATATGCTGTAATTTTTATTCCCCACTTTCAGCACATCACGGGATTTGAAGAAATCTTTTGTCATATCCATCTCCTTTTGCGGATATTCCCTCACCACTTTGTCCCTTCAAGTTGATGATCGGCATCTGCTGCGAAGATCACATCCTCTGGATACACCTTGCGAGCCTGTTGCCAGGGGCAGGGATCCGCCTGGCGAATTCACTCCAGGGAAAAAAAAAGACTCAAAGGCATCTATCTACTCTCTTCTTCATGGGATGCTGCCCTTCAGGCTTGTTCGGGCTTGTATCGTCAGATGCTCAGCCCACTTTTGAGTTGCTCTACAAGTATATCGCAATCGGCCTTTGGCAGGAAACTGGCTCGTGCAGCTGCCAGGATGCAATGCTTGAGTTTTTTTTGTTCCATTCCCAAGTCCTCACAGGCATGCTGGTATTCATCGCTCAGGGTGATTTGAGAAATGGATGGATCATCGCTGCCGAGGGTGACATTCAGCCCGGCTTTCAACATTTTCATGATCGGGTGTTCCCGCAGGGAATGGAACACGCCGGTCTGAAGGTTGCTCGTCACGCATACCTCGAAAGGTGTCTTGCGCTCACGCGCCATGGCAACTGTATCCGCATCTTCCAATACACGCACGCCGTGACCGATCCTCTCGGCGTTAAATCCCTCCATTGCCTCGCGTACGTTGGCTGCTCCAGCCCATTCCCCCGCATGGATGGTCAGTTTTAGCCCGGACTGTTGCGCCTCTTTGAAAATACCGAGGAAAGGTTCTGCTGAAAACTCAGCCTCATCCCCGGCCAGGTCCAGTCCCAGTATACCGATCCCGATTCGGGCCGCTGCCAGCCAGGCTACCTGTTCGGCAAGCTCAACACTTTCGTGGCGGTTGACCGAGGCAACCAGGATGACACGCAGCCCGAATTCCCGAGCTGCCTCGAAGGCGCTTTCACAGACCCAGTCCATCACCTGGCCCATCGGGAATCGCTCGGCGCGGCTTAAAGCCACTGGTGCAAAGCGAAGTTCAAGGTGGCGGACATTGTCTTTCGCCGCGTCCTCCACGGCTTCGCGTGTCACCCGATGGATGATCTCGGGCGAGCGATAGAACATGCGTAATGTGTTGAATTTTGCCAGGAAATTTTGAACAGTATCAGGTTCGCTGGTCTCCATACCGATGAGATTGCAGAAGGGGTTCGGACCAATTGGAACGGTAATCCCATGCGTCCGGGCAATTTCCAGCATCGTTGTGAGACGCATGGAACCCTCCAGATGACGGTGGAGGTCCACCTTGGGCAGGCTTTTATAAAAATCGCTCGATTTGTCCACTAGTGCCTGTGCCGTTTTCTCTTCTTATCGTTGTTTTGAGCTGGTACGGTCACCACTTCTGCAGGCTCTGACCTGGATTCGGCAGCCACTTCAACTTGGGAGGCAGCCGCGCGCGGTTGGTACAGGAAAATTCGACCGATGACGCCCGCCCGGATGTCCGCCAGCAGGGTCTGGAACATTTCCGATGCCTGGGCCTTATATTTAACCAGCGGGTCGCTCTGGGCGTAGGCCTCCAACCCGACTGAAACGCGCAGTGCCTCGACCCGCGTCAGGTAATCCACCCATAGCTCGGTGATCGCTCCCAGCAGGACCTGGCGGTAGATCTGGTTCTGCACGTTGCGTCCCACTTCCTGGGGAGTCTGGGTTCCCGCATTTTCTCCCAGGCGGGTTAACTCACTCTGGCCCCATGCAAGCCGCTGGGCTTCCTGTGCCTGCTGCAGGTGATCGAGCACGTCCTCCTCAAGTGTGGCGGAATTCCTGTTTGCCAGCAATTCGCCCGCAAGATGTACGTAGTGCAGGCGGGTGAAGATCTGGCGTACCTGGCGGTGCGTCTTTGCATCAAAAGAGGTGCTCGACCCCTGTGCGATCAATGCCAGCAGGCGTAACTTGGTCTGGTCATCCCGTTCGGGCATCCTCTCGAGTGCGTTTCCGAGTTCACGCACGATTTGCCCGTCTTCCCCGAGCAGTTTCTCTTCACGCCCCGCCAGCACTTGCCGGACGTGTTCTTCGATCTGGGCTGCCGCTTCTTGCCATTCGAGTTCCTGGAGTTCGGGTATGTTCACCCCCAGCGATTCTCCCAGCCGGAATTCGATTGTGTTTGCCAGGCGGGTGATATTCGTGGAAACCATGTAAGCTTGCACCTGGGCGTGTAATTCTTCCGACAGATCCTTCGGGTCTTCGCTCAGTTGGGTCAATTGTTCCGGGTCCAGTCGGAAAGGCACCCTCACCAGCCCGGAAAGTTCCTCCAGGATGGCAGTCGGGTGGCGGGTCTCGTTTTCGAGTTCATCCCTCAAGCCGTCGGCCAGGCCGTCCAGGGCGGTATCCAGCGAATCGATCCGTTCATCGATTTGGGTATCCAGGCTTTCACCCGTATGGTCGATCTGCTCGAGGATGGTGTTCAGGAAATGCACCTGGTCGGCTTGCAGGGCTTTCAATGCCAGCTTACGCAGCGCCGCGGTCAGCCCCTCGGATGAATTGTTTGCATTCAGCTCTTCCAGCAGTAGCTTATAGGTAAAGGATGGAAAAATGCCGTTGGGGGTATTGAACGGCGGCTGGACCTGGTCCAGCCAGGCCAGGATCCGCCAGTATTCCTCGCTCGCGATGACTTCCTCGGCCCGTCGCTGCACTTCCTGCCTTAGCAGTTCGTTCACGTCCTCCACCAGGTCTTCCTTCAAGAATACCCGGTTGCGCTGGTCGTAGATGCGCTGGCGTTGGGCGTTGAGCACGTCGTCGTATTCGAGCAGGTGCTTGCGCACGTCGAAGTTGGCGCCCTCCACCCGGTGTTGTGATTGCTCGATCATGTTGGTGACCATGCGGTGTTGCATGGGGTAATCGTCGTCGATCTTGAAGCGCTCCATCACGCCTTTCACCTGGTCGCCGCCGAACATCCTCATCAGGTCGTCTTCCAGCGACAGGTAGAAGCGGCTCGAACCGGGGTCGCCCTGGCGGGCGGCGCGGCCGCGCAATTGGTTGTCGATCCGCCGTGCTTCGTGGCGCTCGGAGCCGATCACGTGCAGACCGCCGCGGGCGCGCACGCGTTCCATGTCTTCGAAATATTGCAGGAAATTGCTTACTTCTGCTTCGTAAATCCCAAAGAGCGCCGGGTCGGCTTTTTGCAGGGCTTCCCGCCGTTCCTGGAGTGACATGTCGAACGGGTCTTTGTACCCGGCCTTGCGCAGCACGCGCGCCACTGCCGAGATGACCTCTTCCGCCAGGTCGCCGCCTAATTTGATGTCCACACCGCGTCCGGCCATGTTCGTGGCGATGGTCACTGCTCCGAATGCCCCTGCTCCGGCGATGATCTGGCTTTCCTCGGTGTGCTTGCGGGCGTTCAGCACCTGGTGGGGCACCCCGCCCTGCAGCACCGCCTTTAACCTGTCTTCATCTTCCGCGGTCAGGCCCAGGATCTCCAGCAGGCGTGCCAGGTTGGCGGGTTCCTCGGGGTTGAGCGATAAGCCGAGTTCCTTTGCCATCGGGCGCATGTCTTCCGGGCGTAATTGCTCGATCGGTTCGTTGAGCGCCTGGAGTTCCGGGATGATCCGCCCATCTTCCTCGCGCTCGTTGTTTTCCAGCCACGTATGCCTGAGCAGCTGGACCTGCATCAACCGGCGTACCGCCTCTGCCCGCAGCCGGGTAGACAACCGTTCCGAGGCTTCCACCGAGGTGGTGCCAACCAGGATCGGACGTCCCATGCTGTGGTAAATGACGATCTCGCGCACCAGCGACCGCAGTTTGGCTTCCACGCTGCGGTAGATGATGTCCGGGAAATCCTTGCGCCTCCAGAACACCACCTCTTTCTGAGAGTCGCCGTTGCGGGCAAAATAAGAGTAGGCGTATCCCTCCTCGTCCTTGGTCTTGATCTCCACCAGCGGCGCATCCGGCCCGAAAGCCTGGAATTCCAGGTTGGTGGGGACGGGCAGCACGGGCAGTTTGTAGATCTTGTCGAACTCTTCCGCCTCGGTCAGTGCGGTGCCGGTCATGCCCGCCAGCTTGGTGTACATGCGGAAATAATTCTGCAGGGTGATCGTGGCGTACGTGACGTTCTCCGGTTCAACCCGCACCCCTTCCTTGGCTTCCACCGCCTGGTGCAAGCCGTCGCTCCAGCGCCGCCCCGGCATCAGGCGCCCGGTGAACTCGTCCACGATCAGGACTTTGCCGCCCTGCACCAGGTAATCCTTGTTGCGTTTGAAAAGGTGCTGGGCGCGCAGTGCCTGCTCCAAAAAGCCGAGCAGGTGCGCTTGTTCGGGGGTCACGTCTTCGGGACGGTCGGGGTCGCGCAGTGGTTGGCCCAGCAGGCTTTCCATGTGGGCGGTGCCGATCTCCGTCAGGGCCACGCTGCGGTCCTTTTCGCTGACGTCGTAATCCTCGGGTTTTAATTGGCGCACGAGTACCGCCATCTTGCTGTACCATTCGATGTTGCCCGAAGCCGGGCCTGAGATGATCAGCGGGGTGCGGGCTTCGTCGATCAGCACGTTGTCCACCTCGTCCACGATGGCGTAGTGGTGACCGCGCTGGACCTTATCCTCCATCCGGAAGACCATGTTGTCCCGCAAATAATCAAAGCCGAACTCGGAGTTGGTGCCGTAGGTGATGTCCGCTGCGTAGGCTTCCACGCGGTCCACCAGGCGCATCTCGTCCTGGTCTTCGTGCGGAGACTCTTTCTCCGGGTCGTACAGGAAGGCCTTCTTGCCGTTTTCTGTTGCAGCTGCCATCTGCAGGATGCCCACCGATAAGCCCAGGAAATGGTAAATGGCTCCCATCCACCTGGCGTCACGCCGGGCCAGGTAATCATTGACTGTCACCAGGTGCACCCCGTGACCCGTCAGCGCGTTTAGGTAGAGCGGTAGCGTTGCCACCAGCGTCTTGCCCTCGCCCGTGCGCATCTCCGCGATCTTGCCCTGGTGCAAAACGATCCCGCCGATGAGCTGCACGTCGTAGGGGCGTTGACCGATCGTTCGTTTGGCAGCCTCGCGCACCACCGCGAAGGCTTCGGGCAGGATTCCATCCAAAACGGAATTCTCGATCTCCAGGCGTTCCTTCTTGTCCTCGATGCCTTCCAACTCACCCGCCAGCAGGCTGCGGAACTCGTCTGATTTAAGCCGCAGTGCCTCATCGCTCAGGGCTTCGAAATCAGGCTCGAGCACGTTGATCTGTTCAACCAGGTCGGTGGTCTTTTCGATTTCACGTCGATTGGGGTCTCCCCCAAAGGTTTTTACAAATTTCTGGAGCATTGAAAATCCCTTTCGGGGGAAATTATAGCATGGCGCTGTAAGAGCAGGGTAAGAAATATTTGCTCCATCCCCGCTTATCGAAGAGTTCAGGGGTTTGGGGTGATGGCGGGTGGTTTTTTCACCCGCCATCACCCCAAGAATCATTTTTAGCCGAGGCGGCTACAAGCCGCCATCGGCTACTTCGACGACACGAGACGTCGAAGAATTTTCTTTGACTCCCCAGTGATGGGCAATGGGGGTGGGGTTAAGGGTAATCTCCCGTGCAATAAATCATAAAGATGTCAATATATTTGGCATAATGCCAAATATATTGACATATCACCAATATCATGCTAGACTCCCCCAAAGAGGCAAATATGAGCGTCATCCCCCGCAAATGTCCAAGTTGCTCTGCCCCCCTCGTCGTCACCCAGTTGAGCTGCACCCGCTGTGAGACCAACGTGGTGGGACTGTACGAGATCAACCCCTTCCTGCGCCTGTCCAATGAAAGCCTGCAGTTCCTGGAGACATTCATCCGCAACCGTGGCAATGTCAAGGAGATGGAGCGGGAGAGCGGCGAGTCCTACTGGGTTATCCGCCGCCGGCTGGATGAGGTCATCACCGAGCTCGGTTACGAGGTCGAACCGGTCGAGGACGAATTGTCCTCCCACCGCCAGGAGATTCTCGGCCGCTTGAGCAAGGGTGAGATTGACGTCAAGGAAGCCACCCGCCTTTTGAATCAACTGGGCGAAGGAATTTCATAGGTACAAGGAGAGAGTATGGCTACTCAAAGTGAACAAATGCTGGTTCTCGATTTGATTTCGCAGGGAAAGATCTCTGCCGCCGACGGCGAGGAATTGCTGAAAGCCCTGGCTGCCAGCACCCCCAAACCGAAACCTCAGCCGGTTCGGGTCGACCCGGTCAGCGTGGCAGCCACTGGCTATTCGCCCAGCGATGGCGCCAGGTTGTCTGCCGAACTGCGCAAACTCGGCATCGACCACCTCAAGCTTTCCGAATTGCAGGAGATGCGTCTGCACAACGTGACCCCTGATTTCGTCCGCGAGATGACAGACCTGGGCTTTGACGATGACGACCTGGATGAGCTGGTCAACTTGCGCATGCAGAATCTAACCCCGCAATATATCCGTGAAATGCGCGCCGCCGGGCTGGAGCATGCCGATTTCGACGAGTTGATTATCGCTTCCCAACACGGCCTCACCCCCGACTTCCTCCGTGCGGTCCGGGGAGCAGGGTTCGAGCACCTCGATGTGGATGAATTGGTCGCCTGTTTCGACCATGGCGTGACTCCGGACTACCTGCGCGCCATCCGCGATGCGGGTCTCATGGACCTGGACGTGGACGAGATTGTCAAATGCCTGGACCACGGCGTTACTCCGGACGTCTTGCGGGGCATGCGCGACTCCGGCATCCGCGACCTGGACGCGGACGACCTGGTCAGATGCATCGACCACAATGTGACTCCGGATTTCCTGCGGGGCATGCACGCGGCCGGGATCGAGGACCTGGATGTGGACGAGATGATCAAATGTTCCGACCATGGGGTCACTCCTGAATTTCTGCAGGCCATGCGCTCGGCAGGTATAAAGGATCTGGACGTGGACGACCTGGTCAAGTGCTTCGACCACGGAGTGACAGCTGAGTTCGTCCGTTCGTTGCGGGAATCGGGTCTGAAGGGCATGGATTTGGACGACCTGGTCAAATGCTTCGATCACGGGGTCTCCCCCGAGTTTCTGCGGGCCATGCGTAACGCCGGACTTAAGGACCTGGACGCGGATGACCTGGTCAAGAGCTACGATCATGGGGTCACCCCCGAGTTCCTTAAATCCATGCGGGCGGCTGGGCTCAAGGACCTGGACGTGGATGATCTTGTCAAATGCTTTGACCGGGGTGTCACCGTGGAACTTATCCTCGCCTTGCGTGAGGTCGGGATCAAGGATCTGGATGTGGATGAACTGGCCCATTGCTCCGACCATGGCGTCACCCCCGATTTTATTCGCAGCCTGCGTGACCTGCATCTGAAGGACCTCGAGTTGGATCACCTGGTCGAGTTGGTCGATCATGACCTCTCTGCTGACGACCTCCGCGCTGCCCACAAGGCTCACCCCGACCTCGACACCGATGACCTGGTGGAGCTGGTCTTGGAAGGTCATGACCAGGAAGATCATCCCGGTAAGCATCCCAAGGATAAATTCCACCTCCACATTCACTAGACGACATTCGTTCTCTATTGTTAAATAAGTATCAAAAATGAATGTGCTGGGAGCGAAGCGACCCAGATATTCCTTTTTCCAGACTTAACTCCCATCACTATTGGGGAGGGGGAGGGATAGTTTATGACATCATGAAGAATCAGGCAATCCTCATACCATTTACTTGTTCCACCACAGAAAACCTGCCAATATTATTCTTTCCACGCATTCTCGTAAAACCAAGGGAATAGAAAAAATGAATGTGCTGGGAGCGAAGCGACCGGCACATTCATTTTTTCGTATGTTTTGCCCCTCCCCAAGTCGAGGCGGCGTCAAGCCGCCGTCGACCGCTTCGGGCTCACGAGAGCCCGAAGCCTCCATGAAGAAGTCGGGGGTGGGGTTAAAATCCTGTTGGTATCTTTTTTCATTACACCAAATGTAAATCCATCACCTGGCGGAAATGATACCCGTAGATTGCAAACGTGATCGCCAGTGCGAACAATTCCGGCCGGCGGAAAAGCGTCCAGGACAGCAGCTTCCAGTACTGGAACCGTTCTCTTCCGATGATCCCCAGCCGCACCACCGACCGGAAAAATGCCTGGATATATTCTCCGTTCAATGGGATGGTGATCCTGGGGGCTTTGTATTCTTTCAGGAATGTCTTCACGCGCGCATAATAATTCTTCGGAGTGTACAGGGTCCTCATCACCGCCCGGTAGCCCCTTTGCAGCGCGTCAAGGTTCATTTCCTTCGGGATGATGTTCGTCCCGCCGTCCACGTTGTCGCCTGAAAACGATCCCACCAGCCGCCCGTCCTGCTCCATGCGTTTGTACAGCCGGGTCCCGATGGGCGCCTGCAGCAGGCCCACCATGGCGGTCACGATCCCGCTTTTCTGGATGAAATCGATCTGTCGTTGGAAAATGGAGGCAGTGTCGTGGTCGAACCCGATGATGAACCCGCCCTGGACCTGCAGCCCGGCGCGCTGGATCTTTTTAACGTCCGCCACCAGGTCGCGGTGCAGGTTCTGCTTCTTGTTGCACTCTGCCAGGCTGTCAGCGTCGGGCGTCTCCACCCCGATGAAGACCGTATCGAAGCCGGCCTGGGTCATCATATTCATCAGGGTCTCGTCGTCGGCGATATTGATCGAGATCTCGGTGTTGAAGGGCATGCCCTTCTTGCCCTTGCGCCACTCGATCAACGCCGGCAGCAGGTCGCCCCGCAGTTGCTTCTTGTTGCCGATCAGGTTGTCGTCCACGAAAAAGACCGGCTCCCGCCAGCCGAGGTTGTACAATCCATCCAGTTCGCGGATGATCTGCGCAGAGGTCTTGACCCGCGGCGTGTGCCCGAACAGCGTGGTGATATTGCAGAACTCGCAGTCGAACGGGCAGCCGCGCGAATACTGGATCGACATGGTCGCGTAGCGGTTCCGGTCCGCCAGTTCCCACAGGGGCGCCGGCGTCTGCTGGATGTCAGGGAATTCCTCCGAGGTGTAGAATTTCTGCGCCTTGCCCAGTTCCAGGTCCTGTAGGAACGGCCTCAGGGTCATCTCGGCCTCGTTCAGGACGAAATGGTCCACGTCCGGGAACTGGTCGAACTCTGCAGTGAACAACGGACCTCCCGCCACCACCTTCAATCCGGCGGCTTTGCAGCGGGCGATCACCTCGTACGTGGATTTCCTTTGCACCACCATGGCGCTCACGAAGACCAGCTCGGCCCAGGCCAGGTCTTTATCCTTAAGATTCCTCACATTCAGGTCCACCACCTGCTTTTCCCATTCCGCCGGCAGCATGGCTGCCACGGTCAGCAGGCCCAGCGGGGGGGTGGACGCCTTCTTGCGGATGAATTTAAGGGCATGTTTGAAACTCCAGAACGTGTCGGGGAACTCCGGGTAGATCATCAAAACCTTCATCAAAACCTCCAAAAGGGCACACTAAAAAAAGTTCTGTTCTGCGGCAGGTTGAAATGCCGAAAGGTAACAGGGATTTATGGTTGAAACATAAATCTGATCGGCGAATGAGGACCACCAAGCCAGGTTTGACGCTCGAGATTCAGCTTTCCCCGCTGCTGGTTTCGTACAGGTGGACTTTAAAACAGGGCGAAAGATCCGGTGTTATTCGTCTATTTGCATCAGACTTGTCGCCATTATACCGCGAATTAAAAATGGGGCTGGGATTGATGGGAAAGGGATAGGATATTGATACCTTTCCGAAAATTTATCTGTTGACCAATCAGAACATATGTGCTATAACTATCACACGGCGAGGAAATTTCGATTTTTTCCCATGCCGCGTTTACTTTTGTACATTACCAATCGAAAATTATTAAGAAGGTTGCTGTCGATATTTCTTCGGTACCGCGTATGGGTCTTTTCATGGGAGGGTTGTTTGATTTGTAAAATCCTAATAAACCGCTTTCTTGAGCCACCACTTCCATACTTAGTAATGAAGAACCTCACGAAGAAATAGTGGCGGCCAGTCGGGGTTGTTTGTTCCTCTTTTTATCTTGAAATCAAACAACCTGTTACTAATTAAAAAATTTTTTTTGTTGGGGTTCGCCTTTCGAGACAGACATCGAGACACAACTGAAGAAGAAATAGTCATTCCTCAGTCGTTCCTCCACCCCTGGCTTGCCTGACCCCGATACCCCCCGCATCTGGGGGTTGTGTTGGAAAATTATCCTACCTTGAACCCCCTCTTCTCCAACTGCTCCATCAGCTCTTCCGGGCTTTCATACCACTGCCCCCACTTGCGTGAAATGTGCTCGGTCCACGAATAATTCTCGTACGTGAAGGTCTCCTTCTGCCCTTTTTCCAGGCGGATCTTGGCCTTCATCTTTTTATAATAATCCTGTGCCAGGTATCCCTCGTCCATCACCTTCATCGCCTCTGCCACCTGTTCGTCCGTGAATTCAGGGTACTTGTCTTCGAACAGGCTGAACCACATCGGCCAGCGCGGACGGGGCGGCAACTCCTCCGCCGGGTAGCCCATCACCAGTTGCACCAGCGGGAAAACCCTCTGCGGCAGCTTGAAGTCCCGGGCGATCCGGTCGGCCAGGTAGGGCGCGTTCCCCAGGAAACACGAGAACAGCCCCAGGCTTTCCCCGGCGATCACCATGTTCTCAGCCATGTAAGCCGCATCCTGGATCCCGAAGAACAACAGGCTCAAGTCGTTGGTCACCACTTCCCAGCCGCGCAGCTTCATGAAGCGCTCCAGCTTGTACAGGTCCACGCAGATTGTGAACCACAGCGGTGCCGCGTAGGGGGCCTTCTTGCGGGTCAGCAGGACGCTGTACAATTGCGACGCGAACGGGGCCTGCTGCCCGGCTTGCACGATCGACTGGATGGTTTCGTCGCTTGGCTTTTCCTTGGTGTACTTCCGCACGGATCGATGGTTGAGCATGGTCTGGATGACGGGGTTTTCCATTGGTGCTTCTCCTTGACAAGTATTGTGCCTTCGAGCCTTCGAGGTTACATATTTCGATTTCAAGCCGGATGATAAGTATAAACGAAAAACCCTGCGGAATTATTCTGCTGGACCAACGACGATAATATCCACTTATTGGGGGTTTGGGGTCACATTAAAATGTTTAATTTCCCGTCCTGGGGCAGGGGGAAAGGGGATGGGGATGAAACAAAAATGTGTCGGTTTATTTCCCGGGATGTGGGCGACGTGAAATCCGGTAGGACTGGAGCGGCCCGGAGTGTGATTGATCCCCACCAAAAGATTCCCTTCGGGTTTTAGCCAATATTTTTTTCTTCTGCCGTATAATTTATTAACCTGATTTTGAGAAGGATGGAAATAAGGGATCTGACCTCCAGTTTTTTCCGATCCAGTCTATTTTTTAGATGAGGTAAAAAATGGCAGCCCAAAAATCTGAAAAGATCATACGTGAATTGCTCGAAATTGCCAGTGTTGAAGTCAATGGCAAATACCCATATGATATTCAGGTCCACAATCCAAATTTTTACCGCCGTGTATTGGAAGAGACCTCCCTTGGTCTGGGAGAATCCTACATGGATGGGTGGTGGGATTGCGATGACTTGGCCGAGCTGGTTTACAGGGTCCTGAAAGCGAATCTGGATTCAAAGGTCTTGGGGAATTGGAAAATTGCGCTCCAGGTTTTGAAATCCAGGCTCTTTAATTTACAGACACGTTCCAGGGCACTTAAAGTTGGTGAGGATGTCTATGACCTTGGCAATGATCTGTACTGCGCTATGCTCGATAAACGCCTCAATTACACTTGCGGTTACTGGAAAAATGCTGCCACGTTGGATGAAGCCCAGGACGCAAAACTCGACCTCGTTTGCAGGAAAATCGGCTTGAAGCCTGGGATGAACGTGCTCGAGTTTGGTTGTGGTTGGGGAAGTTTTGCCAGTTACGCGGCTGAAAAGTATGGTGCCCACGTGGTGGGCGTAACGATTTCCAATGAACAGTTGGCTTTCGCCAGGGAAGTCTGCAAGGGCTTGCCTGTCGAGCTGCGTTTTCAAGATTATCGTGAAGTACAAGGCAAGTACGACGCCATCCTCTCGATCGGCATGCTGGAGCACGTTGGGTATAAGAACTATGGGACTTACATGCAGGTGGTGGATCGCTGCTTGAAAGATGATGGGATCGCCTTGATTCACGCCATCGGAAACAACCGGAGCATGACCTTTGGCGATGTCTGGACCGTAAAATATATCTTCCCCAATGGCATGCTGCCTTCCATTGCTCAGCTTGGCGCCGCCATGGAGCCAAAATTTGTCATGGAGGATTGGCACAATCTTGCCCCTCATTATGTCCCAACCCTGTTGGCGTGGTACACCAACTTTGAAAATGCCTGGCCCACTTTGAAGGATAAGTATGGCGAACGATTCTTTCGAATGTGGCGTTTCTATCTTCTTAACAGCGCGGGCGCTTTTAAAGCGAGAGCCCAGCAGTTGTGGCAAATCGTATTTACTCGCAAAGGCACTCCGCAGCCGGAATGCCGGTTTGGTTAACGGCCTCCGGGAAGAATAAATTCTATTTTGGCTCCCTTTTAAATAAATTCTCCCCGCCCATTCTTGAGGCGGGGAAAGGATTTAGAATAAAGGTAAGTACTGGAAGTCAATCATTCAAGGGATTATTTGCTTCCCAAATTGTGGATGTTTCCCGATCCGCTCTGCTCGAAGCTGACCTGCGGGCTGCCGTAATAGCTTACATCTCCGCTGCCGCTCACGTGGACTGTCAGGCTGTCGCTTGCCCACACCGTCACGTTCCCCGACCCGCTGATGCTTACGCTGGTTGCCTTCGAGCTCAGGTCACCTGCTGTGTATTTCCCGGAGCCGCTGATGCTGATGGTCTGGCTGTCAGTCTTTCCCGCCAGGGTTAGGTTGCCCGAACCGCTGACCGTTATGGAAAGTGTCGTCAGGGTCACGCTGTCCACCTGCACTTTGCCAGACCCGCTCATGACGATTGCCAGGTCCACCGTCTTGATGGCTGCCGAGGTCACATCCCATGATCCTGAGGTGGAGATCCCGCTCAGGTCCTTGACGTGCAGGGTGAAGTTTAAAGCACTGGGGGCGATTGACACCCCGCCTGAATCCAGCCCCAGGTAGAGAGTCCCGCCGCGTACCTGTGAGGTGACGTACTTCATCATATTGTCGTCCGTTTGGACTGTGAGCGATTCGGTTCCATCCTGGACGATGTCCAACGTACCGCCTCCGCTCACGTCCACCTTGTTGTACCCGCTCACCGCGCGTGTCTCGCTGATCAGGTTGCGCGACCCGAACGTGGGCACCAGCCCGCATGCGCTGACAAGCATCATCACAATGATCATTCCGATGGTGGCTTTTAAAAGTTTCGTGTTCATGCTGTTCTCCTTATGATTCATATATTTTATTCGTTGTATTGATGTACGCCGGATGATAACGGAAGTCTCTGGTTTCAACCTATCAGTCTGCTATTCATTTACTGAAAAGATGAATTGACATTTTCCCCGCAAGCCCCCGTTTTGTTGGGGGCGAAGGGGCTGAGGCTATCCCGTCATCGTCCCGGTGCCCTTCCGGGAAGAATCCCGTCGGGACCAGCTCCAATCAATAGCATCGACGACCTGAGACGTCGATTTTCGCCTCTTTTCCCTCTTTCCAAAGGGCAGGGGATGGGGTCAACCATTCAATCGTTAAGAAAAATGGTCGTGCTATAATCACGTTGAGTTCCTCGCTCAATTTATCGGTCTGACCATGTCCTTTGCCCACCTCCACGTTCACACCGAATACTCCCTGCTCGATGGCTTCAGCAATATCAAGAAGCTGGTCAAGCGTGCCAGGGAGATGGACATGCCCGCCCTGGCCATTACCGACCACGGCACCATGTTTGGCGTGATCGAGTTCTACCACGCCGCAAAGGAGGCCGGCATCAAGCCCGTTATCGGGCTGGAGGCTTACATGGCCGCCCGCACCATGCAGGAGCACGACCCCAGGGAAGACCGCAAGTCCTCCCACCTGCTGCTCCTGGCTGAGAACGAGACGGGTTACAAGAACCTGCTCCAGATCGCCTCGGCCGCCCAGTTGGAAGGCTTTTACTACTACCCCCGCATCGACAAGGAATTCCTCTCCAAACATACCCAGGGCCTGATCTGCACCTCCGGCTGCATGTCCGCTGAGGTGCCTCGCCTGATCAACCAGGGCCAGTTGGACGCAGCCCGCCGGAGCATTGACTGGTACTATCAGGTCTTCGGACAGGATAATTTCTTCTTCGAACTCCAGCAGCACGACGTCCCCGAGTTGGAAAAGATCAACCGCACCCTCCTCGAACTGGGTCCCCATTACAACGCCCGTTTCGTCGCCACCAACGACTCCCATTACATCGATCCAGACGACGCCAAGTACCAGGATATCCTGCTCGCCATCCAGACTGGAGCGCTGCTCTCCGACCCCGACCGGATGCGCATGACGGATGGGTCTTATTATCTCCGCTCCCCCGCTGAAATGGCACGCCTGTTTGCCGAAGTGCCTGCTTCCATCTCGAACAGCCTGATGATCGCAGAACGCTGCAACGTCAACCTGGACGTAAAGGATTACCGCCTACCCCGCTTCGATGTTCCGGCCGGGCAAACTGCGGAAACCTACCTGCAGGCTTTGTGCGAAGACGGGTTGAAACGTCGCTACGGGGAACGCGCCGAGAGCGAGCAGGTCCGCACCCGCCTCGACTACGAGTTGGGCATAATCCATAAAATGGGCTTCGATGCATACTTCCTGATCGTTTGGGATTTGTGCCGGTATGCCAGAAAGCAGGGTATCTGGTACAACGCGCGCGGCTCCGCCAATGGTTCCATCGTGGCTTATGCTTTGGATATCACCGTGGTGGATCCCCTCCAGCAGGAATTGCTTTTTGAACGCTTCCTGAGCCCCGGTCGCATCTCGATGCCCGATATTGACCTGGACTTCCCCGATGACCGACGCGCGGATGTGCTCGATTACACCGTCAATAAATATGGGCAGGATAAAGTAGCGCAGATCATCACGTTTGGTACGCTGGGGGCGCGCGCCGCCCTGCGTGACGTTGGACGCGTGATGGACATTCCCCTCCCCGAAGTGGACCGGGTCACCAAGGTCATTCCGAGCATTCCCTCCAAGGCCATGCCGCTCCGCGATATTATTGCTGACGATTTTAAGAGTCTTCCGGAGTTGAAAGAGTTCTACCAATCCGCCGACCACCTGCGTGAGCTGATCGATACTGCTGCCCGCATGGAAGGCGTTGTTCGTAATGCCGGCACGCACGCGGCCGGGGTGGTCATTTCAGACAAGCCGCTTTCCGAGTACCTGCCCTTGCATCGCCCCACCAACAACTCCGAAGAGACACCCATCAAGACCGTCACGCAGTTCGAAATGGGCATCCTCGAAAAGCTCAAAATGCTCAAGGTGGATTTCCTTGGCCTGGCCACGCTGACAATCATGGCGCGCGCCTGCCAAAGCATCGAGCTTCGTCATGGAATTCATTACACGCTCGACAACATCCCCACGGACGATGCGGATACGTACAAATTCCTTGGCGATGGCAACACCCTGGGAGTTTTCCAGTTGGAAGGTTCGGGCATGACCAAGTGGCTCGTACAAATGAAACCCACCTGCCTGGACCATATTGTCGCCATGGTCGCGCTCTATCGTCCTGGTCCCATGGACTTTATCCCCGATTACATCAGCCGCATGCACGGTGAATCAGAGGTGGAATACCGCCATCCCGCCCTGGAACCGATTTTTGGCGAGACCTATGGCATTCCCCTCTACCAGGAGCAGTTGATGCGGGCAGCCATCGAGCTGGCCGGGTTCACGCCTTCCGAATCTGACGAATTGCGCGCCGCCATATCCAAGAAGAAAACCAAGGAAATTGAAAAACAGCGTATTAAATTCGTGGAGGGAGCCGCAAGGCAAGGGATGGAGCGCCCCACCGCCGAAGCCATCTATCACGATTGGGATGAGTTTGCCCGTTATGGTTTCAACAAATCCCATGCCGCCGATTACGGGTTGCTGGCTGTCCAAACCGGTTTCCTGAAGCTGCATTACCCCGTGGAATATATGACCGCCCTGCTCTCGGTAACCAAGCATGAGACCGAGAAGATGGCACTCTATGTCAACGACGCCCGCAATATGGGTGTCACCGTCCTCTCACCCGACATCAATACCAGCACCTGGGACTTTGCCATCGAAGAGCTTGACGAATCGACAGCCGCTCCTGGGCAGGCGGAAAAATCCGCCATCCGCTTTGGTCTGGGAGCCATCAAGAATGTCGGCCAGGGTGCGGTGGAACTTCCGGTCCAGGCGCGTCTTAAGGGTGGCTCTTTCAAGGATTTAAACGACCTGTCTGCCCGGGTTGACCTGCGCGCCGTTGGCAAGCGCGCCCTCGAAAGTCTCGTCAAGGTTGGGGCGCTCGATAAGTTCGGGTCACGCGCCGCCATGCTCGAAGCCCTCGACCGCGTCGTGGCGGTCAGTTCCTCCCATTTCCGCGCCGCGGAAGCCGGGCAGATGTCGCTCTTTGGCACTGCCACCGGGGTCACCGAAAGCATCACCCTGCCGCTTGTCCCGGATGCTGATCGCCGTGAGACCCTCAGCTGGGAACGCGAGCTGATTGGTATGTACATGTCCGAGCATCCGCTTGCGCCCTACATGACTGAAATTCGCCGCCTGGTCACACATTTTTCCAGCAATTTGGGCGAAGCCGAACATGAGGAAAAAACCCGGGTTGCCGGGATGGTTTCCGGCATCCGTCCCTACCAGACCAAGACCGGCAAGATGATGGCCTGGGTCACCCTCGAGGACCTCACCGGCGTGATCGAACTGGTGCTTTTCCCGCGCACCTGGGAGAAGTATCAGTTCGCCCTGGAAGTGGGCGGGGTGATCGTGGCTGAAGGAAAAGTGGATGCCCAGTCCAACCCCTCCAAGGTCCTGGTGGATAACATCCGCACCGAGATCAAGTTGACCGAGCCGGCTCAGTTTCCATTACAGCCCCAGCCCCAACCCTCCACCTCTAATCGGAACGCATCCACTGCTCCCGGGAACGGCCGCGGAGTGAGCCCTTCAGCAAAGCCCGCCAATGGGATCGGTAAACCAGCCTCTGCTCCAAAGCGCGCTCCCGGCTCCTTTCCACCTTTAAACGGTGAGCCGCCCCTTCCGGAAGACCCCCCCGATTGGGATGACTACACACCTGCCAGTCCTGTTTTAGCCCCACAGGATGGCATGGTGATCCAGGAAATGGATATTCCGGTGGAAAATATTGCTGACCCTCTCGGAAGCATCTCCGCGGATGTAGTTGAGCAGCCGGAACCTGTTCAGCCTCCTGCGGTGGTTCTGACTCCAAAACTACCCGCAGCCGCTCTTCCGCTCGACCTTGAGGATGACCACGCCCCCCAGATGGTCACTGTAATTCTGCGCCCTTCCGGCGATCCGGACCGCGACATCCGCCGTATCAGCCGGCTGCATGGAACATTCATCTCATACCCTGGCAAGGATCGCTTTGCCTTCCAGATCTTCGAGGAAGGCCGCGGCCATTTGATCGAGTTCCCCAACGATACCACCCACCTGTGTGCTGAACTTGCCGCGCTGCTTACCGAAACCGTTGGAGAGGAAAATGTGCGCCTCGAGCCAATTTTTTATCAATAAAAAAAGGAGCGGGCATCTCGCCCGCTCCTTTACCCTTTTCGGATCGAGTTACAGCGTTCGCAGTCTTCTTGCTGGCATAGCAATGCCAGCGGATCTTTCTTAATCCGTGCCACTGCAACTTTGAACAGCATTTTTAGAGGTACTGCCTGCACGCTCGCCTCACCGATCTTTACCTGCCGGGTAAACTTTTCCAAATCCGGTGCAATCGCCTGGAATCCGGCGGAATCGCCCGGGAAACCGGGGCATTCCACCACGCCCTTTGGCGTCAGCGCCCAGCGGATGAATTGCCTGCGCCCGGCCAGCTTCTCGGCATAATGGATGCTGGTGTTGACAGTATGGTTCACCCCAATAAGGACTACCCACCCGTCCTCTTTTTCCATCACCTCGATGGGGGCAAGATGGTCGGTCATCGTCTGCGCTGCCAGGATCTTTTCAGCATTGATGCCCGCGAAGGACTGGATTGGGTGTATTGATCTCTTCACGCGTGGGTGCTTGCGGAGCATCTCCGGGATGATTCCCATCATCGGGTCAGCGGGCATTCGTAAAGAGAAAAACTCTGCCTGCTGGTTTTGGTCCTGGAACTCGCCATACTTGATCCCGTTGTTTTCGGGTCCACTGCGCGGGATGATCATCGTCTTATAGGTAAACGTCGGGACGATCATGGTGTTGAACACAGCCACCAGCGCATTGACCACCGTCCAGGCGCCGCCTTCGACCTCGCCAAACGACTTCAGCGACGAATGGACGATCACCGGCGCTCCTGCCAGGCGTAAATCACGTAGTCCGAGCAAAAGGTCTCTCAAGCGGACAGTCATGTTTAACCACACAGCTCCAGGATTTGTTTTGCCGTGTCTCCGGACACTTCCGGCTGTAAGTGATAGACGCGGATGCCGAACTCAGATAATTCGTATGCCGCCAGTGCGGAAAGCGCCCCCAGCGCAGCCTTGCTGGCAAAGTAAGCTGCCCGGCTCTCCGGACCCTTGGCCCGTTCGCCCACGTGGACGATTACCCCGCCGCCTTTTTCTTTCATGATACGTCCCACCGACTGGGTCAGCAAAAAAGGTCCGTTCAGGTTTACATCCATGGTGCGCTGCCAGTCCCAGTCGTCCATTTCGAGCACGGTTTTTTGCGGCTCCACCTCGGCGCAGTTGACCAGGATGTCGATCCGCCCGAATTCGTCCACCACGGAATTTAGCAGCGTTTGTATGGGCATTTTCTTGGCAATATCTTCCACGTAGGCTTTGGCCTGCCCCCCGGAGGCGAGGATGTGCGCCAGGGTTTCATCCAGGTTGACCGGCGATACATCATTTAAAGCCAGGGTGGCACCACGGGCAGCGAACTCTTCCGCCACGCGGCGGCCGGTCCCTTTGCCCGCGCCGGTGATCAATACTATTTTCCCAGTGAAGTCGGTCATGCCTTCTCCTACTGACCTTGTCCCTGGCACACAATCACATTCCCATCGCTCGTCTGCGCATTCAGCGGCAAGCCTAAGTATGAGGATGGGTCGATGGTGTTATTGATATCCAGTTCGTTAAGGAAGCCGCCTTTCCCATCGTCAAGCACGATCGAAAAATGCAGGTGCACTCCGGTAGGGTTGTCGGCATTGCCGGTGAAATTACCCTGGTAACCCAGCAATGTTCCCGCCTCGATATACTTTTCTGCGGTACCGGCTGGAAAATCGGACGAGATGAACGAACTGCCATTTTGGTCGGCCATATGGGTATAGTATAGCCAGATTTGGCGCCCGGGTTCAAGCGGATCCGACGGGATGCGCTCGATGACAGCTGATTTCCATGTGGGCAGGCGCGTCAGGTAGCCGGGGTAAGCCGCCAGGACGGGTGTGCGGCCCACCCTCGTCCCGCCAAAGATGTCTATCCCTTGGTGGCGTTTGCCAGCCTGGAAGGAGTCACCCCACAGGTAGCCTGCCAGCCCGTTTGTGGGCATCAGGAAGGGTACATCCGGCCTGCAGCGGGTTCCGGCTTGCATCGCCCAGTCTGGGTGTGCGGAGGGGTTGCGGATCCATTCAGCAACGCGCGAGGTCCTTCCGAAGGTCCGTTCCATGCTCATGAAGATATAAACACCGACCCCGGCAAGGATGCCAACCACCACGATTGCCAGCAGTCCGCTCTTATTCATGAGATGATTATACCCGCGCCCCATTATTCCTAACCAGCCCGGTAATTCGAGAATGCATGACTTATTTACTACTTGAAATCATGTCAAACTTTATGTATACTGAATGTGCCCCCTAATTCGATTCATAAGGCAAATCATCTTTCTGGAGGAATCTCATGTGGAAACGTCTGGTTGTCACTCTGCTTGTAATTGCGCTGGTCATGTTTAGCAGTATTCCCGCCGCGGCTGCCAGCCCAAAACAAATGATCGGGATCAACGTGGTGTTAAACACGAGCATCACGAATGCCATCCTGACCGACCTGGGTAAGCACGGCACCATCCGTGATGTGGTCTTTGAGATCAATGCTTTGACCATGCAAGTTCGCGCGGGAGATCTCGCTGCTATTAAATCCCTGCCCTATGTGGCGGCTGCCAACCCCGATGCGGCTCGTAACGGGGCTCCTGTCGATACGGTAGCCGCAAACAACTTTTCAAATGGTCTGAGCACATGGGACCTGGATGCCATCAACGTGACTGACTTTGGCGTGGGTAGAACAATTGGTTATGACGGCACGGGAGTTTACGTTGCTGTGGTCGATACCGGACTCCTTGATTCCTGGCGTCAGTACTTCCCCCAGGAGCGCATTGCTACTCAGTTTGCCAAGGCTTTCCGCGGTGGTGGCGGAGAAAATGGCAACGTTTCAGAACCACCCAATATGTGGGAGCACGACCAGAACTCGCATGGTACACATGTGACCAGCACCATTTTAGGATATAGCTTAGGTGGTACTCCAGTAAACGGCGTTGCTCCCATGGCAACGGTTATCCCGGTCAAAGTTCTCGGTCAGAATGGCTCTGGCTGGTCCTCTGTGGTCGCTCGTGGTATCACCTATGTGGCTGACCTGAAAGCTGGTCTTTTGGCTGGTTCTCCTGTAGTTATAAACATGAGCTTGGGTGGACCTTCCCTGGATGCCATGGAAAAAGCTGCCATTGATTATGCCATTAGTGTGGGCGTAATTGTGGTTGCTTCTGCCGGGAACGAAGGTGCTGCAGGGATGGGCTATCCAGGCGCATATGCCCCGGTCATTTCAGTGGCCGCTTCAGGTTGGACTGGGGAATGGGTTGGGGGCAGGACTTGGTGGTATAGCGCTGATGTCGCTGACCCGACCAACCCGGCTGATTTCTACATCACCGACTTCTCCAGCCGCCAACTGACAGGTCAGGATCTTGATGTTGCTGCACCCGGGTCATGGGTTGTCGGCCCATATCAAATCAACAGCGGAACTAATAAGTTGAGCTATTACTATCTCGGTGGGACCAGCATGGCGAGCCCGCATGTGGCTGGTATCGTGGCGCTGATGGCACAAAAGGATCCTTACTTGACAGCTGCTCAAGCTGAAACGATCTTGGAAAATTCGGTAATACCGCTCCCATCAGGATGCCGTACGGTAAATGATGGAAGTGGGAATATGGTCAATTATTGCTGGGGCGCGAATGCCACAGGTGCAGGTCTTGTGGATGCAACTGCAGCCCTAGTAGCAACTCCGTAATTAATTTGTCCGCTTTCTCTCTTCTGCCGCAAGAGCTCCTCTTGCGGCAGAATTTATATTAACGACTTCCCTATGAATCTCTTATATTAATACTATCTCACTCATCTTTATTTCTTACACTGGAAGGATAAGATAAGGCCATTCTAATTGATCATCAATTCCCGAAAGGAGTTCGAAATGTCTTACTTTGTTGCCCCTTACCCGTATCGCATTGCCCGCCGCTGGGCCCGCATGGCTGGTTTCGAAGAACCCTCCCATGATTTCACACTGGCTGTGGATGTCCGTGATGAAGATGAAGCGTATGTCCTAAATGCGCTTGTCCCCGGATTGAAAGCCGAAGACCTGCACATCCAGATCCTCGAGGACGTTGTCACCGTGGAAGGTGAGTTCAAGGCTGATGAGAGTGAATACCTGATGCGCGAACTACCGCACGGTTCCTTCAACCGCACTTTGCGCCTGCCCGCCGCCCTGGATGCTGAAAAAGCCCAGGCCAAGATCACCGATGGAGTACTGACCCTGCGCCTGCCCAAGGCTGAATCGGCCCGTCCCAAAACCATTAAAATAGCCGTCAAGTAAACCGCACGATCGCGAGGTTCATCTCCTCCTTAGTCAGGACGCCCTGCCAGGGCGTCCTGATGATTTAACGGTGCGGATGTCGATATGGATCTGTAGGAGCAAAGTTATTTGAGAAAACTGGATGACATAATCCTTTCACTCACTATAACCTCAGCTCTCTAAATGCAAGTACTTGTGAGGCATGCTGCCACAGCAATACCGGGGAGGAGGTTTTCAGGTAAAATATCTGCATTCCCTGCTTGGAGACTCCCGCTTGCAACAAAAACTTGTCTTCCTCCTTTTTCTACTGATCTTGCTGGCTTCCTGTGCCCTTCCCGGAAGTTCTACTCCTGGTACTGAAGTCGCCACTTCCAATGCCAATCCTACAACCTCTCCCTCCCCAGCTTCTTTGCCATTGACCATCCTGGTCGTACCCGCTGATATGCCGCAGGTGGACTCGGACAAATACCAGACCCTGGTATACAACCTGGCGCAGATAAACGGAATGCGCTTCCAGGTGCGCAATGTGCTGACCCCCGCTGACCTGGCCTTCGAAGGTTCAGCTTTGAAGGTTGTCGTCGCCCTTCCCCCGGACCCCGGTTTGGCGGCATTGACGTCAGCCGCGCCAGGCGTACAGTTCCTGGCGATCGGGATCCCCGCGCTGGCAGCTGCTACCAATCTATCCAGTATCGGCGGGACCGGCCTGCCGGTGGATCAGCAGGCTTTCCTGGCCGGGTACATTGCTGGGATGGTTGCCCCGGAGTGGCGGGTTGGGATTCTCTCTCAAAAAGATACGCCCGGCGGCGATGCAGCGGTCACCGCGTTTTCGAACGGGTATCATTTCTATTGCGGCGATTGTTTCAACCCCAATTTCACCATGGGATTTCACCATGGTGAGTACCCAATCATCGTCCGAATCCCAACTGAGGCACCAGCCAGCGACTATACCGGTTATGCCAGGCTATTGATTCAAAACTCCGTGAGGGTGGCTTACCTGTATCCGGATATCGCTACGCCCGACCTCCTCTCCTACATGGCACAAAATGGTGTAAATCTCCTCAGCCAGACCCTGCCGCGCGAGGATATCCGCGCCAATTGGATTGCCAGCATCGCGCCTGACCTCACCTCAGCCCTTCAACAAATTTTCCCGGACCTGGTGGCTGGCAAAGGGAGTCAGGTGGCTCCAACCCCCTTATCCCTGATCGATATAAACCCAGACCTGCTCAGCGACGCGAAATTGCGCCTGGTGCAGGATATTCTCACTGGCCTGCAAAATGGAACCATTGGTACGGGTGTGAATCCTTAGGATTACGCTCAAAGCATTATAATAAGCTTATGTTGCTCACAATCGACCTCGGCAACACGAATCTGACCATCGGCCTGTACCAGGATGAGACCCTGGTGCATCACTGGCGGCTGGCAACCGATCAAAATCGCATGCCCGATGAGTATGGGCTGCAATTACTCGGCCTGCTGACGAACGCTGGTCGGACTCTTGACGATCTGACAGGAATCTGCCTCGCTTCGGTAGTCCCACAACTGACTGGGCGGATTGTTCAGGCTTGCCATGAATATCTTAAGCAGGATCCGCTGGTGGTGGATACGGGGGTCAAGACCGGTATCCGGATCCGTTATGAAGACCCAAAAGCGGTCGGTGCGGACCGGGTGGCCGATGCGGTGGCAGTCATGCACCAGTACGGCGGACCCGCGTGTATCATTGATTTCGGCACCGCCACCACCTTTAACGCGCTTACAAAAGAGGGGGATTACCTGGGCGGGGCAATCACCGCCGGTATCAACCTGGCTGCCGAGGCACTCTTCACCCACGCAGCCAAACTCCCGCGTATCGACCTGCAAAAACCGCCCTCCATCATTGGGCGTAACACGACGCATGCGATGCAGTCAGGCTTGATTTATGGCTACGTTGCGCTTACCGAGGGGATGGTGGAACGTTTTCGCCAGGAACTTGGACCCCAGATGAAAATAATCGCAACCGGCGGCCTGGCTGACCTCATCGCGAAGGAAACTCCGGTCATCCAGATCCACGCACCCTGGCTCACCCTCGACGGGCTGCGCTTGATCTGGGAACTCAACCGCCCTTGACAGGCGGTTGTTTTTGCGGATAATAAAGTGCAACAGGCGAGCCTATTAAATTAAATGCAATGAAAGAGGAAAGTAGGTCAGCGAAAACCAACAGGGAGATGCCGGCACAGACTGAGACCCGCATCCGGTGGAACCCGACCGAAGTTCCCTCTTGAGCCGCTCAGGGGAACACCCTTCAAAGGACTGTAGTCTGAGCCGCTTTCCCAGCGTTAGCAGGGTAGCTGATGATGGTCAGCGAAAAGTGAGCCAGCCTTTAAAAGAAGCTCAAGGTGGCTAATTTGGGTGGTACCACGGGAAGAGCCTCCCGTCCCAGAGTGGACGGGATTTTTGTTTATCGGAGGGTTGTATGCTTGAAAAACTGAATGCAATCGAACGCCTGGGATTGGACGCCCTGAAGTCAGTTATGGATGAGGCGGGATTGGAAGCCTGGCGCGTGGCGCACCTAGGACGCAGTTCAGCACTAACACTGCTATTCAATGAATTTGGGCAGCTTTCAAGGGAAGAGAGACCGGTGGTTGGTCAACGAGCCAACGAGGTTAAAAAGACCCTCGAATCAGCATTTGCTATCAGGTCTGAGGAAATTCTGCAAGCAGCGTTAGCACGTTCAATCGAGCAGGAACAACTGGATGTTACCTTACCTGGAAGGCGCCTCCCGCTGGGTCGCCTTCATCCCGATACCCGGATTCTGCGTGAACTGTATCGAATTTTTGGAGATATGGGTTTCCAGGTCTATCGCTCGCGGGAGGTGGAGAGCGACGAATACAATTTCCAGTTGCTTAACTTTCCGGTAGGGCACCCGGCACGCGATATGCAGGATACCTATTTTGTGGAAAGCGAGTTGCAAGGCGAGAATCCGGTCGTCTTAAGGACGCATACTTCCCCAGGACAGATTCGCGCCATGCGCGAATATTCCGGCAGCAACCCGCACCATCCGCCTCCCGTGCGAATTGTTCTGCCCGGGATGGTCTATCGTTACGAGCAGGTGGATGCCCGGCACGAAACTCAATTCGACCAGGTCGAAGGTCTGGCGGTCGGTCCGGGCATCACTTTTAGTGACTTGAAGGGCACGTTGGCTGACCTCGCCCGTAGGTTGTTTGGTCAGAATGTTCGCACCCGCTTCCGGGCTTCCTACTTCCCTTTCACCGAACCAAGTGCGGAGTTTGACATCGAATGCTTCCTGTGCGGCGGAAAGGGATGCAATGTTTGTGGTGGAGGCTGGTTGGAAATTGGGGGCTGTGGCATGGTTCACCCGGTTGTGCTTTTAAACGGTGGCTATGACCCGGAAATTTACACCGGTTTCGCATTCGGCCTCGGAGCCCAGAGGATAGCCATGCTGCGATACGGAATCAATGACATCCGGTATTTCTGGGAAAATGATTTGCGCTTCCTTGAGCAGTTATAGGAGCATGAGATGAAAGCACCTTTATCCTGGTTAAAAGAGTATGTAGAAATTGATATACCAATTGCCGAGCTTGCCCATCTCCTTACAATGGCGGGGATGGAAGTGGAGGAGCTGCAGATCATCGGTTTGCCCATGCCCATTCCCGGAAGTGTGGATGCGCATCTTTCCGGATTGGAATGGGACCGCGAGAAAATCGTGGTTGCATCCATATCCGAGGTCTTGCCCCATCCCAACGCGGACCGGCTGGTGCTCTGCAAACTCTTTGATGGCAAACAGGAGCACATCGTCCTGACCGGAGCTCCAAACCTGTTCGAGTACAAGGGAATAGGCCCGCTCCCTAAAACGCTCAAAGTGGCGTATGCCAAGGAAGGCGCTCAGATCTACGACGGTCATCAGGAAGGTCAGGTGCTGACCAGGCTCAAACGCGCCACCATCCGTGGCGTTGAATCGTACTCGATGGTCTGTTCAGAAAAGGAATTGGGTTTCTCCGACGAGCACGAAGGCATTATGGTTCTTGACGATGATGAAATTGCAGGGACCCCTCTTGTGGATACCCTGGGCGATGCCGTGCTCAATGTTAAACTGCTGCCAAGTTTCGCTCGGTGTGCCAGCATCCTTGGATTGGCGCGCGAAATTGCTGCCATCACCGGAAGGTCATTGAAAGAATCAAATAATACGCGACATCCGTCAAAGGATGAGAGTGGAGACTTCGCAACAATCGAAATTACCAATCCAACATTAAATCCGCGTTTTGTGCTGGGGATGATTACGGATGTTGAAATCCGCCCAAGCCCTGTAAAAGTCCAGCGAAGGCTGAAACTGGCCGGAATGCGCCCGATCAACAATATTGTGGATGCCACCAACTACGGCATGCTGGAAATTGGCGAGCCTCTGCACGCGTTTGATTACGATGTCTTGAAAATACGTGCAGGAGGCAAACAGGTCCGGATCATCACCCGCACCGCAAAACCCGGGGAAAACCTGACAACACTTGATGGGGTGGATCACAAACTGGACTCAAACACGGTCCTGGTGTGCGATGAAGCCGGGGCTCTCTCGATGGCTGGGGTTATGGGTGGACAGGAGTCAGAGGTGAGCGACAAGACGAGAAAGGTCCTGCTCGAGGGCGCAGCCTGGAACTTTATTAATATCCGGAAAACCGCCCGCACTCATAGCCTGAACTCGGAAGCTTCCTACCGCTTCTCGCGCGGGGTCCACCCGGCGATGGCTGAGCGCGGAGTCAGGCGTGGGCTTGAACTGATGAAAGCATGGTCAAACGGCACTGTGGCTCCTGGCCTGGTGGATGCCTACCCACTCCCAGCCAAAGACCCTGTCATCGAGATCACACCTGCAGACGTGAAACGCTTGCTCGGTGTCGAGATGTCCATTGACCTGATAAAGTCTTACCTGGAACGGCTAGAGTTCAAGTGCTTGCTGAAAGATAAGCATAGTGTGTTGGTCACTGTTCCGGACCATCGCCTGGATATCGGCCTGGGAATCACCGGCAAAGCTGATATCGTCGAAGAGATAGCCCGTGTTTACGGATACGATAATATTCCCGAGACGCGCATGTCAGACGAACTCCCGCCTCAACTTGGGAATCCTGCGCTCGATAAAGAAGAAAGTATCCGCGATCTGCTGGTGTCTCAGGGTTTGCAGGAGATCATCAGCTATCGTTTAACGACCCCGGCGCGTGAAGCGCGACTTATGCCGCCCGGTAACCCTCCCGATGACAAGCCGTATATCCGAATAACCAATCCAATTACTCCTGATAAAGCCGTCCTGAGGCACAGTGTGCTTGCCAGCGTGATGGAAGCTGCCGAGCGCAATGCCCGTCTGCGCGACCGGTTGGCGCTGTTTGAGATTGGCCCTGCTTTTCTAGCCTCCGAAGGGGGGGATTTGCCCGATGAACCACAACATATTGCAATCCTGCTCGCTGGTGAGCGAACCCTGAAGGGGTGGCAGCCCTCGGATCGTGGATTAATGGACTTTTATGATATCAAAGGAGTAATCATGACCCTCCTCAATGGCCTGCGTATCCCCGGGGTTCATTTTGAACAGGCGAAGCACCCCATTTTCCATCCGGGTAAATGCGCGAAAGTATTGTCTGGTGAGAGGCAGATTGGTGTGTTGGGAGAATTGCATCCGCAGGTGCGCAGACAGTTTGACTGGCCAGTCTCATTCCGGTCTGAGATCATGGCCGCTGATCTTGGTTTGGATTCCTTGCTTCAGCTCATCCCCGCACTTTACCAGACGGAAGATGTTCCGACTCTCCCTCCCGTACTCGAAGATCTGGCGATTGTTGTGAATGAAAGTGTCCCGGCTGAACGCGTGGCTGAAATCATCCGCCAGTCAGGTGGGAAGGTATTGACCGATGTGCGCTTGTTTGATGTATATCGTGACGAGAAGATCGGCAAGGGTAAGAAAAGTCTGGCTTACAACCTGACCTATCAAGCCATGAACAAAACCTTCTCAGATAAAGAGGTAGCCGGGATGCGCGCCCGGATCGTGCGCCGTCTCGAGCAGGAATTAGGTGCAGCTCTACGGAGTTGAAGCTGGATTATGTTTTCAAATGCTTGCATTATGGGCTTGTCGCATGTATACTCAAAACATAATAAATCATTTCAGGAGGAAGACTTATGGAAGAAAAGAAACCCAATAGAACTGGTGCCATCATTGGAACCATCGCGGCAATTTTGCTTTGCGGCTGCCCCGGGTTGAGCCTTTGCGTCCTCGGAATATGGGGTGCAACTGGAACATTACCTGATGTGTGGACAGGTTACGGGAATTTTCCAAGTTGGATTGGTTTTGCCTCCCTATGCGTGGCGTTGATCTTTATCGTCATCGCCATCGTCGTGCCAGTACTCCTCCTGCGCAAAAAGAAGACGCCTGGAACTGCGCCTGTGGAAGTCTTACCCCCGCAGGAACCCCTTCCTCCGGCTTCCTAATTTCCTTTGCCATTAGGTTGCGGCGCCCATTTGAGCGCCGCAACCTTTTTCAAATCAGGGAGAAAATTATGCTGGTCCCAGGGAATTAATCATTTCTTGGGCGATTTATTGCTTCTTAGGGGGCAGCCAGAAATTTGAATACATCTTGGCAGAATCTTAATTGAAAAAAACACGAACCCCTCATCGGCTATTGACCAGCGGGATGCTTTTCAATACATCGTGCATTTATGTGACCAACAGCTTTAAAATTGCCAGTGCTTCCTGCTTGCCCCCCACGCCGTTTTCACCTGCAGGACCGACACATGATGGACAACCATCCTCGCATTCACACTCATCGACTAATTCCAGCGCACGTCTCAACAATTCAGAATGAATTTCGAACAACTTTTGGCTGAAACCGATGCCTGCCGGGATTTGATCGTATAAAACCACGGAGGGATTTCCGAAAACCGTTGAGGATGTGTCTGTGTAAACTCCCAGATCGCCAGCATCGCACATAAGGAATAAAGGAGCCAGTTGTCCGAGCACGGTGGCAAGCCCGGCCAACCCGCTTTTCATGTGGAGGTTGGCTTCAGCTTTATGATGACAGGCGGGGCAGAGCGTGACGAGGTCGTCCATGCGGTTGGCTTCGGCGAGGGATCGGAATTGACGAAAAGGAATCTTGTGATGCACATCATGTTGACGGTTCTCGCTCTCTACCGTGCCACAGACCTGACACCGATAACCATCCCGTTTTCGAACGGAATCCCGCAGGCGGTTCCAACCCGGGCCATAATCGTTCGGGTCGTTGGTCCATTTCCCGGCGGATCGCAGAGCCTCGATGGTATGCTCGGATAATGTCAACCAATACCCGGTGGTCTGCAGTTCGGAGGGAGGCAGGTCAAGAGGAGCCTCCCCGAGGTTCTCGCCTCCCAGCCAGGCTCTCTTGCGGAATCCGGTCACCTGGGTAGTGACCTGGAGTTCTCCATAGCCCTTGGTACAGGCTTCTCCCGTCCCAGATGGAGTTGGGCAAGGGGTACTATCTACAGTTGCCAGCAAATTCACTTCGGTCTGACGAAGAGGTTCGGTATAGTAGTCGAGCGCCACCGGGATAAGCGTGGCAATGTTGCGGGTCAGATTGAGATCCTGGACAAAAAACTGCTGACCCTCGTGCAGGTAGATGGCGTTTGGGTGGATCATCCAGGTCGCAGATGCCAGGTCAACCTCCCCCAGAAGGTGCGGAGTGGAGCCATCTTCGACATGGAGGAGTACGTTATCAGGCGAGGCTGAACGAAGCGAGACAGCTGCGGCCGGGTAGGCGTCTGCCATCCAATAATACTTGTTTTTTGAAAGATGCAACTCTTGGTTGTCAACGAGGAAATCCAGGAATTCTATTAATTTTTCTGCAGGCAGATCCCCGAATCCTTCACCTGGTTGAAATGGCAATTCGAACGCTGCACAACGAAGGTGATTAAGCAGGATGAGGAGATGGTCGGGATTGACAAGTGCCTGTTCTGGCGAACGGGCAAAAAAGTAATCCGGATGGTGTGCCAGAAACTGGTCGAGAGGATTGGCCGTGGCTACCAGTACCGCCACAGCCGGATCGTTCCCGCGCCCAGCCCTACCAGCTTGCTGCCAGGTGGAGGCGATGGTTCCAGGATAGCCAACCAGCAGAGCGGCTTCCAATCCGCCTATGTCAATGCCAAGTTCCAGAGCATTGGTGGCAACCACCAGTCGGATGTTTCCGTTACGCAGGCCTTGTTCGATTTCCCGGCGCTGTGAGGGGAGATAGCCTGAACGATAACCGCGAATGGTCTGTAGCGGTGGGGGACTGGATCGGGTAATTTCCGTTCCCGCCTGGTCCCTATTTCCCTGTAAATATGTCAGGAGAATTTCCACCGACCGCCTTGAACGGGCGAAAACAACTGTTTGCACATTCTGTGCCAGCAACTCCTGTGCCAGGCGGACGCTTTCCTGCGTCGAACTTTTCCGTATTCCCAAAGCCGGGTCAATGATTGGCGGATTGAAAACAAGAAAATTGCGCTCCCCGCGGGGTGAACCATCGCCATCTATTAGAGTGAGCGGAGATTCAATGAGATGACCGGCCAGCTCCTGCGGATTCCCAATCGTGGCGGAGGTCAGGATGAACTGCGGGCTGGAACCGTAAAATTTCGCAACCCGCTTCAACCTGCGGACTACATTGGCGACGTGTGATCCAAACACACCCCGGTAGGTATGCATCTCATCTATGATTACAAAGCGCAGGTTACGGAAAAAGTCGCCCCAGTTTGTATGGTGAGGCAGAATCCCGGTATGAAGCATGTCGGGATTAGTGAAAATAATATTCCCATTCTTGCGGATGGCAGACCGGCGGGATGCTGGCGTGTCGCCATCATAGATGGAGGATTTTAAATTTTTGACCGAAGACTGAAATGAATTAAGACCGGCAAGTTGATCCTGCGCGAGTGCTTTGGTAGGGAATAGGTAGAGCGCGCGCACATCTTCATCCTTAAGCAAGGCGGCAAGGACCGGCAAGTTATAGGCGAGTGTTTTACCGCTCGCGGTCCCGGTTGCAAGGACGAGGTTTTCGCCCCGCCTGGCGGATTCCCAGGCTTGCACCTGATGGCTGTAGAGCGAGACGATCCCATGCGCGGCAAGGGACTCTGCCAGGACAGTAGGCAGGTCGGCAGGAAAGCTGACCAGGGCGGCAGGACGTGGCGGTGTTGTGCGCCAGATGGGAAGGTTGGGGGCGGTTTCCGGGTCTACGCGCCATTTGGCTATCAGGTTTTGAATGGACATAATATGAAATAAATTATACCCGGGGTGAATAATTCTGATACGCATGACAGTTATTTCCAGGAGGAGGCGAAAACGAATGAAAACGATTTTTTATTTTGGATATACCCTTGACAAAAAATACTAACTCGTTTATTATTTTCGCCGTTATAAAAATATTAACTTGTGGACTAATTATGTCAGTGAGATTCGCCATCCTCGGATTGCTTGCACAAAAACCCCGTCACGGGTATGAACTGCGCGCGGCTTTCGAAGCCGTGGTTGGCGGGGACGCAAATTGGGATGTGAAACCTGCCCAGATATATACCACCCTGGAACGCCTGGAAGAGGCCGGACTGGTGGAGCGCTCATCTGACCTGGGGGAAGGGGATGAACCTTCCCGCAGGGTTTACGCCGTCACCCAAAATGGCCTGGAAGCATTATCGGAATGGTTCAACCAGGGAGTTTCTCCGGATCACCAACGGGATGAGTTTTTTGTAAAGCTGATGACAGCCATGGTCTCAGGCGAAGCCAAAATGGACCGGATCATCCAAACCCAGCGAGCCCACTTGTACCAGGATTTGCACGCTGCCACTTCCATGCGCGACTCCTATAACCCTCGCACGGAGATGGCTCAAATCCTTTTGCTTGACAAGGCGGTGATGCACCTGGAAGCTGACCTGCGCTGGCTGGATATGGCCGAGTTACGCCTGGAGGAAGTGAAAGGTCAGCCGCTGCCTGAACCGGAAATCCGCCCGCGTGGTAGGCCGCACAAGGTGATGACAGATGCTGTTGATCCACCAGTTATATCGGAGGAAAGCAAGAAAGCTTAACGTGTCTTTCGATTATTGACTAAAGATCAGCGATTTAAAAAACGAACAAGGAAGGAGTTTCCAATGTCCCTCATTCAAACTGAAAATTTAACCAAGATCTATGGTTCCGGCGAAACCGCTGTCATTGCCCTCGATCATGTAGGTATCCAAGTCAAGGAAGGCGAATTCGTCGCCGTGATGGGTCCCAGCGGGTGTGGTAAGTCCACCCTTTTGCACCTGCTCGGTGGTTTGGACTGCTCAAGCGACGGAAAGGTCATCATCGATGGCATTTCCCTGGCTGAAATGAAGGATGACGAACTAACCGAACTTCGCCGGAAGAGAATTGGCTTTGTCTTCCAATTCTACAACCTTATCCCGGTACTAACCGCAGTCGAAAATGCTGCCCTGCCAGTTACTCTGGATGGTGTCAAGCCAGCGGAAGCGAAGAAACGTGCCGCGGAATGGCTGACTCGTTTCGGCCTTGGTGATCGGCTTGAAAACCGCCCAGACCAGCTTTCCGGCGGGCAGCAACAGCGCGTGGCGGTTGCGCGTGCCCTGTTGTCCGAACCAGCTCTTATCCTAGCGGACGAACCAACAGGTAACCTGGACACCCGTTCGGGCGATGAAATTGCCAGTCTCTTGCGGCAAGTCACCAAAGAATACAGGCGCACGGTCATCATGGTGACGCACGACCCGCGTATTGCTGCCTACGCAGACCGCATTATCTTTCTGAAAGATGGAAAAGTTGTCGACGAGACCCAACTTGAACGCAAGGGTGGGGTAGAAATAATAGCCGACAAAATGAAGGAGATTGGAGACTAGGTAATCAGGAATGGGCAATAGTTTGTTTAGGCACCCATTTCCTGTTCCCAGCTTCAAAGGAGTCAATTATGAATCTCCAACTTACTCTCGCCTGGCGCTATCTGAACGGACGTAGATTACGCACTTTTTTAACCACCCTGGCTGTTATTTTCGGGGTGATGCTCATCTTCGGGATGAATATCATCCTGCCGACCATGTTGGGAGCCTTTCAAGCCAACATCATGGCTGCCGGTAACAAGGTTGACGTTACCGTGACCAACAAGTCTGGCAGTGGGTTTCCAATGGAGGTTGTCAATAATCTGGATGGGATCGGGGGCATCCGGGCTACTTCCGCCGTGCTCGGACGAACCGTCAACCTGCCGGCTAATTTCGTTGACGGCAACCCAACCAAGACGGACAGTATCACCGCCCTTAATTTGATCGGCTTAAACCCCGAAGCAGCCCAGTCCCTGCATGTCTATCTTGTGCAGAGCGGCGGTCGATTCCTGAATGAAGGTGACACGAATGCAGCCGTTATTTCACAGACCCTGGCGGATGCATATGGTGTCAAAATTGGCGGTACGGTCAAGATGCCATCGATAAACGGCATTGAGAATTTAATCGTGGTGGGCATCCTGCCACCGAGAACCATCCCAGGAAATGAGGAAGTACTCGTTACGCTCGCTCAGGCTCAAATCATAATGGGCCAGGCAGGTCAAATCACCACAATTGAAATGGCACTAGCCAGCACTGATGAAACTGTTCGAGACCAAACGGTGTCCGCCATCGAGTCAGCCCTGGGCAGCAATTACCAGGTCGGCGCGCTGCAATCCGACACGTCCATGTTTGCCAGCATTAAATTAGGCCAGGAGGCTTTCAACTTGTTCGGGGTGCTGGCCTTGTTCATGGGTGGGTTCATCATTTTCAATACCTTCCGCACCGTGGTGGCTGAACGGAGGCGCGACATTGGGATGCTGCGTGCCCTGGGTGCCAAACATGGCACCATCACAGGTATGATTCTGGTGGAAGGCTTGCTGCAGGGATTGATCGGCTCCGGCATCGGTCTAATACTCGGTTACCTTTTTGGGGCTGGCATTGTCCGCCTCGCAGAAGCTCCCTTAACCTCTTTCCTGCATATCAAGCTGGGCAGCCCCATTGTTTCAGCCTCTCTGGTATTCACCTCTGTCTTGCTGGGTGTTGGCATCACGGTATTATCCGGGTTGATTCCGGCCGCCAATGCCAGCAAGATCACCCCGATGGATGCCCTGCGTCCATCGGTGGCCGAAGTGGAGTACAAACGCAGGGCTGGCGCCGGTTTTATTGCCGGCCTGGTCATGATCGGACTAGCTCTCCTGGCACTTGCAACCGGGAATATGGGGTTTATTTCACTGGGTGGACTCTTGTTCCTGCTTGGTTTGATCCTGGTTGCCCCGGCCTTATTACGACCGATCGCCTTTGTCTTTGGCCGTCTGACCGCATGGCTTTATGCCCGTCAAGGTACCGGTGACCTGGCCCAGGGAAACCTGACCCGCCAGCCAGCGCGAGTGACCATTACCGCCAGCGCCACCATGATCGGCCTTGCCATCGTCGTGGCCCTGGGTGGAATGAGTACCAGCCTGAACGGGATGATGGGCAACGTGCTGCATAAAAGCCTGGGGAGCGATTACCTTTTCATACCACCATCCATTATGGTCTGGAATAGCGATGTGGGAACAGGTTCAGGGTTCACAGACAGGCTACAAGCCATCCCAGGCGTCGGCGACATCAGTTCCTTGAGATTTGCTGCAACTTCCATCAACGGGCAGCCTGTTTCGTTGTTGGGGATTAATCCTTCCACTTACCCCAAGGTCGGAGGACTAGACTTCAAGCAAGGCGATGAATCGGCTTATAGTGCCCTCGCCAACGGGCGGAACATGATCGTCAACGGCGCATTCTTAGCAACCATCCCTGTTAAACCAGGAGATACCGTAGAACTTGCTACTTCCAACGGTCCGCAGCTATATACGATCGTTGCCAATGCCACCGATCTGTTGAATGCCAAAGTTGTCACTGCCTGGGTGTCGCAAGCTAACCTTGCCACTGATTTTGGCCGGACAGATGATGTATTCATACAATTGAACCTCAAACCCGGAGTAACACTTGCGAGCGTGGATGCCCAAATCAAAGCAGTCGCGGCTGATTACCCACAGTTCAGCGTCATTGCCGGGAAGGGGTACATCGACCAGATGATCCAACTGCTAAACGCAGTATTCATTGGAATGTATTTCCTGCTGGCCTTCCTGGCACTCCCATCCCTGATTGCGATGCTAAATACTTTAGCCATCAATGTACTCGAGCGGACACGCGAGATCGGTATGATCCGTGCGGTAGGCGGGACTCGCAAACAAGTCCGCCGAATGGTGGTGGCTGAAGCACTGCTCCTGGCGTCAGTCGGGACGGCCTTCGGCATCCTTTCGGGTATATACCTGGGATTTGTGATCGTAAAAGCCATGGGTGCGATCTTCCCAATGAATTACTCCTTCCCATTTGCGGGTGTCATCGCTGGAATTGCCATCGGATTGATCTTTGGAGCGTTGGCAGCCATCATCCCCGCACGACAGGCAGCAAAACTGCAGATTGTAGAAGCGTTAAGATACGAGTAATCAAGGAATGAGGATGTTGGTCATAGAAACCGACCGGAGCCCAGGCCCCCGGTCAGTTTTTATATTTATTTACGTCTGGCAATGAGAGCAAAAATAACATGCCCCGCCCAGGAACTGCATTTTATCAATCAACCGTCCACAGCGGGGACAAGGCTTGCCTGCCGAATGGCTATCCATCAGCCGGACATATCCACCTGGATGACCATAGAGGTCAGTTTCGTCATTACGACCCAGTTTCTCGATCACTGCCCGGGTGGTGTCCAGAATAGCTGTGAAAAGGGCTTGACTCTGACCGGGAGTCAGATCAGCCAAGGAGCGCCTGGGGTGGAGGCGAGCGTTGAACATGATATCCTGGGCAATCGCATTGCCCAATCCGGGGATGAGCTGGTCCTGGGTCAGCAGACTTTTTACACTGCGTTTCTCACCTTGAAGAAGATCGTTAATCAGGGAGGAGAAATATGCAATTGTGAATTCCGGATCAACCGGGGTGGGGCGCATTCCTTTGATATACTTGCGTTCCAGTTCCTGACCCGCTTCGTAAAGTTCCATTGCGCCCCACATGGCGGTCATGATCGTCAGCGCAGAGCCGTCATCAAAGGTCAGGAACAGGTGGTATTTTGCAGGCAGAGATGCGTCCGGGTTGTGGTACAAAATCTTCCCACCACACTCACCCAGAAGGAAGAGGTAACCCGGATCCAGGTCCAGGGATAACCAGCGTCCACGGACACGAGCCATACCGAGGCGTTTGCCGCGCGTCAATCTTTCGAATTCATCGGGAGTCCGGTTATACCAGACAAATTTATGGGGGGAGTTCCCCAGTGTCCCCCGCTTGATGGTTTTCCCCACCAGGGTCTCCATCATTTGGCGGGCAAGTGTTATGTATTCAGGCAATTCAAACGTATCTGCCTCCGCAAGGATTTGTCGGGATTGTGTAGAATATTAATCGCTTCGCACCAAGCAGTCCAAGCGCATAAGTATGCAACGGGATGGGGGTAAAATCCCCCGGACCCTTCCAAATGCAGGTAAGCCGATAAGGCGGTGCATCCTGGAATACTCGTTTTTATTCATTTGATCCGGTATATATCAAGCTTTAAGTGAAAAACTTGTCAGGCAACCGAATTATTCTACGGACTGGAGGGCATTAACACGATCTGGCAACAACCTGTACAACCGCTGGCTGACCACCATCCAGCTCTTACCCGCTACCGTCAGTAGGTTTGTTCATGGCAAGGGGTTTTGGCTTGCCTCCCAGGATACGGAAAGCCACCGCCCCAACCACCAGCGGGAACCAGAAAGTCAGAAATCGATATGTCAGGGTGATCAATGCTGCAGCTTCCAATTTGACTCCCAAAGTGGTGAGAATCAGCGTCATCACCCCTTCCATCACCCCCAGCCCCGAGGGAGTGGGTGAGACGATCAGAAAAAGGTAACTGATGGCGAACCCTGCCACCAGGGTACCAACCGTGAAAGGTGTCCCCAGAGTGAGGAAAGTGAAAGCCAACACACAAAGCAGCAAGGCAAAATTATTAAGCGAGTACAAAAATGGCCATAGAAGTTCTCCCCGCTTGCCGCGAAGCATGGATATGCCATCGGAGATCTCCTGGGCGAAATAATGAGCTCGTTGCTCCTGTAAATAATCCCGGTGAATGAACGGCCGCATGATCCGGTTGATAAGACGCGCCAGCCAGGCCAGTGCTTTCCCCAATCTTGCAGCCGATTTATAACCCAGGTATAAGAGAAAAGCCACCCCTGCTGCGATGGCAAGCAGGATGGCGGCTGCAGTCAGTTCACCAGCATTAAGATTGTTGCGGCGGATAAGGACGATCAACCCGAGGGTCAGGACGCAGAAGAAGGCGATGTAATCCAAAAGGATGTACAGCACCCCCACTACTGTCACCCGACCGGTCGAGTGATTCTGCCGCTGGGCATCGTCCAAAAAGACCGCCATCCCACCGATGCCCACGCTGGGTGCGACAACGTTGACGAAATTTGCGGCGGTTGCCACAAGGATGAGATGGGGACTCTTCTCTTTTAATCCCACCAGACGATATAAAGTGCTGTAGACCGTTGCGGAGTTGTACAACCAGATGAGTTCAATGACCACTGCCGCAAACAAAAAGCGGTAGTTGCTGTGATGCAATGTATCCAGGATGTTCTGCAGTTCGGAAAAACGAAGAACGACAAACCCAATGGCAAGAAGCAGGACCAGGGCGACGATGACTTTCCGCATGCAGGAATTATACTGGATAATCAAAAATAATCGCCTGCCGCGGGTCTTGAGGCCTGCAGAAGGCGATTATTTCAAAAAGCGTAAGAGATTATGACCTTCTGCGACCCAGGCCTCCCACCAGGGATACGTAATAAAGCAGTTGCAGTACAGCTGTAACCAGCACAGCCACGTAGGTTAATGCGGCTGCGTTCAGTACCGTATTGACACCTTGTTGTTCGTCAGGACCGGAGATGATCCCTGTTTCGCTCAGAAGGCGGCGGGCGCGCGCAGACGCATTCAATTCCACCGGCAGAGTTGCCAGTGCAAAAACTGCGCCACCAGCAAAGATCAAAACCCCCAGCCAGGCGATATTAATACCCAATGCCATGCCGGCATAACTTAAAAACAGCCCCAGCATGACCAGGATCCATCCAAGGTAGGAGCCGATATTTACCATCGGGACCAGCGCAGCGCGAAAGCGCAGTGGAAAATATCCTTCGGCATCCTGCTGGGCATGCCCGAGTTCGTGTGCGGCGACCGCGAGTGAGGCAACCGAAGCATTTAGAGCGACGCCCTGCGACAGGTGCAGGATTTTGGTGCGCGGATCATAATTATCGGTCAGGTTACCCGACACGTTCTCGACCTGTATCCCGTATAATCCACCCCGGGAGATAAGCCGCTGTGCGGCTTCGGCACCGGTTAACCGACTGCGCGCCTGGATGCGGCTCCACTTCCCGTATGCCGACTTGACATACCAGGTGGTCAGCAGCATGAGCAAGAACGCCGGAGCCATGAAAAGAAGGTATTGAAAATTAAAAAACATGATCTTTCTCCTATTTTCCTACCAGCCAGACTGGTTTGAGCCCAGACCGGCTGGCTGATGTCCAAATAGTATCCCTGGTTTTATGGATGCAGCAGCAACTGGACCGCGGCGTCCAATTGTGGGTCACGTCCAGCCGTGATATCGTCCTGGGTCATCGTGACGACCTGATCGGGGGTAAGTCCTATCTTGTCAATGGTGCGACCTTTGGGGGTCAGCCATTTGGCTACGGTGATGCGCGCCAGGCCTCCATCAGAAAGCGGGAAATATTCCTGGACCGAGCCTTTGCCGTAAGTAAGTTCACCCACCAGTTTTCCACGCCCATCGTCCTGGATGGCTCCTGAGACGATCTCGGAAGCCGAGGCCGAATTACCATTCACCAGTACGACCAGGGTAATGGAAGTTGCCAGCCCGCCGGTGGTTGCATCGTAAGGAGTTATTGAACCGTTGCTGTCCTTTTCAGAAACAATCACACCGTGGTCAATGAATTCCGAAGCGATCGTAACAGCAGCATTTAGATAGCCGCCGGGGTTGTTCCTGAGATCAAGGATCAAGCCCGCCGGGTTCTGATCCATGAGCTTGCTTAATTGCGAATGGAAATCACTGGCCGCAGTATCGCCAAATTGTGTGAGCTGGATATAAGCGATGTTGTTGGCAAGCATTTTACTGGTGACAAACGGGATAACGATATGGGCACGCGTGATGGTAAATTCAAGCGGCTTGTCAACTCCTGTGCGTTGTACTGTCAGTTGAACGCTGGTTCCAGCCGGACCCATCACCTTGGTCAACCGGACAATATCGGGGTCTACCCCTGTCACATCCTGACCGTTCACGGCGATGATCTGGTCTCCGGATTGCAGACCGGCCTGCGCGGCAGGATAACCAGGGATTGTCTCCGTAATAGTCAAGAAAGCTCCCCTGGTATCCACGTAAGCGCCGATCCCATCAAATGCCCCTTGCAGGGAATTATTCAAATCGGTGGTTTCCAGCGGCGTCGAGTACCCGGTATGCGGGTCTCCCAGGGCGTTCATCATGCCGTTGATCGCCCCCTGGACGAGGATAGTGTTATCCACCGGTTGGTCCACGTAGTTCTGGTGGACCAGGTTCCAGGTTTGCCAAAATGGCGCGAACTGGGACTGCAAATCTGCCGGGGTGCCGCCCTGGTCAGCGCTTGGGGTAGCGGTGAGAGCTGACGTGGATGAAGGCTTTAAAACCGGGACAAAATTCCCGACGACGAAGCCACCACCAAAGAGGCAGACAACCAAAACAACCGCCACTACAGCGATCAAAACTGCGCGCAAGGGCTTATTTTGCATAAGACACTCCCATGAGAATACCAGGTTATCTTAACATGACTGGATTAACGCAAAATGAAATAAGGTAATCCGGGCAACAGCAAGTTCATAAAATGATTTTTTTCTATATTGTCAGCACTAAGTTTCGGTGGAATTTTATCAACCTGGTGTAAGAACAGCGTTAGATTCGGCTATCCAGTAAACTGGGCAAATCGTTCCATTTCATGAGGGCAGCGTCAGCATCCTCCCCGGGAGAATCTTTTCCGACCAGGATGGAAAAAAAGCCCAGACGGCGGGCGGCAGCCGTGACGCGCGCCTGGTCATCGAGAAGGGCGCAGGAACCAGTTTCCGGTGAGCCAACGGACTGCAAGGCCAATCCGAAGCTTTCGGGCATCGGCTTGCAGTAAGGGGCAATCGTGTGCACGTCAAGGATGCCATCGAAAATCCCCTTCAAACCAAGGATATCCAACACCCGGTTTGCGTGGGCGCTGTCGGCGTTGGTGAAAATGTATTTTCGGGCTGGGAGAGCCTCGATGACTTTGCGCATGCCATCGTCCGAGTGGAGGTGCTTTTCCAGGGGAACATTATGGACGAAAGCCAGATAATCTTCCATATCCACGTGGTAATTAGCCTGCAGGCCTCGCAGAGTAGTGCCGTAATCGCGGAAAAATTGTTCTCGCAACACCTCGATTTGCCCTGGAGGGAACCCCATCCGGTCGCGCAGGTAGAGGTTGATGCGTTCGCGAATAGCCAGCCATAAACCGCTGGAGGATGGATAAAGTGTTTCATCAAGGTCAAAGAATATGGTGTTAAATCGCATGGAGATATTATACGGTAGAATAAAGCCATGACCATCCGCGTGTTGCCTCCCGAAGTTGCTTCGCAAATCGCAGCCGGCGAAGTGGTGGAACGCCCGGCTTCGGTGGTGAAGGAATTATTGGAAAATGCCCTGGATGCCGGAGCTAAATCAGTAACGATAAATATAATCGCCGCCGGTCGCACCCTGATCGAGGTGAAAGATGATGGCGCAGGTATTCCGGCTGAGGAGCTCAGGCTGGCTGTAGAGCGTCACGCGACCTCCAAACTGGTCTCGGCTGATGACTTGTTTTGCATTGCCACTCTTGGGTTCCGCGGCGAGGCGCTGGCCTCGATCGGTTCAGTATCGCGAATGAGCATCATTTCACGGACATCAGATGAACCTGCCGGTTCACGCCTGAGGGTGGAAGGGGGGATCGTCGGCAGGCTAGAAAAAGTGGGGGCGCCGGTAGGAACTGCTGTGAACGTGGAGGACTTGTTTTATAACGTCCCGGCCCGTCTCAAATTCCTGAAACAGGATGGAACCGAACGCCGGGTGATCGATACCCTGCTGACACGTTACGCACTGGCTTATCCACAGGTGCGGATCAAATTATCGGAGGGAAATTCTGCCTCCCTTCAGACGAGCGGTGATGGGGACCGGCGAGCCATCCTTGCCACCCTTTACGGCGTAGACACTGCCCGACAAATGCTGGAGGTTGTTGCGGAAGAAGGGGATTTAAAGTTATCCGGCTTCATCAGCCCCACCGGGCTGACGCGTTCCAACCGCAAAGAAATCACGTTCTTCGTAAATGGTCGCTGGGTCCAGGATAGTTCGTTGAATGCAGCATTGTTGCAGGCTTATCACACCCTCCTAATGGTGGGACGTTATCCTCTGGCAGTGCTGTTCCTTGAGGAGCCTCCTTCCGAAGTGGACGTGAATGTCCACCCAGCCAAAACGGAGGTGCGATTCCGGAATCCTGACAAAGCATTCAGTTTCGTGCTACGCTCAGCACGGCGCGCCATCCTTGCCTTTACACCAGTGCCGCAGTTTGCTCCGCAGAACTTGTGGGGTGGCGCCCCCTCCCAGCCGAGAGAAATAGACCCAGTTTGGAGTCTGGCGCACGATGGGCTGAATATGGCGCATAATATTCCAGGGACCGATTTGAACCAGCCAGGCTTTTCATCTATTTCAACCAACGATCCCCAGGTGCCGGCTCGCGAAGCGTTCATTGCGGCTTCCAAGCCCGCCGTTCCAATACTACGATTGATAGGCCAGATTGGAGCCACTTATCTCGTAGCGGAGGGACCGGATGGGATGTATCTGATCGACCAGCACGCTGCCCACGAACGGGTCCTGTTCGAAAAACTGATGGCACAGCATGATCAGAAAGCAATCCCTTCGCAGGCACTCTTATCCCCCGTAGTGGTACAACTTACCCCCGGTAACGCCAAGCTGCTTGAAGACCAATTGCCGGTGTTACAGCACTTTGGTTTCCTTGTAGAACCCTTTGGGCAAAACATTTACCAGGTTCGCGCCATGCCGGCTCTATTTGCGAAATCTGACCCGGCAGCTGCCTTGCACGCCCTGGTGGAAGATTTTGAAGAAGACGAAGCCCCATTGCAGAATGAACTTGAGGCCAAGATTGCCGGGCGAGTCTGCAAACGGTTGGCAGTCAAGGCCGGTCAGGTGCTCTCTCCGGATGAACAAAGGGCACTACTGAATGATCTGGAGACATGCACTTCTCCGCGCACCTGTCCGCACGGCAGACCAACCATGATACATTTGTCAGTTGATATTTTGGAACGACAGTTTGGGAGGAAGGGGGCACGCTAATAATAATCAGAATGCCATTGCCAGCATCCTGCGAGAATTATTCACCCTTTGGCATGTGAATAATAAAAGCCGTTCCTTCCCCCAATTTTGATTTAACCTCAATACTACCCCCGTGCCCGGAGACAATCTGTTTGCAAATCGACAATCCCAGCCCGGTGCCGGAAACTTTACCCTCTGTCGCACTCACCCGGTAGAATTTCTGGAAAAGGTGCGGCATGGATTTTTCCGAGATGCCCATTCCCGTATCAATAACGGAGAGTGTCCAATTCCTGTCACTCATCAAAGCTGAAATGGTAACAGAACCATGCGGGCGATTGTACTTGATGGCATTACTGAGCAGGTTCAGCACCACCTGTTTTATTTTATCCCGGTCAGCTTCCACTTGCGGGAAACCAGGGGGGATTTCGATCTCGAGGGTAACTGCTTCCTGATCTGCAGTACTTTGCATAGTCTGGCGGCACTCTTCCAACAGAGTGCGTAAATCGAATTTTGTTCGGAGAAACTGGACCCGCCCGGATTCCAGCCGCGCCAGGTCGAGGAATGAGGAAGTCAGGGTATTCAGACGCAGAGTCTCTTCATGGATGTTTCGAATCGTCTGATCGCGCTGATCCCGTGACATTTCCGGGCGGAGCAGAAGGAAAGTCGCGGTACTGATCGAGGCCAGCGGAGTGCGCAATTCGTGGACGAACTCAGAGATCAAATCTGATTGTTGGAACAAACGCGCATTTTCAATTGCGACCGCTGCCTGCGCTCCAAGCACTACAAGTAAATCGACATCCGCCTCAGTGAAATTGTCATTGTGTTTATTGATCACTTCCAGGACGCCGACGACTTTTTCCTTGTTAATAAGAGGAACTCCCAACATGGACCCGGTGGGGAAACGCGTGGCCTCTTCAATTTTTATATAGAAACGGGAATCTTCGTGAGCATTGGTAATTCGTACCGGTTCACGATTGGTCACGATCCAACCGGCAATGCTGCCTTCCAGCGGGACCACCAAACCGCGCATGGTCTGTAAATCGAGGTTGGTTGTCACCTGGAAATTTAACTGCCGGGCGGCATCGTCGTAGAGCAGGATGGAAGCCGCTTCGGCTTCGGTGATATCTGCAGCGGCACGGACGATACGATTAAGCAATACCTCCAGGTCCAGCGTCGAAGCAAGATCCCGGGCAACAGCGATCAGGCGCCGGAAACCTTCGAGACGTTTCTCGATGTCATTCATTTATTCTTTTGTTTTTCGAAAGCGAGGATCGTTTCGGCCAGTTTTGTGAATTGCTGGGCTGTCAGGCTATCGGGATTTGCTGTAAACGCCGTGTTTTTTATACGAGTCGCCGTATAAAACAGTTCTGGTGCGGGGGTGATGGCGACCAGAGGAATTTGGCCGAGGATTTCTTCCATTTGTGTCATGGTGAGCTGGGTATCCGAGCGAATGCGATTGACCACGATGGCGTAAACGTTCCCCGGCTTGCCTGTCAGGTCTACAAGATCGGTAATGAGCGCCTTGGAGAAAATGACTGAATTCATCACCGGTTCCACGAGCACAAGCAGAATATTACAGGCGGGTAATATTACCTGGCTCACAGGCCTAAGACCAGCTCCCAGATCGAGGACCAGGAAGGAGGTCAGGTGACTCATCTGGTTGACCAGCGCCTCCATCTGTCCAGGGGCATTTTCCAAAAGCCCATCCTTTGCCTGGACCGAGCCAAGGAGCAAACGGAGTCCGCTGGGTAGTGTGAAAAGTTTTTCATAGATTTTTTTACGGGTTAAATTCGATAGCTCGGTAGTCAGGAGTTCAGTTAATGCGCCAGGTTTGGCTTCGCCCAAGTCGGGACCGAGAGTACCCATTCCCGGGCGCAATTCAGCGACAATAACATCACTTTTAGCAGCGACCCGCAGGGCATCTCCCAAATTGACAGCGACCGTGGAAACTCCCTGACCGCCGCGGGGTGCAATTACCCCGATGATCAAGGAGGACTTTTCCACAGGGAGCTCAGACGTGGAGATCTTCCCTTTACTGGAACGAGCCAGCAGGGCTTTAACATGTGCACGTAGTTCGGTTGGGTGGGTGGGTTTTGTCAGGTAATCATCTGCGCCAGCTTCAAAACCGGTAACCTTGTCGTCGAGTTGCGTCTTGGCAGAAAACATCAAAATGGGAGTGTCAACAGTCGATGCGCTGGCACGCAGACGTTTGGCAACTTCATAGCCGTCCATCTCCGGCAGCATCACATCCAGCAAAATTAAATCAGGATTTTCCGCTTCAGCCTGCTTCAATCCTTGCTTTCCGTCAGCAGAGGCGATGATTTTATACCCCGCTTTCTGAAGCATCATACCCACCAATTTCAGGGTATCGACATCGTCGTCGATGATTAGAATTTTTTCGGCCATGGGAGGTCCTCTACATCCTTAAACAAAGTCTAGCATAAAGCGTCTGGAGAGGCAAGCGGGGAGACACACAAATTGTAATAATATTTACTGATAATGCCATCCAATGGAAAAATACAATTAAATAAACCGGCTACCCGTCTTATTATTTAGCGAGGTTTTGGTACAGATTGTGCTCTAAAATGTAATCGTACACTGCTGGCGGGAGATAATAGCGGAAAGGACGACCGTCAGCAATACGCTGTCGAATTTCATGGGCTGCAATATCAAGCAGCGGAGCCTTAATATTCCGGACTTTGGCAGAAAGACCGGGGATGTTTTTTTCGAGGGCAGGCAGATCAATGGAATCACCAGGGCGGCGTAAAACGCCAACAAATTTGAGCGCAGCCACAAAGTCTGCAGGACGGTGCCAGGCAGGCAGGTCACGTAGAGAATCGCCACCCATTATATAGACCAGATCTGCAGAAGGAAACCGTTTCAAAATGATTTTTACCGTGTCCAAGGCGTACTGCGGACCGGGACGGTCGATTTCCACTGTAGATAATTCAAAGCGGGAGTTATTCGATATGGCTAGGTTGACCATTGCCAGGCGATGCTCGAGAGAGGTGATTGGCTGTCCCTGCTTATGAGGCGGGTCGGGAGTTAACACCCAGAACAAATGGTCAAGCCCCAATTGGGCATCAGCTTCAGCGGATAAGATAAGATGACCAATATGGGGAGGGTCAAATGTTCCGCCAAAAAGCCCAAGAAGAGATGGCATGACCGTAGTATATCATTACAGAAGTTGGAGTTTGGAGGCATATGGGTGGATTTTCCGGAGAAATTCTTTTGATTAATCCATTACTTCATCTTATTTTCATAATCGGTGGATATACTGTTAATATCAATAATGTTTTTAAGGATTTCATGATTGGAGGAAAAGAGTATGGTCGTGTTGTGCTGGTTACTCCCAGCCAACATATCATAAACTTCACCGTTATCATCCTGATTCCCTAAAAACATAGAAAAGGAGATCATTATATGAAAAAAGCGTGGAAATGGGTGATTGGTATCGTGCTCGGGCTGGTTATTCTGGCTGTCCTGGTAGGGGTGGGACTCTTGCTTTGGGGCAACATGCATATCTATCGCGGCGCAGCCCAGCTTGATCGCGGTTTTTCGCAGCGAGGTCCAGGGATGATGCCTTATGGCGGATTTGGATACCATATGCGCGGTCCCGGCATGATGGGCTATGGAATAGCACCTTTTGGCGGTATCTTCAGCGGTTTGATATTTCTAGGGTTCCTGGTGCTCGTGGTTCTCGGAATCATATGGCTGGTTGGTCGAGCGCGCACTCCGACGCCGGTACAAGCAACCCCTGCAGTTCCTGCAGCAACACCTGAACCACTGCCAGTTGCAACACTCAATCCCTGTAAAAAATGCGGTAGAGCCCTTCAGGCTGATTGGAGTGTTTGCCCGTATTGTGGTAAAAAAGTCTAGCTACTTGGCATACAGTTCAATCTGCACATAAGGGTCCATGCCTCCGAGGAGTAACTCGGAGGCATGATGTTAAGTACGGGGGATTTTTCCCGATTTCATATTCATCCAAAAAATCCGTCACGACACGAAAAGGGGGAAAGGCGTCAATGTTTTCTGCCACTGGGAAAGCGAAGATAATTATCCCTTGGCCCACCCTCTTTTCCAAAAGAATGTGGGATTTACCACGACATGAATTATGATAAACTCGCACAAGTAAATGAGGTCAAAGCATTTAACCGTTATTATCCTGCCTGGAAAAACATAAAGCGTCTCCCTGGTCACTGCCGAATTTCTCATTAGTCCTTGTAGCGAAGAATAAATGACAGATTTTCATTCCGGTTTTATTGCCGTCATTGGCAAACCCAATGCGGGCAAGTCAACGCTGATGAATACACTGCTGGGTCAGAAAATTGCGGCAGTCTCCCCTCGCCCGCAGACCACACGCCGCCGTCAGCTTGGCATCCTGACCACACCGGATGCCCAGCTTGTTTTTGTGGACACGCCTGGCGTTCATTCCCCGCGACACAAGCTCGGCCAGTTCTTCAACCAGGAAGCTGAGGAAGCCATGGACGGGGTAGATATCATTCTCTTCCTGGTGGATGCAAGCACCGAGCCGGATGAAGACGACCAGCGAATTGCCGGCCTGCTTGCGTCGCTGCGCCGCAGACCTGACCTGGTGCTGGGTCTTAACAAAATCGATCTGCTCACCGGTGAGACAATCGCAATGCGGCAAGCCGCGTACGAGGCGCTGATCCCGGGTATTCAAACATTGGCATTTTCTGCCACGAGTCGCGCCGGGTTGGATGAATTGGCAACCTTTCTAACTTCCCGCCTGCCGGTGCGCCCGCCGGAGTATCCTGAAGAACAACTGACCGACCTGTACGAGCGTGAGATCGCAGCCGAGTTGATCCGTGAAGCGGCACTCATCTTCCTGCGTGACGAGGTGCCGCATGCCCTGGCAGTCCGCATGGATGAGTTCACTGAGCGCGGCGAAAAAGGTGCTTTCATTGCTGCCACTTTGTTCGTCGAGCGCGAGTCACAGAAGGGGATCATCATTGGAGAAGACGGGGCAATGCTCAAAAAGATCGGCTCGGCAGCACGGAAAGAAATAGAAGCCATGAGCGGGCGCAAGGTTTTTCTCGACCTGCATGTCAAGCTCTCGAAAAACTGGCGTGATGATGAAGATGCCCTGCGCCGGTTTGGGTATAAAATCAAGCGATAGCGAGGCATTCTCACCGTCTGTGATAAAGGAAACCATGCTAACATTGATCCTGTTGGTTGCCGTGTTGGTGATCGCTGCAGCGGATTGGGCGGCGGTGGTAAAAGGTTGGATGAAAGTAGAATACTTCGCCAAACCTGCCACGATGTTGATGCTATTCGTCACCCTGGCGCTGGCGGGCGGGTTCGGAGCGACTGCCCTGATCTGCTTCGGAGTGGGGATCATCTTTTCGATGGCAGGAGATATCTTCCTCATGCTCTCCAACCGCTGGTTCATCGCCGGGTTGACGGCTTTCCTGCTGGCACATATATCCTACATTATCGGACTGAACACACCATTTGGGCATGAGTCACCCCTGTGGGCAATTGCTATCGGGATCATCCTGGCGTTCGCAGCAGCCCGGGTCCTGCAGCCCATCCTTGCCGGGCTGCGCGTGAAGGGGCAGGGGAAGCTGGTCCCAGCGGTGTTGGCTTATGGAACGGTGATCACCCTCATGCTGCTTTCAGCCATCCTCACCCTCTACCGAATCGATTGGAAAACCTCTGCTTCCGGGCTGGTGACCCTGGGAGCCATCCTGTTTTATTTTTCCGACATCATCCTGGCATGGAACAAGTTCGTCAGACCCATCAGGAATGGCCGGGTGATGAACATGGTTTCATATCACATTGGGCAGATTGCGTTGATCACCGGAGTGATGCTCCAATTTGGGCGATTGTATATTAATATGCGCTAACTAATCCTGCAGTACCTGAACCGGTCCAGAAGTACTATCTAAAAAATGTGAGCCAGATGTTATTTCTAGCTCTTTCCATTTAATTTCTTAGATCTACGGCCTGACAGTAAATCCCCGACCTCCAGTTTATTTATTTACACAACTTTGCGGTTCATTGCTTCTTGAAAGGCTGGAACCCGGCGCCCAGAGCTTCGTGTGCCGCGCCGATGACCATAAATGCCTGGGCATCCGCTTCGTGAACAATCGTCTTCAATTGCTGGACCTCTGAGCGGGTGACCACGCAATACAGAACCGGTCGCGTCACGCCAGTATATGCACCGGTTCCCTCCAGGATGGTCACGCCGCGCTCCATGTCGGCCAGGATACGATCCGCCATCTCCCGGCATTTATCCGTGACGATCAGCGCAGTGCGGACGGTGCTGCCACCCTCCAGGGTACTGTCGACCACCAAACCAGAAACATAGAGGACGATGAGAGCATAGAGGGCCTTCTGCCAGCCAAAGACAAATCCCGCGGCGAGTATCACCAGTGCATCGGTTATCAGGTAGCTTTGAGTCATCGGGATGGCTCGCCAACGGTTAAGGATGCGGGCGAGGATGTCGGACCCGCCGCTGGTACCCTGAGCCCGGTAAACAAGCCCATAGCCTATTCCACTGACCACGGCGCCGTAGAGTGAATTAAGCACCAGGTCATTCGTGATCCCATCCTTGGGGAAGAACGGCAGCCACAGGACCGCATCAATAAAAATGGAATAAGTCAGAATAGCGACAAGTGTCCGCAGGGCAAAGCGACGTCCGCCCAGAAGGCGCCATCCGAGTATAAAGAGGGGGATGTTCCCAATAAAAACCATCAAGCCGATCGACCAGCCGGTGAAATGATGGATGAGCTGGGAGATCCCGCTAATGCCCCCACTGGCAAGCTGAGCTGGGACCATGAACAGCCGCAGGGCGACCGCCTGGAGTAAGGTGCCGGCGAGGATGAGAATGTAATCACGGATGGTGGGCCAATATTTTTTAATAATACTCATTGGGCGGTTCCTTTCTCACCATCTCCCCCAAACCTCGGGAAAGTCCCAAAAATTCCGGGGAACAGATGATCGCGGACAATAGGCTCACTTATGGAAACTCTACAATCCCTATGACTCGGAATAAACTTAGAACCTAGCCTGTTTTTAGCTCCACGCCCGCCAGCGCCTCGATCATGGCGATTACAGCCGAGTTATCCAGGTCGCCCATGTCATTCTGGAGCATGGCCGCGTAGAGTTGGGCGTCCAATGCGGCGGAGGGGAGAGGAATGCCGTACTCTCGGGCTGTTTCCAGGATGATATTCAGGTCCTTGGCCATCATGCGGGATTTAAAGCCGGGGAGGCGGTTGCCAGCGAACAAGAGCGGGGGTTTGACATCCAGCGTCCAGCACTGGGCCGCGCCACCTTTAATTGCGTCCACAACTTTCTGCGGGTCAACGCCGGCTTTCTGCGAGAAGATCAGCAGTTCACCCATCGCCACCATCTGCGCGGCGACCATGATCTGGTTGGCGGCCTTGGCCACCTGCCCGGCTCCAGCCGCACCCACATGCGTGATCGTTTTACCCATCGCCTGCAGGACAGGCATGACTTTGTCCAGCGCTTCTGCGGGGCCACCGACCATGATGGCAAGCGTCCCGAGGCGTGCCCCGACGTCCCCGCCAGAGACCGGTGCATCCAGGGCAAGCACCCCGATGCCTGCCAGTTTATCCGCCAGGCTGCGCGCGGCGGCGGGCTTGATGGTGGAATTGTCGACCCAGATCAGACCGGGGTGGGCGCCGGCGGCGATCCCGTTTTCGCCGAACACCACTTTTTCCACATCAGGCTGGTCGGGCAGGTTGGTGAAGACCACGTCGACCTGGGAGGCGACTTCAGCGGGGGATGTGGCACCCCGGGCACCTTCACTCAGCAGTTCTTGGACGGCGGGATGTGATCGATTATGGACAATAAGCGGGAAACCGGCCTTGAGAATGTTGCGGGCGATGGACTTGCCCATCAGACCGAGACCTATATAACCAACTTTCAGCATGTGTTCCTCCTGGTGGTCTGACGGGATTATATCGCGCCAGTAATGAAACCGGCCTCCTTGGCGGAAGCCGGTTGAAGGTCCGGAAAGAAATGGTTACTTGATCTCGTAAACAATGGTAACCGTGGTAGTGATCTGCATCGATCCGGCCTGGACAGGCACACTGCTTGATTCGGCGGACATGGCTGCACGCGGCAACTGCAAGGCGACGGGGACCGTGGTGTCGTAGTAGGAGATGGTCTGGACGGAGCCAAGGGAGACACCTGTGGCGCCGGTGAGTTCATCAGCCTGTTTCTTGGCATTGGCCACGGCGGCCAAACGGGCCTGGGAAAGTGCGTCGGTCTTATCGGCAACATCGAAGGAGATGCTGTTGATCGCATTTGCCCCAGCGCTTACGCTGGCATCGAGCAGGCCGCCCAGCCTGGTGAGGTCGCGCACGGTAACGTAGACGGAGTTGTCGACCATATAGATGATGCCGGTTATCTTCCCGTTATTGTCATACTGCTGCTGCGGGTAGATGCTGAAATTGGTGGTCTGAATGTCCTTGTCAGCCACACCGGCAGCTTTGATGACAGCTATGACAGCCTGGGCACTGGCGTTGTTGGAGGTCATGGCGACGGTGGCACTGGCATCCTGGGAATGGACGCCAATGGTGATGTAGGCGATATCTGGGGTGAGGGTGACCATGCCGGTGCCGGTGACGGTGATGGTGCGCTGAGGGGGCTGGGACTGGACGGTAATGTTGGAGGGACCGCAGGCAGCCAGGAGAGTGCCGAGCACCAGAACACCGATGAGGAATAAGAATTTGGTTTTCATTGGAAACTCCTTGATTGAGTAAGCAGATTGTACACCGGTAAGACGCTGAAAAAGATGGAAAGTTCCTGAGAGGGGAAGGCGGGCGGCTGCTTCAAGAGGGAGCATCGACGACTCGTCCCCCGTGGGGACGCTTCGCGGTGTCGTCGATGGTTGGCGACTCGTGTCGCCAAACCTGCCGATGGCGGCCTGTCGCCGCCTCCCCTGCGGGGATGATATCGGCTTGTGGCGGCTGGGCGCTGGAAGCGCCCGCCGCGCACACGCGACCAGTTGGGTGCGAAAAAAGAAACGAATATTTTTTGGAAAAACATTGTTTCTCATCGAGTAAACCTTCATTATATTGGACACAAAAATCGATAAAATTATTCGATTTCGGTTCAATCCTGAGGAACGATGTTTTGGGAATAAAAAGGTGAGACGCGTCCCACCCTTACGGTGGAATTTTGAAGAAATCCCCTTTCGCCCCCCAAGGGAGGCGCTCCGCGGGGGATAGGGCGAGAGGGATAAATAAGAAGAAAGGGTTTAAATATTATAGCCAAGGTGCAAATAATATTTATTAATTTTGGCAGGGCATCGGGAGCTCGTGCTCCCGACACCTACACCCCCGGCAACTGCGTCCGGGTCAGGTGTGCACCAATCGCAGTGCGGTGCAAGTGTGTGGCGCACTGTGTCTTGATGCCGCAGTGCGCGCATTAAATTAACAGCGACGGATGGCACCTTCCCGTCGCTTGCTTATGGATATTATAGAACAAATTTTCTGTCTTGTCCAGAGGGAATAAAAAGAAGAATTTTAAACGGACGCCGTCCCCAAAAGGCGGTGACAATGTCCGCCCCTACGGGTGGGTTCAACCAATGCTTCATATAGGAAGCAAGAATAAAGGAAATTTGTGTAAAAGTGGAAATCAGGAGAAGAAAGATCAGTTGCCAGGAATTGAACTCATAACCTAGCGGTTCGAGGTGCTATTCCTGCAGATGCACATTCGAGTGTTGCGGTAATAAATATTACTCATGGCTGGCCGCACTCACCTGTGCCAAGCGGAGTGAGGGTGATATTCATCGTACCACCACCACTTACATCCATCTCTGGAGTGTGGGTGGTCCAAGTGGCCTGCAGGATGAGTTGATTTGCCACCGTGTCAACGAAATTAACGCCATAGGAACCACCGCCATCCATGGGGCCTACATCGATCCAAGTGCCGCTAAGACTAAAGGAGCCAGCTTGCGGACCAGAAGGGGTAAATTGAATCGTGAATGCATAATAAGGTGATGTGTCCTCAACTTTAAAAGGTTGTTCCAGGCTACAGATTACTCCGGAGTAGACCATTTCCTCCTGCTGTCCCGAAGCTTGATAACTCGTAGCCGGTGGGCATTTTTCAATTTTGCTGAAATCCAGTTGGCCATCTATTCCCAATAGGGCAGCCTGCCGATAAAATCCCAGCATAGTTACCCGATGCTCGATTTTTTTGTCGACTACACATTTATCATATTCTTTATTATAGCAATTGACAATCGCCTGATTCATGGTATCCATGATTGTCACACTCTCGGACTGAAACTGCTGGTCGTACCCCAGGAGCTGAACCTGGCGCAGCCACCCCAGCGCCTTGGAGAGGATAGAGCGGGCTGCCTCACAATCCCGGAGTGCAACGGGAAGCTGCGGAGCGATGAAGCTGTTATAACCCTCACGTAAAAATGCAGCCATTGTGCTCTGAAAGTTTGGGTCTGGGTCTTGTTGACCGAGCAGCTGGGCCTGGCGTTCTCGTCCAAGATATTCCTGCACTCGTTGGGTAAATGCATCTTCAGCATTGGATGGAACGCGCTGCTGTTGGGATTGGATTTCGCCTGGTGTTCCCTGGACTGCGCCCGCTCCGCTGAAATGCCAGATTTCGATCGTGAGCAGGTTTCCCTTAACCTGCGACGGATTCAGGTAAAAACCGTCCCCGTTCTGATGATAAGCGAATGCCACTGTCTCAAAACCCGGTTCCGCAACGGTCTTTGGAGATTCAATAGTGAGTATGGCAGGTTGTAAAAGCAGCAACCCTTCCGGTGCCATTTGCACCCCGCCCACTAATCCGCCGCTAAAAGGCAAACCGTTGATGACTGTGATCGGTGTCAGTGTGATCGTTTCGTCATTTCTTAGTGCATACCTAGGGAAGGAGAGCGTGAATATTGTTCCATCAGTTCCCTGTGCGCTAAGTGTCCCGCCATCTGGAGTGATAACAGCGCTGGAACTGAATTGCCCATGCAGGTTGACTTCCGCGTTGACTGGATTTGACGGCGGAGTCGCTGCCTGGAGAATTGATGGCGTAAATCCGCAACCAAGAGTCAGGCCGATGATCATTGTGACAACGAGCAGGTTTCTTTTTATTAATCGATTTTCGTTCATTTATGTCTCCAGTTAGAATAAGGCAGGGAGAATAACATGTGAGAAAGTGGCCTTTCCACCCCCAATGCAAGCCTCGCGCGCATTATTCAGTATACGGATATTCAGACAGATTAGCAATTTTGGGATTTAATTCACAATAACAAAGTTTACAACCGCCCAACTATACGCTCAACGTCCGTTAGGTGGATCTATAGCATATGAGCTGTTGACGCCGAATCGCCTCGATATATTAAAAAAGCGCTCACATTTAATAATGGGCAGCATCGAAGGTTAAAGGTCCTCGCCGAGGAATTGAACCTCCAACCTAGCGGTTCTAGGCTCAAATCCTACACGAGGCAATTTTTAATTAATGAAATTATCATGATAACGATTTACGTTATACCCCTTTGAGGCACAGGTGGGCGGGCGTGGATAATGATCGGGAGCAGAAAAAACTCGAAGCCAGAAAATGCTCGAAAATGGCGACGAATCCCGCCTGCCCAGTGCACGCTTTTTCGGCGTCTCTATGTAATCGTAGATGTTATTTGCCATAGAACACTCTAGCACTCGCTCAGGTATTCTCTGGCTGCTTCATTTGAGGAGAAGATTTCGCCCCAGCCAGATCGTCCAGATGGGATACAGGATATAAGTTCCGAGCCACCCAAAAAACGCAACATAGAGATACCACGGCATGGACTCGATGCTGTCAATTCCAGCGAATATTCCTGGAATACCGAGAAGACCAATTGCCATAAATGCTCCAACGACAATCCCGAAAATGACCAGGTTGTGAGGCAAAGCACCACTGCGTAGTAACGAATAACAAAATGCCGCCAGCCACAAGCCGATCAGAGCATACCCGATGCTTGAATACCACC
>Ga0326726_10000187_pt1 | contig 60447 bp, 52 predicted proteins | sample MHFenrmetagenome_2_FD_207603 | JGI IMG/M metagenome (GOLD analysis project Ga0326726, IMG submission 207603) | Lab enriched peat soil microbial communities from Michigan Hollow, Ithaca, NY, United States - MHF15MN | ecosystem: Environmental > Terrestrial > Soil > Wetlands > Peat | place: USA... | reverse complement strand
GGAGTAAGATCATTTAATGCGATCGACCAGCGCAGCCTTGACATCGTCGCTGGCATGAAAAATACCGCGGACTTGGATAGAGTCCACCACCTCCTTTGCAAGCTGGGGAGAGATATCATCCGAGAGATGTAAGTACCCGATTATTGTCATCTTGATCTTCTGGCCTTTCAACCGGAACTCTGTAAAATCTGCACTATCATAAATTAGAGCACCGATTACATAAGAATTACGGGTCACTGATTGCTGGATTTCCAGACTATGTTTATCCAGAAGATTTCGGATGGCAGTACGGATGAAGTCGGTCCTGTTGGAATAAAGACCTTCCTGTACAACAAGATCAATTTTCCCAAGGTCCACAGCAGACATATTGATTGTGATTTTTTCAGTGTCAGGCATTATATATTCTCCTTACCATCCATATGGATGGTAAATAGATGATATTTTTATATTATACTGTAATAGGCTGATATGTCAATAGAAACCTTCTTTAAATTTCCACCAGAAACTACTGCCGGTCGAATGGAAGTTCTTTCTTGAAAGAAGTGAATTTCAATGTAACCGATTAGTGAAAAACAACCAATGGATGTTTAGGATTCACTCTACGAATTGTGGGGTTTCTTCGGAGATGAAAAGGATATAATCGCTCTGTAATGTAAACAGGAAAATTGGAGACGATAATCAGAATCTTGCCATAAAGGAGCCGGGGGCAGCCCTGGCACTGCATAGGCCCTTTTCGAATTAAAGATGTAAACCATATCTACCATGCTCGCAGATAGAACTTCTTGATTCCGATTTCCCAGTGCACATCTCCCAACCCAAATTTGAAAAATTAGAAAAGGTTAACAACCATGCCTGATTTCGATAATTACCTCTCCCCTTTCATGTGGCGTTACGGTTCGATAGACATGCGTCGCGTTTGGAGCGAAACCAACAAGCGCTTGCTCTGGCGGCAGCTTTGGGTGGCATTGGCGGAAGTCCAATCAGAATATGGACTTGTAAAACCTGACCATGTAGCTGATCTGCGACGCCACATGAAAGAGATCAACATTCCGCGCGCTCTGGAAATCGAAACCAAGACTCAACATGACCTGATGGCTGAGCTGCAAACCTTCGCTGAACAGTGCCCGGTGGGGGGTGGAATACTCCATTTTGGTGCTACATCATCGGATATCGAAGATAATGCTGACATCTTACGATTGCAGGCTGGGCTCAGACTATTGATCCAAAGTCTTTCAGCACTTTTAAAGACAATAAGCATGCTGATCGACAAATGGGCAGACACCCCGCTGATAGCGATGACCCACCTCCAACCTGCTGAACCGACCACCCTTGGCTACCGGCTGGCACTTTATGGGCAGGATTTATTGCATGATTACCAAGTGATCAAAGATTTGACTAGAGCTATTAAAGGGAAAGGGTTTAAAGGTGCTGTTGGCACTTCCGCCGCATATGCGGAAATTCTGGGTTCAGAAAACCTGGGAGAATTCGATTTAAAGCTCTCCCAAAAATTGGACCTGAAATTCTATTCGGTAACGTCACAGATATATCCCCGTAAACAGGATTATGAGATCGTTTCGGCACTGGCAGGATTGGGTGCTTCGCTTCATAAGCTGGCTTTCGATATTCGCCTGCTGCAATCCCCGTCTATCGGCGAATTGGCCGAACCCTTCGGAGAAAACCAGGTCGGGTCATCTGCCATGCCCTTCAAGCGGAATCCGATCCGTTCAGAAAAAATCAACTCGCTTGCGCGTTATCTGGCATCCCTGCCACGAATTGCCTGGGATAATGCTGCAAATTCCCTGCTCGAACGGACCCTCGATGATTCTGCCAACCGAAGAATTCTGCTTCCCGAAGCATGTCTCGCCACGGATGAGATGCTTCACACTGCGAATAGCATTATCTCAAACCTGCAAATTGACCAGGCTGCGATGTCACGGAACCTCGACATCTATGGACCCTTCGCAGCCACCGAGCGGGTGCTGATGGCATTAGTAAAGGTGGGGGCGGATCGGCAGGAGATGCACGGACTAATCCGCTCACATGCATTAAAAGCCCGGAAGATATTAAATCGGAGCGATGAGAATCCTATTACTGAAGATCTTTGCAAGGATCTGGAAATAGCGAAATATCTGCCGGAAAAAGTCATACGTCATTTAATGGAAGCCAAGATCTATGTTGGAGACGCACCAGATCGGGCGCGAAATCTCGCAAAGGAAATCCAAGAGGTTATCAAGAATAAATAATATTAAATATCAGGGCGGTCTCCAATGGACCGCCCTGATATTTAATTAATGAGAAGTTTTTGTTTTAGTTCTTCGCGACCTGTGTGAAGAATCTACGTCAGATTGATCTGTCATTAGAGGAATGACACTTAATATGATGAATAATACACTCAAGACCAGAATGACAACAATTATGAACGGGGACATTTGAATCTCCTTGCGACTCGATATATAAACCTGTACGGAGGTATCTCTCTTTTGGTTTCTCGAATATTAAAACACGTAAATTCTCTAATCGTTACTGATAGATTCGCATAAAAAAGCGGACCTGCATGTGATAGTGCGCTTTTATCGATTACTCGTATAAAAACGTTTATTTATATAACGAATATTGTAGAAACGTGGGGGAACGCAATATAAATTAAAACAATGCCTTGCCAATTGACCCAACTCAACGAGTTGGGTGAGTCTTAGTCTCAAAAACCCATTGCGGTGAACATTTCATCGTTTGTGGGAAATTTATATTCTGCGATGCCACGTTTTTGGGCTTCGGATTTTTCAATTTCTTCCAGTTTTGCCAAGTGGGGTTTATCCACTATACGATCATGCGTCTCCCCCAAGCGCTGTTCGAATTTTTCCAAAACATTTTCCAGGTCGCGCATGGGCATTTGAGTCTGCAAATATGCCAGCATCGCTTCAGCTGCATTCTCGCCATCCTTACGGGCATATCCGACCAAACCAGTACTTGCCTGCCGGGCCCAACCTCCCAGAAATACGCGCTCCATTTGTGAGTTTGTATCCGGGTTGAAAGCTTCATATGAAAGATTATCTACTGGGAAACGTGGCTCTTTTACGGTCACATATGAATCGTTGTATATAGGAACGCAAAAATCCTTGTCAACTGTGTCGCCTATCGCGAAAATAACCGTATCTGCATCGATCTGGCGAGAAACACCAGTGCCGCGTGCCTTGATACTACCGTCGACAGCTACCAATGTATTCTCTTCAACTTTGAGGCCATTTACGCCGTTGATCCAATCTCCTGTAACTCGGACCGGTGTCGCCAAGAACTCAAAGCGGAAACGTGTGTCTGAGATTGGTGGAAGAGCTTTGGCTAGAGTATCTGTAAAGGCAGCTTTGGCTGTAGCCGGGTTCTGACCCGCAGACTGCATTATCGGAGCCACGCGGGTAAATTCTGCATCCAAAATCGGCAGGTCGAGACTGGACGCCACACTTTCCATTTCCTTGCGGGTAAATTTCACGTCTGCAGGGCCACGCCGAACGACAGTCACCACTTCATCAACTTTACACACGCGGATAAGATAGTGAGCGACATCCATCATTACATTTCCAGCTCCCACTATGGCAACACGCTTGCCGAGTAAATATTTTTTTTCACTGAAAGGAGGAAGCAGGTTATAGTGAAATACGATATTTTTGGCATGATAAACACCCGGCAAATTTTCACCAGGCAGGCGAAGCCATTTGGTCCCCTGAGCTCCGGTGGTTACAAGAACGGCTTGAAAACCGGATTCCAGCAAGTCCTCAAGAACAATGTTCCCCCCACAACATACGGTCACGTTTCCAAAATAGTCAATCAGGGGCGTTGACATGATTTGCTTGAACTGGTTGCGCAGACCCTGTTTCATTTTATATTTATCCCAATAAATTCCATATTCTGCAAGCCCCCCAGGTTTTATATCGCGGTTAAAAAGCACCACTCGCCCCCCACCTTCTGCCAGCTTTCGAGCCGCGAATAAACCAGCGGGTCCGGCTCCAACCACAGCCACCAACCATTTCGAATCACCCATCCATAATCTCCTCAAAAGAATGAAGGAATTATAGCTGCTGGTCAACCGGCAGGCAAGAAAAAATAGTCCCGAAATTCCGGTTCATATAACTCCCGTAATTTCCAACTCTATGCTATATTTATATCAATCAGGAGGAGCAAAACCATGTCATCAGTAGATCTCAACAATTCATCCGAGGAGGGTCAAAACGGACCCAAACCGGAAGAGCAAAAACCAGCATTTGAACCAAAGCGCATCATACATCTCTCCAAGCCTTTAACAGAAACTGGTGAAAAACACCGCTGGCTCAGTTCTATTTTCCGCAGGAAAATTGCTTCGACTCCTATGGAAACTGATCCAGACAAGGACGTCCCAGCCACACAGGCCGATCCATTTTCTGTGGCTGGAGAACCCGAAAACACCCCAACTCGCGGCGACCGGACTGTCCCTGACTTTTCAGACAAAAAAATCAATCCGGGTTTGCGTTTGCGTGCCCTTTTATCCGGGGGAAAAAGTTCATCTCCGCAAATTCCTGTAAGTGAACCCCAGCCTTCCTCTAAACAGCCGGGGCCTCGTCTTGTCTATTGGTATATTGCTGTAGGGTTTTCCTTTCTGGTCAATGCCATACTGGTGTATGCACTTGTGATCATGTCGGGGCGAATCAATACATTAAAAACGAACATGAATGGTCTGCTAAGTGGACTTTATGGAAATTTCAATGGAATGGATAACGCCAGCATTACAACCAACATCACAGTGGATACCCAGATTCCGATTAATTTTGTGCTACCGATCCAGCAGAACACGGATATTACATTAACAGAAAGTCTCACCATCCCCCATGCGGGATTTGTCATAAACTCAGGAGGGCTTTCAATTGATGCACCAGCCAGTATCACCCTGCCGGCTGGAACTAATCTGCCAGTTGCATTAAATGTTGCCGTTCCCGTGCAGGTGACCATCCCGCTGACCTTGCAAGTCCCGGTGAATATTCCACTTTCACAAACCGGATTACACCAATCATTAACCGGGTTGCAGGATACTGTCCGCACGTATTATTGCGAAATGGATAGGAATGCACAGTATCCGCAGGGTATTTACCTGTGCAAAGATAATGCAAATCCCACTCCCACAACAATTACCCCATGACCAAACATTATAGCCAGGAGATCTTAGAAAACGGTCTCAAAGTACTGCTAAAAGAAATCCATACTGCTCCGCTAATCAGTTCATGGATATGGTATCGGGTAGGTTCGCGAGACGAAAATACCGGTCATACCGGAATCTCGCATTGGTGCGAGCACATGCAATTCAAGGGAACCCCGCAATTCCCTTCAAACATATTAGAGCGGGCTGTCGCCCGGGATGGGGGAATGTGGAACGCTTTCACATATTTCGACTGGACTACTTTTTTTGAAACCATGCCGGCTGAAAAGATAGACCTGGCACTGCGCATTGAAGCAGACCGGATGATCAACAGCCTTTTCGATGAAAAGGAAATCTCATCCGAGAGGACGGTTGTCATTTCCGAGCGAGAAGGCAGCGAAAACGATCCCACATTCCTGCTCGGCGAGGCAGTCCAAAATGCAGCATTCCGGACACATCCATATCACCATGAAATAATTGGCGACCTACCAGACTTGAAATCAATGAGTCGTGCAGACCTGTACAGTCATTACAAGACTTTCTACACCCCCAGTAACGCAATTCTAAGTGTCGCCGGTGACTTCAAAACGAACGAAATGCTATCCAAAATAATTGAAATTTTTGGATCACTACCTGCAGGCACCACTCCACCCCGGATAGCGCGTCCCGAAACAACAGCCAATGGTGAACACCAACTCACTGTGGAAGGACCAGGGGAGACCACCTACCTTGATATTTCCTATCATGCCCCGGCCGCTAATGATTCGGATTTTTATCCGGTTACGGTATTAGACAGCATGCTTGCCGGGCCAAGCAGTTTAAATATGTTTGGAGGTGGAGGGATTTCTAATAAAACCTCGCGGTTGTATCGAGCCCTGGTTGAAAAAGAATTGGCAGTGTCCGTCAGTGGCGGACTGGCTGCCACTGACGATCCATTCTTATACACCGTTGTTATTACTGTGCATCCGAATCGAAAACCGGAGGAAGTCCTGACCGCCTTCGACAATGAAATCAGGCGTCTCCAGGACAAGCTCATCCCAGTGAGGGAGATTTCGCGCGCCATCAAACAGGCACGCGCCCTATTTGCTTATGGCTCCGAAAATATCACCAACCAGGCCTTCTGGCTGGGGCATGCCGAGATGTTCGCTGATTACAATTGGTTCCTAACCTACCTAGAGAAATTAGCAGCGGTCACACCTGAAGAGATGCAAAAAGCTGCCCGGAAATATTTCCGCACCAAAAACCGGGTTGTGGGTACTTATATACCAACCAATTCAAAGGTGCATAGATGAAAGTAACCTACCCACACTCACTGCCAGGCCCGGACGATATTACCCGCGTCATTCTCCCAAACGGGATAACGCTATTGGCGCGCACAAATTTCAACAGTCCATCCATAGTCATCGGCGGCTACCTCCCTTGCGGGAGTTTGTTTGACACAGACGATAAACTCGGTTTAGCCGACTTCACCGCGATCGGTTTGCTGCGCGGCTGTGAGAAACGCGATTTTCAAAAAATCTTCGACGACCTGGAATCTGCTGGTGCCAGCTTGTCCTTCAGCGCGGGAGGGCATACTGCGGGGTTTACAGGTCGCTGCTTATCTGAAGACCTGCCCCTCCTGCTTGATATACTCGCAGATGCCCTGCGACATCCGACCTTTCCCAACGAACAAGTAGAAAAGCTGCGCGCTCAATCCCTAACCGGCCTGGCAATCCGAGCACAGGATACTGCGGAGATGGCGTCCCTGACCTTTGACCAGATCGTTTTCGAAGGTCATCCTTACGCCCGTCCAGATGATGGATGGCCTGAGACAATCAAAGCCATAACGCGAGATGACCTGGCAAATTTTCACCAAACCCATTACGGACCTCACGGCTTGGTCATATCCATCGTTGGCTCAGTGGATTTAAAAGCCATCACCGGACAAGTCTCCGAAGTACTGGGGGACTGGGCCAACCCATCCCAGCCAGAAATCCCAACCTTGCCAAACCTTAAACCCCTGAAAAAGACAGTTATACGTAAGATCAAAATCCCCGGTAAATCGCAATCGGACTTAGTTATCGGATCCTCCGGTCCCCGACGTAAAGATCCGGAATTCATGTCTGCATCGCTGGGAAACTCGGTACTTGGTCAATTTGGGATGGCTGGCAGAATTGGCGAGGTGGTTCGCGAAAAATCCGGTCTGGCTTATTACGCTTCCTCATCCCTTAGCGCTGGAATCGGACCTGGGTCGTGGGATGTGAGCGCCGGAGTAAATCCCGACAATGTCCAGAAGGCTCGCGATCTGATATGCAAAGAAATTGAACGCTTCGTTGACAAGGGAGTCACTATCGAGGAATTAACAGACAGCCAATCCAATTTTATAGGCCGGCTACCGCTCTCATTGGAATCCAACGCCGGAGTGGTCAACGCACTGCTAAACATTGAACGTTTTGACCTGGGACTGGACTATTACCATCGTTACACGAACCTGGTTCAGGCTGTTACTCCAGAGGACGTATTGACGGCAGCGATTAAATACCTGCATCCCGATAAACTTGCGATAGCCATCGTGGGTTCTTAATAAGATTTCTCTCTCCTTTATTCATCGACAAGACAAGAATGATATTGAAAACTGGAATTGACATCATTGAAATTCCACGCATCCAGGCAGCCCTTGACAGGCATGGCGACCGGTTCCAACAACGGGTTTTCACGCCGAACGAGATTGCAGAGTGCCACGGGCGAGCGGATGCGTTGGCAGTCAGATTCGCGGCTAAGGAAGCAACCACAAAAACTCTAGGTACCGGGATCGGCCTGGTAAGCTGGCGTGAAGTAGAGACACTGCATAAACGCAGCGGAGAACCGTACCTTGTCCTGCATGGCCGTGCAGAGCTTGTGGCAAAATATCTTGGATTAACAACCTGGGCGGTCAGCTTGAGTCACAGCCAGGAAAACGCCGTTGCCGTAGTTGTTGCCACGGGTGAATAATATCAAAGCTTCCCTATACTAGTGCGGAGATTTTTTTATTCCTACGTGAATTGCTAATCCACTAGATATGGGCGATTGGTTATTGTCTTCATTGCCAATCCAAAGATGACCGGGTAGGATGACTCTGCTAGGACGAACTGCAACCTTTCCGGAGTTGTCTGTGACCAGTGCCAGATTTCCAATAAGCATGGAGGGATGAACCAGGCAAAGATCCGGAACAACACCATATTTCAATAGATAGTAATCGGCTGCGCGCTGAACTTTGGCAGTAAGTGGGGTGTGTGGGTCGTCGTCTTGCCATAACATCCCAACTTCCATCACAACCTCTTTAAGGGTCAGGATATTTACCCTGATAGAAAAATCATTATGAAACGGATGGTAACCGGAATTTCAGACAGCCATCCTGTCGCCAAAGAACGTATTGCCCCCTTTGCGGCAGTTCAGCGAGGTCAATTTCCGGATCGGTTATTAGAAGATGGGCTGTTTGTGGGCGTTTCACCCGTCCAAGAACCCGCGTTTGGAAATAATCCAACCAGGTTTCTGGATGGGTGAGCCGTCCGGGGTTGATCGCTACTACTGGCCAAACTTGGCGACGCGGACCATATGTCAGCATCCAGCGTAAATTGTGCTGGTCGTGGAATCCATTGGTTATTAACAGGTCAAGATCATCGACTATAAGAATCACTACCTGGTGGCTAGAGGGGAGAACATCAGCCCAGGAAACCAATTGCGACAGGAATTGGCGTGCTGCAGGGTGATAGGCAGGCCAGATCCCCAGGCAATTTGATAAGATTTCCAGTCCCCCCCATTCTTCGGGGAATGGGGTTAGCACCCCAAATAGGATCTCACCAGGATCCTGGAGGTCTGAGCCCAGCGTGAGAGATTGGAGAAAGGCTGTTTTTCCACTGCCTCCATCACCCGCTACCAGCACTGGACCCGGTGCCGGATCGTATAGGTCAACCATGATTGGAAATCCATTCTCAGCCACCCCAAGTTGAAGGGATCCATTATGAACCGAGAAAATGGTCTGGTTTGCAGGCATATCCAGAACGGAAATCGCAGAATCAACAGATAAGTATCCTGCGGTTTTGCTCAATCCTGCGGGGGTTCCGTGATGAGCTTGCAGGGAGAGGGAAACTTGGTTATTTGTGAGCATGAGTCACCTTTTATATTAATATTTTCTGAGGAATGAATAGGAACGAATATCCTTTAATTAATCGAAACCCAGAACCCTTGTTCTAAATCAATAATAGCACATCTGTTCTGGATTGTCAATAATTTTTATTCTCTCTCGTTTATCCCCTAAATAAAGAAGAGACGGCAGGATGTACCTGCCGTCTCTTCGACTCACGCCTGTTTACTTTCTTACCTTTTCCTTTTCCTTTTCCTTTTCTTTTTCTTTTTCTTCTTCTTTTTCCTTCTTCCCCTTCCCCTCTTTCGTTTTGAATTCCAAGCCGCTGTCATCAGTACAGGTGTCAACAACCACAGTCACACCACTGGGGATTTTTCCGCCCAACAATTCCACTGAAAGGGGACTCTCAACAAATTTCTGTAAGGCACGCCGCAAAGGTCGAGCACCAAAGGCAGGGTCATACCCGGTCTTAGCCAGCCATTTTCGAGCTGCAGCGGTCAGCTCGACCTTGACTCCATACTCACCAAGGCGTTCCTGGATATCCTTCATTTGCAGGGAGACTATCTTCTCCATTTGTTCCACAGTCAAAGGCGAGAAAAGGATGATCTCGTCGATACGGTTTAGGAACTCGGGCCGGAAAGTCCCCTTAAGAGCTTTTTCAATTTTGTCGTGAGTTTCCCGGTCTTCATCGGTCACGGTCGGTTGAAGGAAGCCCAGGGTACCACCTTTGCGTACGTATTCTGTTCCCAGATTCGAGGTCATAATGAGAACCGTATTACGAAAGTCCACCACATTCCCTTGACCGTCGGTCATGCGGCCGTCATCCAGGATCTGTAATAGCGCGTTCCAAACCTCGGGGTGAGCCTTCTCAATCTCGTCAAACAACAGGACCCGGTACGGGCGGCGGCGTACGGCTTCGGTCAACTGACCGCCTTCTTCATAACCAACATAGCCGGGAGGTGCGCCAAACAAACGGGAAACCGTATGTTGCTCCCGATACTCAGACATGTCAATCCGCACCAATGCCTCTTCATCGTCAAACATAAACCAAGCCAGGGCCTTGGCCAACTCAGTCTTGCCTACCCCAGAAGGACCAATAAATATAAACGAACCAATTGGCCTGGAGGGGTCTTTCAGGCCTGACCGAGCGCGTCGGATGGCATCCGAAACGGCATGGATAGCTTCGTCCTGGCCGATTATACGCTCGTGCAGGCGGTCTTCCATCTGCAACAATTTCGCCGACTCAGTTTCCATCATCTGGTTAACCGGGATACCGGTCCATTGGTGGACTACTTCAGCAATATCGTTAACGTCCACCACTTCATCGAGATGATGTTCAGACTCCCACTTGTCACGTTTTTCCTTGAATTCGCCTTCCAACCGCAAACGATTGACCTTGATCTCAGCAGCATGCTGGTAATCACGGGCATTGGAGGCAGCATCTTCTTCGGCCTGCAAATGGTCAATTTCTATTTTGGCTGCTTTCAAATCTTCAGGCAATGAGTAAAGAGCTACACGCAGTTTAGCAGCGGATTCATCCATCAAGTCGATGGCCTTGTCGGGAAGATGGCGGTCGGTAACATAGCGATCAGCCAGACGCGCGGCAGCCACCAGGGCTTCATCCGAAAAACGCACTTTATGATGCGCCTCATAACGATCCCGGAGACCCTGGAGCATCTTGATCGTATCTTCCACGCTCGGTTCTTCCACATAGACCGGTGCAAACCGGCGTTCGAGGGCAGCATCCTTCTCGATATATTTATGGTACTCGTCCAAGGTCGTAGCGCCAATACACTGTAACTCTCCGCGTGCCAGGGCGGGTTTGAGCATGTTGGACGCATCCATGGCACCCTGTGCTGCTCCCGCTCCGACCACGGTATGCAGTTCATCGATCATCAGAATTACTTCGCCAGCAGAGCGTTGGACGTCTTCGATTGCCGACTTTAATCTTTCCTCGAACTCACCGCGAAAACGGGATCCCGCAATCATCGCACCTAAATCCAGAGAGACTACGCGTTTGCCTGTGAGGATCTCAGGCACATCATTCGTCGCGATTTTTTGCGCTAGTCCCTCGACGATGGCCGTTTTACCGACACCAGCCTCACCGATCAAGACAGGATTATTCTTCGTGCGGCGGGAAAGGATCTGGATGACGCGCATGATCTCGTTATCACGTCCAATGACGGGGTCCAGTTTACCTTCACGGGCTAATTGGGTTAAATCGCGGGAATATTTCTCGAGTGTGCGGTAACGTGTCTCAGCTTGTGGGTCAGTTACCCGTTGTCCACCCCTTAATTGCATGATGGAATCCAGAACCCGCTCTCGCGTCAGACCCGCGCCTTCCAAAATCCGTGCAGCCGAGGTGTTCCGTTCACTCATAATTGCGAGGAAAATATGCTCAGTCGAAATATATTCATCCTTCAAGCGGTTAGCTTCCTCATTTGCAAGGTCGATAATACGTTTGACGCGGGGTGTAATGAAAATCTGACCTGCACCACCTCCAAATATATTAGCCTTAGGGGTCATGCGCAGAGTCTGGTCAAGACGTTCAGTCAATGACTGAGCGTTTACGCTCAAGTTCTCAAGAATCTGGGGAATCACACCGCCAGGCTGCTCAATGAGGGCAAGCAGTATGTGTTCGGTATCAATCTGGTTATGACCATATCGTTGTATGATCTCTGCGGCGCGTTGGGCGGCTTCCTGTGCCCGTTCGGTAAATCGATCAAATCGCATCATATATTTATGTCCTTATATTGTCTGGTGCGCAAATGCCTGGAAATAGAAAATTCATGTCGTGGGTATTCGCGATTTTTCTGACTTATTTCTAAATGTGTTACAAGTATTAAATCCAATTATCGAGGAATTATAACAAAAGGAAATCAACAAATCAGCTAAAGGCCGTAAGAATTCTATATGAGTCTAGTCAGGTCATATGCGAATTTACCCGAGTAATTTACTAAACCATTGCGGGTTATTTGGGTCCATCCAAAAAATGAATTCGAATGAGGTTATATTAAGAGATGCTATCCAATATTTTTTATTCATAATAGCGATTTTTTAGACCCAACCTAAAGGTGAAACAAATTTGCCGGTAAATCACCCATCCGGAAAATTAATTTCCAATTAAATTCCCTCACTTGAGTAAAAAGGGGTCGTATAATACCTGGATGACTTCCATCGCAGTTCCCATCTCTGCGCTAACCCCCCATTTGCGCCCCCTTAACATCGGACGAGACCTGCCAGGTGTGGCGGACCTCGTTGAGAAATGCTTTGCGGATACCATGGATGCTGATGGACGTAATTACATTCAGCAAATGCGCCACGCCGGGCAGGATAATGTCTTTTTACGGTGGGCGAGTAGTGCAGTAGAGACAGTTTCCATGCCTCTTTCCGGGTACGTTTGGGAAGAGAACGGGGAAATCATCGGCAATGTCAGTCTGATCCCCCACCGGCGTGCCCGAAAAAAATATTACCTGATCGCAAATGTGGCTGTCCGACCGGAAGATAGGAAGAGAGGGATTGGAAGAGCTCTCACACACGCTGCAATGGATCACGCCATATTGCATCACGCGGATGAAACCTGGCTGCACGTGCGTGAAGATAACCCGGTGGCGATTAAGCTTTATCTTTCCATGGGATTTGTCGAACTCGCCCGCAGGACCAGCTGGCAGGCAGAACCGGATCGTCATACTAGCGCCAGAGACCAAGTTCTGAATGTGACAAAACGCAATGCTGGAGACTGGACTCTACAAGAAACCTGGTTACGTCGCCTTTACCCGGCTGTAATCAACTGGTACCAGCCCATTCCATGGAACGCTCTCCGACCAGGTATTGGACCGGCGATTTATCGTTTCATGTCAGATTTTGAGGTTCGCCACTGGGTGGCGCGCACAGACAACATCCCCGCGACAGTAATAAGCTGGCAGGCAATGGCTGGACGCAATAATCGGATTTGGGTTGCAATCCCGCAGGAGGGGAACAAGAATACCCTGACCAGCCTCTTGCTGCATGTCCGACTTGCACTAGCCTGGCGGGAAAAGATCAACCTGGATTTTCCAGCTGGTACCTACCAGGATGCGATCGAGTCAGCAGGGTTTCATCCGGTGCGCACATTGATCTGGATGAAAAGCGATGAAACCTCTCCGTAAGAAACCCGTAAATCTATCTGAGTAAATCAGATCAACCACAAGGAGGTAGAAATGAAATTCATCCTGCGTCTGGCTATTAACATGGTTGCGTTATATGCTGCGATTGCACTGCTGCGGAACACCTATATCAATTACACTGGAAACTGGATAGATCTTATCTGGCTGGCACTAATCTTTGGACTGGTCAATGCCATCCTGCGACCGCCCTTTAAAGCACTTTCCTGCCTTTTCATTATCGTAACCCTGGGGCTTTTCACTCTGGTCATCAATGCCCTGCTCTTCGCCTTAACCGGTTGGATTGGGACCCAATTTGGGGTAGGATTCACGCTTCAGAATCCATGGTTTATAAGCGCTTTCCTAGGTTCGCTGGTCACAACCGCCGTAAGCCTGGTGCTGAGCTTGATTTTGCGGGATGAATTAAAGGGCAGGCGGAATAGAAAGCACAATTCATAAGCAGATAGATTATTGTTTTATGTGCTCATACCACTGGGGCATGCTGAAGCATGTCCCTGTTTCGTCATTAAAAACTAAACAGGAATACCAAGTCGTTCGCATTCGTGCCGGTCTGCCCTGGTTTGAGCAAATCATCCAAAGCGGAGAAAAATGTATAGGAATCGTTCCTATCTAGAAAATGCCCCGGATGTAAGCCCAACCCCGCGGCACGGCGAAAGGTACTGCCCATTACGACTGCCCCAGCCGCATCGGTCGGGCCATCCTCTCCATCTGTTGCAAGGGTGACGAGCATTACTCCCGGAAAATCAGCCAGTTCGCTAACCGCAGCCAGGGCAAGCTCTGTATTGCGTCCCCCTTTCCCATCCCCCTGCAAAGTGACCGTCGTTTCACCACCAGCAACAATGCAGGCGGGAGTCGGGACTGGATCACCAGCCAGATGGGCTTGACGGAGGAATGTCGCGAGTTCAAAAGCAGCCTGTCGGGCTTCGCCTTGTAGATTAGCCGAGAGGAGATAGGGGTAAAATCCTTCAAGATCTGCCTGGGTCAACGCGGCTTGTGCAGCCTGGAGGTTTCCCCCAACAATGACATTTTGAACCTTCGCGAACAGTGGATCTCCCGGCTTGGGGTTTTCAGGAGAGGTCCTGAGGGAACGAAGGATTGAAGTTGGAACGCGAGGTTCCAAACCATATTTTGCCAGAATGGCGAGTGAATTTGCGCGCGTCGATGGATCAGGGGCGGTGGGACCGGAAGCGATGGCTTCAAGTGAGTTACCGACTACGTCGGAAAGGATAAGACTGATCACAGTTGCTCCGGCAGTCATATTAACAACCCCACCACCTTTGAGCTTGTCCAACTTACGACGTAGTGTGTTGATTTCGTCGATGCGCGCTCCACTGGCAATTAGAGCCGATGATAACACCTGGATATCAGCCAATGAAATTCCACTTAATGGAGCTGCCACCAACGCTGAACTGCCACCGGAAATAAGGCAAAAGAGCAAATCGTCCGGACCGAGAGATGAGAGTAGTTCAATGGTTTTTTTTCCAGCCTCCAGGCTGTGTTCATCGGGGACAGGGTGCCCGCCGATCAAAAGAGTCATGGGCGAATAAAAACTTAGGGAGGGCTGTTTGGAAATAACCAATCCGTCAGATAGTCGGTCAGCGAGAATATTTGCCAAAGCGACCGACATGGCTAGTGAGGCTTTCCCCATCCCGAGCAGAATCACGCGGTGGAAGGACCGAAGATCGTACACGCGCCCTGATATGGTGAGCATGTCTCCGTTCCGAATAACGTTGCGTGTCACCGCCATGCCCGGGTCAATGCCCTTTATTGCGGCCGAAAGGACTCGGGTGATACGACCGCCTTCGGGCGAAAGGCGCAAACTAGAGGTCCAGAAAGACTCTGCAGAAACCATGGTCGTATGATAGCATTATTTTATTGCGTTGAGGTATGGTTCTGTAACAACTATGAAACGTTGCATTCTTATGGAGCTAAATGAACAAACCCAAAGTATTTGTTACCCGCCACATTTTGGATAGCGGCTTAAACCTGATACAAGGTTTTTGTGAGGTTGAAATGTGGCCTGGTGAACTTCCACCCAGCCACCCTGAACTTTTAAACCACGTGCGCGGCCAAGAGGGGTTGCTGTGTCTTCTAACCGACAAGATTGACAAGGAAGTAATGGAAACCGCCGGGGTGAGTTTGAAGGTCATCAGCAATTGTGCAGCGGGCGTGGATAATGTGGACGTTACCGTTGCTTCTGCCCGCGGCATCCCGGTGGGAAATACACCCGACGTGTTAACCGATGCCACGGCTGACTTTACCTTTGCTCTTTTAATGGCGGCTGCCCGACGGGTGGTGGAAGGAGAACGCGTAGTTCGATCCGGGGGTTGGAAAACCTGGAGCCTGGATACCTTGCTCGGTGCAGATTTTTACGGCGCTGTCCTTGGTCTGGTGGGCTTCGGGCGGATCGGAAAAGCTGTGGCCAGGCGCGCGAATGGATTTGGGATGCGAATCATTTATACAGATTCACAGCAACAGGTTTCCCAGGAGCCTGGCATTACAGCCGACCGGGTGAATTTGGATACCCTCCTGCGCGAATCTGATTTCATCAGCTTGCACACCCCACTGACCATTGAAACACGCGGGTTAATTAATTCCGCTGCATTCGAGAAAATGAAGCCAAATACTGTACTCGTCAACACCTCGCGAGGTCCGATTGTAGACCAAAAGGCGCTTTGCGAGGCTCTCAAATCCAGGAGAATCTTCGCGGCTGCCCTGGATGTGACTGAACCGGAGCCGATCCCTCCCGACAGCCCGCTGCTTAATTTGGAAAACTGCATTATCGTCCCACATATTGCAAGCGCAAGTTGGCACACACGTCAATGTATGTCCCGCATGGCAGCAGAGAATCTCATCGCGGGGTTGAAAGGGGAACCTCTTCCAAATTGCGTGAACCCAGAAGTGTATTCCCGACCAATTTCCATTCACAGACAATAAGAATGAATAGTTCCTTTCATGCAACCATGGTTTAGGTGCTGAACAGAATCCCATTGCAGAGACATCCGGTCCGGTAGTCAAGTATAATGCGCCCATGGTTGATCTTAATCAACACCAGACTGTATTCCACAGGGTGCTTGCACAATTTGGCTGGACACGATCCAGCAGCGTCTTATTAGGTGGGTTTTTCTTAATCTGCGGGTTGATAGTTTATGTCTGGTGGCCATTGGCACAAGAAGCAGTAGCTTATATCGATTGGGGAGGACCCTGGTGGCTGTATATGGATTGGCTGTTGCTGGGGATTTTTGGCTTCATGACCCTGACCATCATCGCCCACGCCAACCTGGGCAGGGATGCATTGATAGTGGTTGTTGGAACGTTTGGTGGATTGGCTATCGAAGCCTGGGGAACACAGACCAACCTTTGGCATTATTTCACTTCTGAGAGGCCGCCGTTGTGGATCATCCCCGCCTGGCCAATCGCAAGCCTTTCGATCGATCGAATCACTAGGGGCTTGGGCTGGGGAGCGAAGAAATTATTTACCACCCTCAAAGAACGGGGACTAGGAGGATATGGAGGAAGGATCTTTGACACCTTTGAACCAACTATATTTAAATACCTTTACTGGATCATTTTCATAGGGTTCTTCTTGTTGATGTTGTATTTCGTTGCCCCCACGTTCGGAAAATCGTACACCGTCATGGCGCTGGTGCTGGTTGCACTATTAACCTTGACGCCGACTGAACACCGTTTTGCAGTTTTAACCTTCATAGCTGGAGCCGGGTTGGGTTACTTCCTGGAATTGTGGGGAACAACGCGTCAATGCTGGACGTACTACACGTTCCAGACACCTCCATTCTTCGCCGTGATGGCACACGGGATGGCAGCAGTTACATTTTGGCGGACGGGATTGATGGTGAAACTTGTCTGGGGAAAGCTCGCTGCCCAGTTATATCGAAAAAATAAAAAGATCAATTTCCAGGGAAGTTTAGCTCGAGAAACTTCATGGACTGGTAAGAATTATAAATAACTTACTGACCAGCCAGTATTTCTTTGAATAATGGCACAAAAGCATTAACTTCCATAAAGTAATTAGGCTGAGAATAATCCGATCCGCTCAGCCAAGAGTGTGTCAATCTATCTCGAAATATTTTCCTGAGGTCACTACAATATGTGGAAAAATCTAAATTTTCTCGTCGGTTCATGGCGGGGCTCAGGGACAGGTCAGCCCGGCATTTCCCAGGTTGAACGGAGTTATCAGTTCGTGCTTAACGGCAAGTTCCTTGAGGCGAGAAATAAATCGACATGGGCACCCAAGAACGAAAACCTGGAGGGGGAGGTGCACGAAGATTTCGGGCTGATCAGTTATGACTCTGCACGAAAAGCATTCATCCTTAGGCAATTCCATGTCGAAGGTTTTGTCAATCAGTACGTTATGGATTTACTTGCTCCCGATGGTAACACAATTGTCTTTACCTCAGAAAGTATTGAAAATATTCCAGCTGGCTGGCGTGCAAGGGAAACTTATCGTGTGGCCAACCCTGACGAGTTCACCGAGATTTTTGAGCTTGCGGCTCCTGGAAAAACATTCGAATTATATTCGAGTAGTCACCTTAAGCGCGTCTCCTGAGTCACATAGCCAAACTCTATTATTGAGTAATCTAAACACCTTGCATCAGTTACACCTCAGCCAATATTCGGGGATCATTTCCTTCGAATGATTGGAACCCAACAGGGGTGGCATTAAAATGCCATCCCTGTCGATAATAATTTTTCAATTAGTAGCATCCCCCGGTGTTGTCGATGTTTGGAAGTATTAGAAATTACGGATTCTGCATTTTAAAATGCACTAAAGTCCCATTCCCCGCATTCGTGACCCACAAACCGCCCAAGCCATCAGAGGCAACACCTGAAGGCAGAAGTAGCGTACCTGCCGAGCAGCCATCCATGACATGAATCGGCTGCCCGTCGGGCGAGAATGTGATCAGGCGGCAAAGTTCGGGATCTGTGACGGTAACATTGCCAGTCGAATCCACTGCAATGAAAGGTTTATTTTCAACTGATTGCCCATACCAGCCATCAACCGGCCATTCTGAAAGGGTTGTATAAACCGTCCCAGCTAAATCGGGGGTAAAAACTTGCACGCGCTGGTTCCAGGTATCGGTCACATAAACATTCCCGGAAGCATCCAAGGCGATTGCCACGGGTTCGTCCAACTCACCCAGTCCCAGACCCGGAGATCCAAACTGAGTGATATAGTCACCATTGGACCCAAAGACGACAATGCGTTTGTTCCCGGTATCGGCCACATAAACTCGGCCCTGTGTATCAATAGCCAGACCGCGCGGTCCATAGAATGCCTGGGGAGAATCGGATGCCTGCCCAAAATATCCCCACATCGTGACAAACTTGCCATCGGCGGTAAATTTCTGGATACGATAGTTCCAGGTATCGGCTACATAGACGCTACCATCGGGTGCCACCGCAATGCCCCACGGCTCATTAAATGTCCCACCGGGAGCCTCTCCCTGGGTAATATCTGCAAGCGTACCCCATACCTGGAGCACGCTGCCATCCGGACTGAGATGCTGAATGCGGTTATTCATCGAATCCGCCACGTACAGACTGCCATCTGCGGCTACGGCGACGGCACGCGGCGATTGAAACTGTCTCGGGTCAGTCCCTGATGCGCCAAGCTGGATGTCGGGTGAGGCAGTTGCGGTTATAGCTGCATAAGGGTCTACTGGAGCAACTACCGCCTGGGCGGGTGCGCCATATGGCCAAAGCTGTGCGGCGATGTCCTTGCGCACATAATAATGCATGCGTTCGGAAACGCCCCAATCTGTGAGGGTATAGGTGGTGCTGTTCTTCAGCGCGCCCCATTGGGTAAAGTCATCGTTGAACCAGATTTGGAAGACTGCACTGCGAACTTGAGCAGCAGTAATGACCGGCTGGGTTTTAAGCGAGTCGACAAAGAAGGGTTTGATGTGCTGCCAGGCATATTGGAGATATTCGATAATCGTCATGGGGGGAATTACTTTATCGGTCCCGGCATATTCTTTTTGGAGGGCGGCGGTGCGCTCGGAATCTATTGAACTCCATTTCAGGCTCCAATAATCCATATTGGGCCACCATAATCGCATACCCGTGAACTCGGAATAATCCTTCCGGACAACGGGAGTAATCTTAGCAAGGGTTTCATCCCCAACAGCAATCACCAACGCCCGTCGGGCGTCAACGGTGGGATTTACGTCGAAGTCAATTTTGTTGGTGTAACGGCGCATGTACCACCAGTACGGGTAACGAACCTGATTGTCATACGCAACCACCATATCGGTTGAGCCGGTGGTACGGATGGAGAGGTCTTCGATCTGGGCAAAAAGCGCTTTGGGATCCGGTGCACCATGAGCGTAGACCAGGTACTCGGTGGCATAATCATAATTTATATAAGCAGCCCGGAAAGCGTCTCTCCATGTTTGGACCGCGAGCAACCATAAAAGTGTCAGGATGGCAACGCGGGCATAATTCCTAAAGCTCCACAATGCCAGCCTCCCCCACGGCACATTCTCCACTAACCAGCCCACTGCCCAGGCAGTTGATAGGATCATTGGGAGGGATATGTGAATGGTCAACCAGGGCATCTTCTCCCCGGCATACGAAAATACAGCCAAGCTGCTCACCGACCAGAAGACAAGCAGCGCAGCCACCGGGACGGGAGGCTGGTCACTCCCCGGTTGAGTTCGGATAAACGGCTGACCTGCCTGGTTCTGCCACAACCGCATTCGGCTGGCTATCCCTGCTGCTACCATTGTCCCCACGGCAGGCAGGAATTCATACATGGGAATCAAGAGAAGCACATAATAATACAGAGGTTGACCCCCGCGTGCCACTGCCTGCTGTTCATACCAGTAGCTAAGTGCACCCACCAGGCCGCCTACTATTCCCTGCGGATTAGTGAAGAAAGTGCTATAGAGGACGACAAATGGGATGAAAAAGAGGGCGGCATGGAACAGCCACTTGCGCCCAAACCACAACAATCCAATGGCAATGCCGATGGCACCAAGGATTGACGCCACCCCGGCAACCCTGAGCGTGCCTGTCGAAGTGTAATCAAGGGCGGTGTAACCCAACAGCATGATCGGGATTGCACTCAACAAGGGAAGGATAAATGTGCCGAGCATAACCAACATGTCGGCCGCCCGCTCAGACTTGATCACGACCCAACCGAGACCTCGCACCAGTTCCACGCCCGACCAGACAAGAGCTCCAACTCCACCAGCTGCCATGGTGCTTACCACGATAACCATCAGCCTGACTTGCGCAGCGGGGGTGTTGTCAGCCGGTTTGTGAGTGAGGTAGAAACCGGCTGCTCCCGCCAGCAGAACCACTGTAAGAGCCAGACCGAGCAGGAAGAATACCCTCCGTCTTGCCGTTGACCAGGTTCGTCGAGAGATACGGTCCACAAAAAAGGCAGCGAGGAAGAGGAACTCCTCGGCTGCAAACATGTAGGCGGTGGCCTTGTCGGTGAAATGGAGCATGTTAACTGCCGTGAAAAGGAACAAAACCCAGGTTTCACCGCGTTCAAGGTAACGCAATATGGCATAAATTGTAAGAATTCCCCAAAGGACAATGTAAGACTCGTTGCGGGCATAGCGCGCGTAATATAGCATTAGCGGGGAAATGATAATCAATGTCCCAGCAGCCAATGCCCCGATCCGACCAAGGTAGCGACGGAAGGCGAAAAGAGCCACCAAAATAGCTGCAATACTTAGGACAGCTGCCGGAATGCGACTTGTGAAATCATTATCGCCAAAGAGGGCATAGGATAGGGCAATCATATGGAACTGGAGTGGTCCGTGCATCATCGGGTTATATTGGTACCCGGTGCCGGAATAAAGCCCAAACGTCGTCGTGACATGATTGATCTCGTCGTGACTCATGGCTCGCGCACCCAGGTCGTAGAATCGGGAAACCAAGGCAGTCAAAAGAAGCAGGACTACCAAAAGGGTTTCCAAAGTCAATGGGAACCAACGCTTGAGAGGGATGTCTAGTATTGAGGGTTTTTCAAGAGTGGGGATCATTCGCACTATTGTACCAAATCTGTAATAAGACAGGATAATAAATAGAAGATAACCTGTAAAAAGTAGTTATTGATCAACCTGGGATTTCCAGCGCGCGTAGACTGCCTGCGAGAGGAGCCTGCCGGCACTCTTTTCTTCAGTGACCAACTCACCACATTCCAGATCACCCCCACAGCCAGTCATCATCTCTGAAAGGGCAAAATAAGCATGGATAGCTGGAAGTTTGACTGCGTAAATTGTCAGCACCACGAACAGGGGGTGATCGCTTAGCACTGCCCGGCATGCCTGAAGCAGCCTGGGCAGGGATTTATACACTTCCCAAACCTCTCCCTTCGGTCCGCGCCCAAATTTGGGAGGATCGAGCAAAATCCCATCATATCGGACTCCCCGACGGGCCTCACGCTCGACAAATTTAAGCGCATCCTCAACAATCCAACGAACAGGTTTATCTGCAAGCCCTGAAAGGTCCAGATTTGCACGAGCCCAGTTTACGGATTTCCTGGATGCGTCCACATGCGTGACCTTCGCGTCTGCAGCTGCACAAGTTAAAGTAGCCAACCCGGTATATCCGAATAAATTCAGGATGTTGGGTGTGGTACGAGGGAGTGGGTCTGAATGGCATCTTGTGAAAATTAAGTTGCCCATCCAATCCCAGTTGGAAGCACATTCTGGGAAAACTCCCAGGTGCCGCCCGGGGGTGGTCATAACAGAAAAGCGTAGTTCCCGATTCTTTTCCAAACCAGTCCCCAGCTCTATTGGAGCGCCCAAGGATAGCGCGTATTTCAACTCCCATTGCTCCGGAATCTTTTTCCTAACCACCCAGTGTCCGCCACTTTCTTCTCCGCTGGGCTGGAATGCTGCATGAGCAGAATCCCAGGAAGAGTCAGGGAGGGAGGAACTCCATAATGCCTGTATTTCGGGGCGGACAAATGTATATGATCCAAATCTCTCCAGTTTCAATCCGTTTCCGGAGTCGAGGAGTTCATAGTCTTTCCAGCGAGGTGAGAACCGTAAATGGATTTCAGCAGCCATAGAAAATAGACATAGAAATGTGCAGGAAACTTACCTATCAAATATGCAACAAACACTTGCAATTCGTATAGAAGTTGTGCTAAAATAAAGCATCAGTGGTAGAAAGTGGGACGAAGTGGGATACCGGAAGGTCCGGTATTCTGGGTCAATAGGGAAACTTAGGACTGATGTTCCTCAACCAATACCTGCACTTCTTTGATGATAAAGGCCGACTAACTATCCCTTCCAAATTCCGGGAGTTGCCAGAAGAAGGTGCTTTTGTTGTCCAGGGACTGGACCGCAATTTGATGGTATTACCTCCGGTCGCGTTCGAAATAATTTACAACCGATTGATGGCAATGAGCATGACCGATCCAAGCGCCAGGTTATTGCGCCATATCATCCTTGGTAACGCCCTGCGAGTCGCGCCGGATAGCGCAGGTCGCATCTTAATCTCAACGAATTTGCGAGAATATGCCAGTTTGCAAAACGAGGTGGTCTTCGTGGGCCAGGGTGACTACTTTGAAATCTGGTCACCGGAACTTTGGCAGGAACAGCAAGTGCAGATAAACGATGCTGAAACGAATGCCCAGCGTTTTGCCACGCTCGACCTCAAAACTCGCTGAAATGGCTTTATCGCATCAACCCGTACTTTACCAGGAAATTATACACGCATTACGCCCGAAAAGCGGAGCACGCTACGTGGATGGGACCCTCGGTGCAGGTGGCCATGCAGCTGGTCTGCTGGCTGGTAGCGATCCGGGAGGCATGCTTCTGGGATTAGATGTGGACCCACAAGCGCTCAGCCTGGCCAAGCAGATACTCGCTCCCTTCGGGGAGCGCGCATGGTTAAAAAAGGTCCCCTATACCACTCTTCCAAACCAACTCGCGGAATTGGGGTGGGATACAGTGGATGGCATACTGCTCGACCTGGGAGCCTCTTCCATGCAATTCGACAACCCGGAGCGTGGTTTCTCCTTCCTGGCAGAAGGACCACTGGATATGCGCTTCGATCCATCCAACCCGCTTACCGCAGCCGAGATCGTCAACCTGTGGCCTGAGCAGGAACTGGCAGAGATCATTTTCCGATTTGGGGAGGATCCCGCAGCCAGACGAATTGCAAGGGCAATCGTTTCTGCTCGACCAGTGGAAGGGACCCAGCAATTGGCAGCCATCATCGAGAGAGTCCGTCCCCGACATAGCGCCCACCACCACCCCGCGACGCAAACCTTCCAGGCTCTGCGCATCGTCGTCAATAGTGAGCTGGAGTCGCTGGAGAAAATCCTGCCACTGGCAGTGCAGGCTCTGGGATCGGGTGGAAGGCTGGCAATCATAGCGTTCCATTCGCTTGAAGACCGGCGAGTTAAAGAATATTTTCGCCGGGAAAGCAAAGACTGTATTTGCCCACCTAGCCAGCCGGTTTGCACCTGCGGGCATAAAGCAAGCATCAAGGAAATCACTCGCCGGCCCATCACGCCGACCGAGGAAGAAATATACCAAAACTCGCGCGCACGCAGCGCAAAGTTACGTGTGGCTGAGAAATTATAGCAAGCCAATGGGTGTTGGCTCAGAACGGAGGTGCAGCGTCACCGATATCTAACGGCAAAAAATTTAATGGATAGTAAAAATGAATAATGTTACCCATATCGTTCGGAAGGTACGTCAAGCCCCCTGGCGAGCGCAACGCCAGTGGATAGGTCTATTTTTGCTTGGATTGGTATTGATGGCCATGGTGGCGGGTATTTACCTCAATGTCACTGTGCGGGCTACATTGGCTGGACGTGAGACCATCACGCTTCAAGCAATGATCACCACCAATCAGCGCGTCAATGCTGATTTGGAAACGCAGTTGGCCGGGCTGATCTCCATCGAATCTATGCAAAAACGGGCAGAGGCCATGGGCTTTCAACCAGCAGATCCGACTGACATTACATTTGTGGCTGTCCCCGGGTACAAGGGGCAATCTGCTGTGGACTTATCAATGCCAATTGGAAACCACCCAGAGGTGCCCATCATTCTCCCCGAATATACAGAATCGTGGTTTGATTATTTTATGAATCAGCAGGTATCTTCCGCCCTAAATGGAGTCCAGCCATGAAACGGCTTCCTCATTCCTGGCGTTTTATAACCTCGGCTCTCATTTTGGGAGCAATGGGCATTGCCATCCTGGTACAAATTGTCCGCATTCAAGCCAGCCCGGAAGTGGCAGGTGTCATCGATCAGGGCAATTATATATGGAAAGATTTTTACCCGCCACGCGGGGAAATATATGACCGTAATGGCAACCTGCTGGCAGGGAACATGACCGTTTATGAAGTGGGTTTGGATATTACAGCCAACCCAGATATGCCCACTGTCATGCTGGCTCTTCAAATGGCGGGATTCGACCTCAATGAAGTCAATTACCGGATTTCCCAGGTGCCCAATGCCCAGTACGTAATCCTGGATGATTTTGTTTCAGCCAGTAGAGCCGACCAGTTGATGGCGCTCCAGAAAGTGGCCCATGGAGATCCTACTGGGAAAAACCTGGACGCGATCTACTTCAAAGCCCATTATGGACGCAGTTACCCGGAAAATGATCTTGCATCCAATATACTCGGCTTCGTGACGGAAGATAACCATGGCTATTTGGGTATCGAAGAAAAATATGACAATATACTGGCAGGCATTCCGGTACGGATGGCAGTTCCCGCAGACCCGCGACGCGCAACCGAATACCCCACCATTCCACCCGGACAGACCATTATTCTGACCATTGACCGCAATATACAATCAGCGGTAGAAAATATCCTGGACCAGGCGCTTAAAAATACTGGAGCATCCTCAGGAACCATTATCGTCATGGATCCGCACAGCGGGGAAATTCTCGCCATGTCATCCACCCCTCGCCTGAACCTGAATGAATATCAGAGCATAAAAACAGTCTTCCCGGGGGAGACACCTTTCAATAGGGCCGTCAGCGAAGCTTATGAACCAGGTTCAGTCGCCAAAATTCTGACCATGGCCGGCGCCCTGGATAGCGGAGCTGTAAAACCAGAAACGGTCACCTTTGTCCCGGAATCCATTGTTGTCGGTGGATTTAAAATCTACAACTGGGATGGTGGCGCCTGGGGTTACCAAGATATGACCGGTTGCCTGGCAAATTCTTTAAACGTCTGTCTGGCCTGGATTTCCGACAAGGAGATGGGTAGTGCCAGTTTCTACTCTTATATGCAGCGCTTTGGACTGGGTCATGCCACTGGCATCGACCTGGCTGGGGAAGTTCCCGGACGTTTGAAACTCCCCGGAGATAGCGACTGGACCCCGGTTGAACTAGGAACTAATGCCTTCGGCCAGGGAGTCTCAGTAACCCCCATTCAGATGGTAATGGCAGCTTCCGCTCTTGCCAATGATGGGCAGATGGTTTATCCGCATGTTCTCTATGCGCAGATACAGGATGGAAAACAGAGCAACACCAAGACTCAAATCGTCGGCAACCCCATCTCGGTGAAAACTGCCCAAACTCTCAGTGATATGCTGGCAAATGCCCTTGAAACCGAATCATCCACAGCTCTCGTTCCGGGGTACCGCATCGCAGGGAAAACTGGCACAGCGCAGATCCCTCTCCCAGGCGGAGGATATGACCAAAACAATGTTAACACTTCCTTCATCGGTTGGGGTCCGGTGGACGATCCCCGCTTTCTGGTTTATGTCTGGCTTGAAAAACCGCAAACTAATAGAGCGGCCTCAGTAGTAGTTGCCCCAATTTATAAACAGGTCGTTGAAAAGTTGGTTGTCATGCTTAATCTTCCGCCGGATGCTATCCGTCTCCAGATGATCGGACGATGAAGAGTCATGCTAAAACTGGCCGATGTAATCGAAGCCTTGACCGATACCCGCCCATTGTTTGAAACAGTAATCAATGAGGCGACGGTCGACTCGCGCCAGGTCATTTCCGGCTCGCTATTTATTGCCATCCCCGGGGAACACGTAGATGGACACGACTTCGTCGCTGACGCCTTCCAGCGTGGGGCATCTCTTGCATTAATCCAGCATGATATTCCAGGTACTTTCCTTACAGTACGCCTGGTCAAAGGGCAACCTGTGAACCTGGATTTCGATGTAGGTCATCCTTTCTGCCTGGAAGTAAAGAATACACAAACGGCGCTCCAGCAGATTGCCCGATTTTGGCGTCGAAAACTAGACCTGCGTGTTATCGGCGTTACTGGAAGCGTGGGTAAATCCACGACCAAGGAAGTCATCGCCGAGGTACTCGATCAGCGGTATCGTACAGTGAAAAGTCCCGGGAATATGAACAACGAAATCGGGTTACCGTTAACAATCCTGAAAATAGGTCCGGGAACCGAGCGCGCTGTATTGGAAATGGGGTTATATGTTCCCGGTGAAATCGCCTTCCTTTGCGAGATTGCCCTTCCTGATATTGGCGTAGTCACTAATATCGGCACCGTTCATGCAGAACGGGCAGGTTCACAAGAAGATATTTACCGAGGCAAATCTGAATTGGTGCAGGCTCTTCCGGCGAACGGGGTGGCGATCCTCAACAAGGATGATCCCTGGGTTCGAAAAATGGAAGAACTATCCAAAGCCAGGGTATTCTTTTACGGCCTCGATCCATCCTCCAACTTGTGGGCGGATGAACTGGAAGGACTTGGGTTGGAGGGTATCCGTTTCCGGTTGCATTACCAGCAGGAGATCATGCACGTTCACGTCCCTATGATCGGTCAGCATTCCGTCCATACAGCGCTTCGTGCTGCGGCGGTCGGGCTGGTAGATGGGTTGACATGGCAAGAAATCCTTGACGGCCTCCGACAAGGTCGGAGCCAATTACGGCTGACGACTGTCCAAACGGAAAGTGGGGCGTTGCTCCTTGATGATTCTTATAATGCCACACCCGAGTCCATGCTGGCAGCTCTCAACCTGCTGGCCGAATTGGAAGGTCGTAAGGTAGCGGTACTGGGTGACATGCTCGAACTCGGTCAATATGAAAAACAGGGTCATGAGATGGTGGGAGTGCGTGCTGCGGAAGTGGCAGATTTGTTGATTACAGTGGGTATCCTCAGTCACATGATCGCCTCAGCTGCCCAGCGGGCAGGTTTAGAATCGCAAAAGATCTCGGAGTTCGAGAATCAAGATGAGGCCATCAAGCACCTCCGCAAGCACCTCACTAAGGGAGATGTAGTCCTGGTAAAAGGCTCGCATGGCATCCGCATGGACCGCATCGTGGCAGCCCTGGAGGTCCCTGAATGAACAACGCCGCGTTGGCTCTCGGCCTAGCTGGGCTAGCCTTCATGATGACGGTCATTTGGGGAGGACCATTACTGCGCATCCTGCGCCATTTTAAAGTCGGGAAAATTATACGCGTCGATGAACCGGGGGCGCACCTCGTAAAGATGGGGACTCCGACGATGGGGGGCGTGATGATCATACTGCCAGTTGCACTCATTACGGTATTACTCAATGCAGTCAGCCTGATAGGTATGAAAGTGCTCGGTGCGTCAGTACTCGTCCCATTGGCAGCCATGGTTGGGTACGCTACTCTGGGAGCTCTGGACGATTGGGAAGGAATCCGGGGTAAACGGAAGGGTGAAGGGTTACGCATACGTACGAAACTTATCGCTCAAATATTACTTGCACTTGGGCTTGCCGCTGTCTTGAGGTACCTCCTTGATGTGCCCGATCTTTACATCCCGGGAATCAATATAGAGATCGAGTTGGGATGGCTATATATCCCAATAGCCGGGTTTGTCATTGTCGCCATGTCCAATGCAGTCAACTTTACCGATGGGCTGGATGGATTGGCCGGTCTGATTTCAGCCACTATTTTCGCAGCTTATGGGGGTGTAGCACTGATGCAAGGACAGGTTTTTATCGCCCGTTTCTGTTTCACCATGGTAGGAGCATTATTCGGGTTCCTATGGTTTAACGTCCACCCCGCGCAATTGATCATGGGAGACACCGGTTCATTGTCGCTGGGAGCCACCATCGCGGTGATCGCCCTTATGACCGGTCAGTGGGCCATACTACCGGTCATTGCCGTCATACCTGTCAGCGAGGCCTTGAGTGACGTAATCCAGATCGCTTATTTCAGGATGACTCACGGTCGGCGATTCTTTAAAATGGCACCACTTCACTTGCATTTTGAATTGATCGGATGGTCCGAGATGCAAGTAGTTCAGCGATTCTGGCTGATCGGATTATTAGCTGCAATGATTGGAATTGGATTGATGATGGTGTAGTGCTGTGAAAACAGATTGGAACGGAAAACGCGTAGCCATTCTCGGAGCTGCTCGCCAAGGGCAGGCGGCTGCACGCTGGTTGGTGCGTCACGGTGCCCATGTGACCATTAACGACCAACGTCCAGTTGAGACGATGGCAGACGTAAAATCCGCATTGTCTGATCTAGCCCTAACTTGGGTGTTGGGCAGTCATCCTATTGACATACTTAACACGACAGATATTGTGTGCCTGTCAGGTGGTGTCCCACTTACCAACCCTATTGTGGTCGAGGCTAACCGGCGCGGCCTTCAATTGACAAACGACACACAAATCTTCATGGAAAATGTCCCGTGCAAGACAGTGGGGATCACCGGCTCCGCAGGGAAGACTACCACGACCGCACTAGCAGGGCTAATGGCCAAAAATGTTTTTGGTAAAGGTGCATTCATAGGCGGTAATATTGGTGACCCCCTTCTCAATTATGTGGATGAGATGAATCCAGATGATTTAGCCATCGAAGAAATTTCCAGTTTCCAGTTGGAACAGATGACCATCTCTCCGAATGTGGCAGCTATTTTAAATCTAACAGCCAACCATCTTGACCGCTACTCTACAATGGAAGCTTATATGGCAGCCAAACAGCGGATCATGAGTTTCCAGGGGCCTCTGGACATTGCAATCTTGTGCCGAGATGATCCCGGATCCTGGAACATGCGTGAAAAAGTGCAAGGACAGCTCATTTCTTTTGGGATTGGGAATATCCCAGGTGACCAGGACGGTATTTTAATGATAGATGGCATTCTTCTATTACGCGAACACGGACTGGATACCCCGCTTCTCCCCCGCGACCAAATCCAACTACGCGGAGATCATAATGTATTAAATGTGATGGCTGCCTTTGCCATCGGTTTCGCCATTGGGCTGTCGCTGGATGCCATGCTGAAAGCTGTAAAAGATTTCCGCGGCGTGGCTCACCGGTTGGAATTTGTCCGGGAATGGAAAGGCACTAAATGGTACAACGACTCCATCGCCACCGCCCCGGAACGCACGATGGCTGCCATCCGTTCATTTTCCGAACCAATCATTCTCCTCCTTGGTGGCAGAGATAAAAACCTTCCCTGGGATGAACTTGCAGGGCTAGTCCGGACAAGGGTAGAGCGGGTGGTACTTTTCGGTGAAGCTGCGGAAAAAATCGCTGCCGTTTTGAATGAGGCTCATGGTCCACTTCAAAATACAGTTGAACGTTGCAAGAATCTTAACGAGGCTGTTCAAGCGGCGGCCCGCATGAGCAAACCTGGCGATGTTATCCTTCTTTCTCCGGGCGGCACAAGCTTTGACCAATTTCGTGATTTTGAAGAACGTGGAGAGGCATTTAGAAAATGGGTATCGGAACTTTCGTAAAACATTCCACCAGGCCGGCGGTCGCCTCAAATAAACGTGCCCGTAATAATAATGGCGACTTAATCCTTGTTGCAGTTGTTATCGCTCTGGGTATTTTCGGCTTGCTGATGCTTTATTCCGCTGGAACCGATTTTTCCCTCCAAACTTATGGTTCACCGTCCTATATCTTTAATAAACAGTTGTTATGGATGGTCATAGGTACTATGACAGCATTCATCCTCTCTCGGGTTGATTATCATCTTTGGCAGAAAATCGCTGTTCCGTTAATGGCTGTGACTATTGTTCTTCTTATCGCCGTACTGATCAATAACGAGGTCCGCAATAACGCCGTAAGAACATTCTTTGGTGGTTCTGTCCAGCCGTCGGAATTGGCGAAATTAGCCACTATCATTTACCTGTCGATCTGGTTGTACAGCAAACGCGACCATATGCACGATATTCAACTGGGGTTAATTCCACTTGCCTTTATTCTTGGTTCAATTGGTGGTTTGATTTTCCTCCAACCTGACTTGAGTGCCGCGGTGACGATTTTCGTTTTAGGGTGGTTGTTATTCTTCCTGGCGGGCGGCGAAATGCGGCAAATCATCCTGTTTAGCATAGTTGCATTGGCTGCGGGGTGGTTGGTAGTGCAATTCAGTTCCACCGGGAGAGTCAGGATTAGCTCTTATATCGCGGGTTTAAAAGACCCGCTGCAATCAAGTGACCATGTTTTATGGTCTTTGGAATCCATTTTCAAGGGAAAATTGTTCGGCGTCGGAATTGGGCAGGCAACAACCAAATTGATCGGTCTCCCATTTTCTGCCACGGACAGCATTTTTGCAGTTATCGTCGAGGAACTTGGCCTGGTTGGTGCGCTTGGATTGGTCTGTCTTTATACGGTACTTGCCTGGCGTGGGATGAAGATCGCAGGTCGGGCATCAGATTCCCTCGGCTCCGTGATGGCTGCCGGATTGACCTTCTGGATCACTTTCGAGGCTGTTATCAACATGGCTGTGATGGTTGGCCTGCTTCCTTTTGCCGGAAACGCCCTGCCCTTTGTGAGTGCGGGTGGTTCGAATCTGATCTCAACATTGGCTGCTGTCGGTATTCTGCTTAATATTTCCCGTCAATCCGGACGGGCAACTCCAGCAGGCGAGGAAAGGAAGACATACAGTGCGTCTGTTGATATGCGCGGGAGGGACAGGAGGCGGAGTGTACCCCGCACTCGCCGTCCTGCAAACCATGGAAAATAGGGCTGAAGTTCTCTGGGTAGGTGGAGAAGGCGGCATGGAAGCCCAGATGATAGCACGGGCAAATGTGCCGTTTAAAACCATCCCAGCTGCCGGAATCCACGGCGTAGACCTGAAATCGCTACCGGGAAATATAATCCGGTTAGTGCGTGGTTTCTATGCGTCACGGCGCATCCTGCAAGAGTTTAACCCAGATGTAATGTTCTTCACGGGTGGATATGTTGCAATCCCGGTTGCATTAGCAGGGAAACGAGTACCAATTGTTCTTTACGTCCCAGATATCGAACCGGCGTTGGCTCTAAAGACTCTAGCTCGCTTTGCAGATAAAATAGCCGTTACTGCACCAGAATCATTCCGATTTTTCAAGAACCCTGATCGCTTGATCCTGACCGGTTACCCGGTCCGTCCGGACCTCGCAAAGTGGACACGGTCAGCTGGTCGCCAAGCCCTGGGTTTGTATGATGACGTCCCGGTATTGCTAATCTTCGGTGGAAGTAAAGGCGCACGATCAATCAATGAAGCCGTCCTTACCAATCTACCCAAACTATTGGAACGGGTTCAGATCATCCATATCACAGGAGAATTAGATTGGCCGAAAGTGGAAGCCAGTGCGAGAGAATTCACCAGCGTCCTAGCTGGTCGTTACCACGCATTTCCCTATTTACACGATGAAATGGGCGCTGCGCTTGCAGCGGCTGACCTGGTCATCTCACGTGCGGGTGCTGCCTCCCTCGGTGAGTACCCCTTGTTCGGGCTACCTGCCGTGCTGGTGCCCTACCCATATGCCTGGCGTTATCAAAAAGTCAATGCTGATACCCTTGTTCAAAAAGGGGCGGCAATCATGCTTGAAGATAACAAATTGTCTGATCAGATAGTTTTCGTTGTAAACGATTTACTTGGCCAACCCAATAAATTAGCTTCCATGCGGGATGCCATGCAACGATTATCTCGCCCCAAGGCTGCCTCAGAAATCGCCGATCAATTATTCGCACTTTGCCAGGAGAGGAGCTAAGACTATGGTAAGCCTGTCTTTCGTCTTCTGGATGTACGTAGTCTTATTCAGCATTATCGGCGGAATGCGCGGTTGGGCAAAGGAATTAATGGTCTCCTTCAGCGTTATCCTGGCGATGACATTCACCACCCTACTTTCAAATTATGTTCCTTTCATCCGCGATGTACTCCAGAAAGACAACCAGATCTTATTCTTCTGGCTACGTGCCATTATCCTGGGCATGCTGGTTTTCTTTGGCTATCAAACACCCAATATCCCGCGCTTTGCACCCAAGATGAACCGCGAGAAACTACAAGACATTATCCTGGGTGTTGTTATTGGCGGTTTGAACGGCTACTTGATTGCAGGAAGCCTTTGGTACTATCTGGCAGATGCCACCTACCCTTTCACCCAGGTTATTACCCCCCCAGCTGGAGATTTTGCCAAAGCTGCGGAAACAATGCTTCATTACATGCCCCCTCACCTGCTGGGAATCCCCGGCATTTATTTCGCGGTTGTTATTTCATTCATCTTTGTGATTGTGGTGTTCATCTAAATATGACTCACATCCATTTGATCGGTATTGGCGGTACTGGGCTTTCAGCCATTGCTCGCGTTCTGCTCGAAATGGGGCATACGGTGAGCGGGTCTGACCGCGTCGAATCGTCATTCACCCGTGATCTCCAATCTGCAGGGGTGACCATATGCATCGGTCACCGCTCAGAAAATGTCCGCGATGCCGACCTGGTGGTGCGCTCATCCGCCATCCCCGATGACAATCCTGAAGTGATGGCTGCACGTGCCTTCAGGATTCCGGTATTAAAACGAGCTGACTTCATCGGTACCTTGATGGATGGTAAGACCGGTATCGCTGTCGCCGGAACGCACGGCAAGACGACCACCACTTCCATGATCGCCTGGATGCTTTCAGCATTGGGCCAGGACCCGACTTTCATTTCAGGTGGAGTGCTGACAAACCTGGGTGTTAATGCACGGGCAGGAAAAGGCAATTCCTTCGTTATAGAAGCTGACGAGTACGATCACATGTTCCTTGGTCTAAAACCGAAAATCGAAGTGGTCACCAATATCGAATACGACCATCCTGATTGCTATCCCACCCCCGCCGATTTTCAAGCTGCATTTGTGGAGTTCATGTATCGGCTACCAGCAAATGGGACTTTGGTTGCCTACGCTGATGATCCTGGGGCATGTGATCTGATGGAAAACGCTGAAAAACTTGGCAAAGCGGTCATCCCTTATGGAATCCATCAGACATCTGATGCAGGTAAATCGGTGGAGGTTTTCGCCGATACTCTGGTCCCCAACGAAAAAGGCGGCTTCACGTTTAAAGCATCCGTGCTTGGAAAAGCGGAGGCGATAGTTCTTCAAGTTCCTGGAAAACATAATGTTTGTAATGCACTGGCGGCCTTAACCGTGACACAATTACTCGCTTTGCCGCTGGCAGACGCAGCTTGGGCAATGGCTCAATTTACCGGAACCGGACGCAGATTCGAAGTTCGTGGTGAATTGAACGGTATTGTCGTAATTGATGACTATGCGCATCATCCGACAGAAATTCGAGCTACTCTGGCTGCCGCACGAACACGTTATTCATCTCGCCGTATCTGCGTTGTATGGCAACCACACACCTATTCGCGAACCCGGGCTTTATTTAACGAGTTCGCCGCAGCCTTCACTGACGCTGACGAGGTTATTGTCACCGAAATTTACGCTGCACGTGAACCAAAGCAAAACTTCTCGTCCAAACAAGTTGTGGAGTCCATGCCACGTCAGGCACACTTTATCCCTGAACTGTCTGATGTTAGCAATTATCTTATTAAAAATTTGCGTCCCGGCGATGCCTTGCTGGTGCTCTCGGCCGGAAATGCGGACCAAATAAGCAACGAGGTGTTGAACCGATTGAAGGAAATCCATTATGGCTGAAACGAGTCATGAAACCCGAAGCCATGAATATTTTGGATAAATATTACATGGAACCATCTACTTTGTCAGACTTACGCTCCACCTTTGGCGACCACTTGCAGGAGAATGTCCCTCTCTCCAGCTATACTGCGGCACGAATTGGTGGACCAGCTGATGTCATTATTATCGCTTATTCGGCGGACGAGCTCGCAGCTTTGGCAGATAGATTGTGGAAGCTGAATGTAACTTTCATCCTTCTGGGTGGAGGTTCAAATGTGCTGGTTAGTGATAAGGGCATACGCGGCGTGGTTATCATCAACAGGGCACGGCAGGTTAAATTTGACTCCCAAGCCGAACCACCCATTGTTCAGGCTGAATCGGGTGTAACTCCCCACGATATTACCCAAAGAGCAGCGCGCTTGGGACTGGCTGGATTTGAATGGGCTGCAAGTTTACCCGGATCCCTAGGTGGAGCAATATATGGCAATGCGGGCGCGTTCGGAGGCGACATCGCGGGCAACCTGATTTCGCTAGAATTAGTCCACCGTGAAAAGGGGCACCAGGTCTGGCCAGTGGGGAAGATGGAATATGGCTACCGGACAAGCGTACTCAAACGCGATCATCCACCTGTAGTCATTCTTTCTGCGAAACTGGCCCTAAGTCACGGAGAAGCACAAGCCATCCGTACAAAAATGGATCAATTTTCTGAACAACGACGCAAAAACCAGCCTCCGGGAGCCAGCATGGGATCAATGTTTAAAAACCCTGCAGGCGATAAGGCAGGCCGCTTAATCGAAGCGGCTGGCCTCAAAGGCAGGCGCATGGGTTCGGCCGAAATCAGCAACCAGCATGCGAACTATTTTATCAATCATGGACAGACCCGGGCCGAAGATATGAAGGCACTGATAGATTTGGCGAAAAATACGGTAGCAGAGAAATTCGGAATAACACTTGAACTCGAAGTGGAATTAATCGGTGAGTGGTGAGGATGGAAAGCAAACTTCGGATAGCAGTTCTTTTTGGTGGTCGATCCGGCGAACATGAGGTTTCCCTTATGTCCGCCAGATCAGTGTTATCCGCCCTCGATCCGGATAAATATGAAATTACACAAATCGGAATCACCAAAGAAGGCGTCTGGCTGACTGGTGAAAATATATTGGAAACGTTGAGCAAAGGTCAGTTGGATGATAAGAACCTCAACCAAGTTGTCATTATTCCAGACCAATACCACAATCGGGTCTGGGAAATCCAAAACAAAGAATCCACTTGGAATCTTGTGCCAATGAAAAATGTGGATGTGGTCTTCCCAGTTCTACATGGCACATTTGGCGAAGATGGCACACTCCAAGGGCTGCTCGAACTGGCCGATCTTGCTTATGTAGGTGCAGGTGTGACCGGGTCAGCAGTTGGGATGGACAAAGGCATCTTTAAGGACGTAATGCGTGCCAATAACATACCAACAACTCCATCGGTTATCGTCTTACGGAGCGAGATTGAAAAGCACGTTCAGATCGTTATTAAGCAGGCAGAAGCGGTAGCGCCCTATCCGTTGTTCGTCAAACCTGCCAATCTAGGGTCATCGGTGGGCATCACCAAGTGCAACAGCAAGTCAGATCTTGGGGAAGGTTTGATGGAAGCTGCCACTTATGATCGACGCGTTCTTGTGGAACGCGGTGTGAATGCTCGTGAGATTGAAGTCTCGGTATTGGGAAACGATGTTCCGATAGCCTCTGTTCCAGGCGAAGTACTTCCCAGCCGCGAATTCTATTCTTATGAATCAAAGTACATTGATGGTACCTCAGGCCTGGTCATCCCAGCTCAACTCCCCACCGGTATAACTGAAAATATCCGCCAAATGGCTGTAACCGCTTACAAGGCCATTGATTGTTCTGGAATGGCTCGCGTTGATTTCTTCGTTGAAAAGGGTACCGACGAAATATATCTGAACGAAATTAATACCATCCCTGGTTTTACCAGCATCAGCATGTACCCCAAACTTTGGGAAGCCAGTGGAATTTCTTACCCCCAACTAGTAGACCGTTTGGTCGAACTGGCCATCGAGCGAAAAGTTGACCGCGACCACACTGAACGCAGTTTCCGGAGAATACCATGACCACTCTGCAGAAAACCCACCGGGTTGATTTTATTCGCAAGCGCCGCAATCCCAAGACGCCCCTGCTACGCGTCCCTCAAAAGGCAGGGAAATCACCGCGAAAAACCTACCACCAAGATTCAGTGAACTTACCTGTCGCGCGACATCTTGTCTCGCACCGGTCTGCTCCACACGCAGCAAAAACTTCAGCCCGCAATGGTTATGCCATTGCCTTTTCGCTGGGTCGCACCAAGATCCACGCTCCAACTTTCAATATTCCACAACTGGGTTCGCGCTGGGTCTCAGCAGGAATGACCCTGCTACTGGGCTTCATGCTACTGACAATGTGGACCGCATCTCCATTCGTGGTTAAGGGAGCTAACGTGGTAGGGAATCAACGAATTGGCACAAATGAAATCAATGCAGTGCTAGGAATGGTCGGCGAGCCCATTTTCAAAGCAGTCCCAACGCATATCGAGGCAAACCTTCACACTGCCTATTCTGATCTGTCTTCCATCCAAGTAAGGGTGGGATTTCCCAACCACATTACCGTGGATGTCGTCGAACGGGTACCTGTGCTCGCCTGGTATCAAAATGGAGTAGTTACATGGATCGATGCCAGTGGAATTGCGTTCACACCGCGCGGCGAGGTTCCAGGGTTGGTCCAGGTGGCAGCGACCGGCGCCCCAGCTAATGTCCCACTGGATAAGACTCTTCCAGTATACGCTCAGAAGTTTATCACCCCAGAAATTGTACAAGCCATGAGCGTGCTGGCTCTCGATGTTCCCGCCGGAATGCCAATGACATTTGATCCCGTTTACGGAATTGGCTGGCAAGACCCGCGCGGTTGGAGTGTTTATTTTGGCCAGGATGCCAAAGATATTACTATAAAAAAGAACGTGTATCAGGCAATTGTAGATACTCTCACTCTTCAGGGCATTCAGCCTACGCTGATCAGCGTGGAATATCTGAATGCACCGTTCTATAAGTAGCCCAAGGGTCCTATGGACGAAATTGTTGTTGGGATTGACGTCGGCACGACCAAAGTTTGCACCCTGGTGGGGCGGATAGAGAAAGAAGCCATCCATATCCTGGGCGTGGGCATTGAACCCTCAGCAGGCATCAAAAAGGGTGTCATCGTAGACCTTGCTGGCGCTGCACAGGCCATTACGAAATCAGTGAGGGTGGCTGAGCAGACCTCGGGTGTGGAGATCACGGGGGCGATGGTCAGCCTCGCTGGCGCTCACGTCTCATCAATAAACTCTCGGGGGGTGGCTGGAGTCTCCGACGAATTAATCGACGAGATAGATGTGGCGCGCGCCCTGGAAGCCGCCCAGGCAGTTGCCATCCCACATAATCGAGAGATCATCCATATCATTCAGCGCGGATTCACAGTAGACGGACAGGACGGAATATCCATGCCAATTGGTATGCGTGGCTTCCGGCTTGAAGTGGAAGCTCACATCATCACCGCCAGTCAAGCGACTGTCGAGAATCTACGCCAGTGTGTAAACGCGGCCGGAGTAGAAGTTCTGCAATTTGTCCTGAACCCGCTGGCTTCTGGTGACGTAGTTTTAACGGACACGGAGCGCCAGATGGGCGTGGCTGTGTGCGATATCGGCGGTGGTACAACCGACCTGGCTTTATACGTGGACGGTCACGTTTGGCACACGATGGTGCTGGCTGTGGGCGGAAATCACATCACCAACGACATTGCCACCGGGTTACGCCTGCCACTTACACAAGCAGAGGAAGTCAAGAAAAAATATGGTTACGCCATGAAATCCGGTGTTGGCGTGGAAGACACCTTCATGGTCCACACTTTTGGAGAAGATCAACCAGTGAAAATCAGCCGCCAGGATATGGCCCATATTATTGAAGCCAGAGTCGAAGAGATATTTTCTTTGACATTGCAGGAAATCAAGCGATCTGGGTATGACGGACTCTTGCCGGCAGGCTTGGTTTTAACAGGAGGGACGAGTGCACTACCGGGTATTCGCCAACTGGCTTCACAAGTTTTCGGACTCCCTGTTCGAACCGCCCAACCAGAAAACCTGATCGGTCTGGTTGACCAGTTAAAGAGTCCTGCTTATTCCACCAGTGTTGGCCTGCTGCATTGGGCTGCGGCACTGACAGAAGACGACCTTTCCCCCTCTCATGGCCGCAAACCACGCAGCGGGAAGCGAGATAGTAGCCAATTGAACCTGGAACCGGTCAAGGACTGGCTCAAACGGCTGCTTCCGTAATATACATCGAAATTACAACTAAACTCGGACCTTGACCACAGAATCGTCACATATTTTATCTTTCAGGAGGCAGTAACATGGACGCAAAAAGGAATTCTGTAGAAACATTTGCTCGAATAAAGGTTGTTGGCGTGGGCGGAGGTGGCAGTAACGCCGTAAACCGGATGATCGAGGAAGGCATCCAGGGAGTGGAGTTCGTCGCCATCAACACCGACGCCCAGGCGCTGATGCTGGCAAAAGCTCCCACACGCGTACGCATTGGCAACAAGCTGACGCGTGGCCTCGGAGCGGGAGGCAACCCTGAGATCGGACGAAAGTCCGCCGAGGAATCCGCCGAGGACTTGTACAATGCGATGAAAGGCGCAGATATGGTCTTCATCACCGCCGGGCTAGGTGGTGGGACCGGAACGGGTGCGGCACCCATCGTCGCACAGATCTGCAGAGAGGTGGGTGCATTGACCATTGGCGTGGTCACCCGCCCATTTACCTTCGAGGGCAACCGCAGAATGCAGGCCTGCGAAGACGGGATGTCCAAACTTAAGGAGCATACCGACACGCTTATTGTCATCCCGAATGACCGACTGCTTCAAATCATGGATAAGCGCGCCAGCTTGAATGACTCCTTCAAAATGGCAGATGATGTTCTGCGCCAGGGAATTCAGGGCATTTCCGAGCTGATCACCGTGCCCGGGTTAATAAACCTGGATTTTGCAGATGTACGCGCAATCATGTCCGAGGGCGGTGCTGCATTGATGGCTGTGGGTAAAGCCTCCGGAGAAGACCGTGCCCGCATTGCTGCTGAACAAGCCATATCCAGCCAGTTACTCGATATAACGATCGATGGCGCAAAAGGTGTTCTATTCAATGTCACGGGTGGTCCTAGCTTGACCTTGTTCGAGGTCAACCAAGCTGCTGCCCTAATCCGTGAGACATCCCACCCAGATGTAAACATGATCTTTGGCGCAGTAATCGACCCAGATTTGACCGACGAAATCCGCGTAACAGTTATTGCCACCGGCTTCGAACGTTCCGGCATGCCGCGGAGGATCGCCCATCCAACTGCCCGCAGCATGGATGGAAAACCTGTCAACCGTCCGCTCGAATCTGTCAGCGTGGATGCCCAGACCGGCCAGTCGAATGCAGAGTTCCGTCCCCAGACGTTTAACACCGAGGATCTCGACATCCCGACTTTCCTGCGCAACCGCAAATAACACTCCCTCTCCTCCACTGGAAGATTAAAAGGGGCGACCCTAAAGTCGCCCCTTTTAAGTTTTAATCACAAAATTCGGCATGAAACATAATGTTGCAGAAACATATTGGGCTCATCACCCTGACAGGATCCGGATTGCTGCTGCCTCGATGACCAACTCAATCTGGGAACCATACCCGATCCCAGGGATCATTTCGGTGATGACTTCGATAACAGAAGGGTCCTGGAAATGCCGGATCTTTGTCTCAGGGTGGGGATAATAAATATAGCCATCAAACCCTCCAGCTTGAAATAACAACCTGCATGGAGAAAACGAAAAATCCTCGGGTGGGTGTAAGTCGGTCCAGCCAATTTGGCGAAAAGTATATGTCGGTTTTACCATCTTATACTTTAGCGGTGCAATTGATATATTTATCGTCCCGGTGAAGAATAGGTCCAGGTCAAGCCCCCCAGCCTTAAAGTAGGGCTTTTGCCGTTCAAGGGTACCATAGGGATAAACTTTCGATGGCCCAGACGCAACGTGGTGCCCCTCCACAACAACCCCGGATACCTGGATGACTTCCTTCTGCATAAGGATTTTCTTATATGACGACTATAGTCTCATACTTTACATGCACTTTTCACAAGTGATTGCAAGGTATTATAAATCCCGGGCAAAAAAGGAACCCTTGTTTCGAAAATGAAAAAAACCTCACATGGTTTCGGTTTCATTTCTTGGATATAATCGGAGAGAATATAATCCATCTTTCGCGAGGTTTTATACTTATAAGAGTGACCAGCGATTTTGTGTTGGGCACTATAAGCGTTGCTCCTATGGGGAAATAGTCTTTATAAATTCTCCCACAGCTTGCATAAAAGCCACAGGTTGTTCCTCCTGGGGTACATGACCAGCCTGGGGGATAATGACCAACTTGGCGTGCGGTAGTTCATCCGCCAGCCGGACCGAGTCTGAGGTGGGGACAATTTTATCGGAAGCACCGGAAATAACCAGTATTGGCAGGGTGAACTCTTTTAAGCGTTCCGGTAAACCAGAGGGCTGACTGGCTGCTGTGAAATACCACAAAGCACGATCCCAATTATCGGCCTGGAGCGGCCTGGTATAACCGGACATCGTCTCCGGAGTAATTTTCGATGGATCATACCAGGCCATTTTTATGAGATCAATACCCCTGCTCTGAATTGAACGGACGATCAATGGGCCCAGATGGTTCATCTGGGGTGTGTTATAGATCGGGCGCAGCCAGGAGGGACCCCCTCCCCCCTCATAGACTGCAGGGTCCACGAGGATGAGTGCCTGGACGCGGCCAGGATGTTGAAGAGTAAACTGCATTGAAACCGTACCGCCCGCAGAATTGCCCACCAGAACGGCCTTCTGAACATTGAAATAGTCCAGCAAGCCTAGCAGCAGGTCCACATTGGCTTGTGAGCTATAGGGGTTTTCGCCTCTCCAAGTCATGGGGCGCTCTGTAAGACCAAATGCTGGACGATCAAATGCAATGACCATCCCATACTGACTAAAAGATTCCATTACAGCATGCCAGGAGAACAGGCTGGCTCCAAAGCCATGCAAGAGGACAAAAACCGGTTCTCCTTGCCCCATCGTCTTGACATGGACTGTCAGGTCATTAATTTGAATTAATTGGCTGTCGGGGTCGGCCAATTGCTCAGCAGGAACAGTATTGGTTAACGGGGAGACCGGGATGAGAAAGGGCCCAACCAATACCAAGAAAATCAAAACGAGTAGAGAAAAACCAAGCCCGCGTAGTAATCGGTGCTTCTTCATCCTTGAATTACCGGCTTTTTTAATAGCATTGCTCCACCCAAGGTCACTGCTACCAACCCGAAGGCAATCCAGATACTTATGGTAACCAAACCTTCTTGCGGGAACTTGATGCCGATGCCAGCCAAGGCCCACAGGATCACAGCGCCATAAGCAACGTCCCGGCGAGTGAAACTCATCAAGCCGGAGATAACGACCACCGCAATCAGGATGGCAAGCATCCAGGCCCCATCGCTGAAACCAAATTGGTTCCATTTTAGATATGACAACACATCGGTCACATTTGCTATGGTTGCCACTGTGATCCAGCCCAGATATATGCTGAATGGGATCCGCACCGTCCAGGTTTCAACTGGTGATACCTTGGACTCTCCAGTAGCCAGTCGCAGGTAGGTAGCGATGAGAGAGGCAAGCAGGACCAGCATCGCAGCCAGCGTGCCGATGAAAAGTTCATAATGCCAAAGATAGATCCACATGCTATTCGCCAAGCCGCCAAGGACAACCCACCAACCAGTGGCTTGCATGCGCGGGTTATCCTTCTGCGCTGGTAACGCCTGGTAGGCAGCATAAGTCAATAACCCAATATAAATCAAACCCCAGATCGCGAAGACATACCCAGCCGGGACAAATAAAACATGGAAGTTATCCGAGATCTTTCCAGTATTCAGACCGTTGATCGGAATGGCATCAGCCAGGATATTAATGATTATTGTGACGAGGACTACAATTATGACCGCAATTTGACGAACTGTATTTTTCATAAGAATATCCTAATCATTCAAGCTGCTTACAAGAATGCAATCTTTCGGACCTTTAATAAACCACTTTATCCAAAGTGTAATCATCGTGGTGATACAACCATTCGCCTTTATAAGCTATTCCTGATATTCCAACTCATATTCTCCAATATAAACCGTGTCTCCTTCCTGAGCCCCGGCGTCCCGAAGCGCCTTATCAACTCCGAGACGTTCCATTAATTTTTGGAAACGGCGAACCGAACCGGTCTGGTCCCAGGGCGTCATTTCAGCAGCCCGTTCGATTGCCACGGAATTGATACGGAAACCGTCCGGTTCGCGCAGGATGGTGAAGGCACGCGGGTCTTCAACGGGCCGATAGACCGGCATGGAAGGAGTTACTTCATCCAGCTTAGGCGTTTCGGCAAGTGTGGCAGCGGCTTTAAGCAATAACTCGCGCACATCGGTACGAGCAAGGGCAGAAATTGCCATGGAAACGAAGCCGCGCTTCTTAAGTTCCTTCTTGATCTTCGGCCAACGTTCCTGGACTTCAGGTTGGTCAATTTTATTCAGAGCTACAATCTGGGGTTTATTTGCCAGATTTGGATCGAAGAGACCCAGCTCGGTGTTGGTTTGGGCGAAATCCTCGAGCGGGTCGTCTGACAAACCATCCAAGAGGTGAATCAGGACCCGGGTACGCTGGATGTGGCGCAAAAAGTCATGACCCAGCCCCACCCCCTGCGAAGCACCTTCCACCAACCCGGGAATATCAGCCAGCACGACGGTGGTCTCGGCATCCACTTCAGCCACACCAAGGTTGGGCTCGAGAGTGGTAAACGGGTAGGGGGCGATCTTAGGTTTGGCATTGGTCAAGACTGAAAGGAGGGTAGACTTGCCCGCGTTGGGCACGCCGACTATGCCGATATCGGCAATAAGCTTGAGTTCGAGTCGAAGACGCTTTTCTTCACCCGGTTCCCCACGTTCAGCGGTGCGGGGGATCTGGTTGATGGAGCTCTTGAAATGAGGGTTACCACGCCCTCCGCGACCTCCCTGGCAAACCATTAAGCGCTGATCGGGTGCGGTCAGGTCGCCAATTAATTCTCCGGTGGCAGCATCAAAGACTACAGTACCAGGCGGGACGAGGACGATCAAGTCGGCGGCGGTTTTGCCGGACTTATTATTGGTCCCACCACCCTTGCCGTCCTGCGCGGTGTAACGCGTGGTATGCCGAAATGCAGCCAGCGTGTTGAGCGTGGGGCGCACCTCGAGAATAACGCTCCCGCCGCGCCCTCCATCCCCTCCGTCCGGTCCGCCGCGCGGGACGTATTTTTCCCGGTGGAAATGGACCATACCATCTCCCCCTTTTCCGGAATGTACGAGTATCTCTGCCTGGTCAATAAACATGGTTTAATTGTAACAAAGAGACCGGGTTTAATAAGAAACCCGGTCTTTTATCCTTTCCTTTTATTTCTTTTTACCCTTTTTCCCAAACTTCGCTTTGAGGACATCTTCCAAAGTGGGCTGACCAATCTCCTGCAGCTCGTAGCGGACGCGCTGATGGGGCTTGGAGATATTAATTACCCGGGTCAGGTCTATGGGGGTACCGATAATGACCAGGTCCACATCAGCCTTACGGATGGTGGCCTCCAGGTCTTTCATCTGGGCAGCACCGTAGCCCATGGCGGGCAGGATGGGGCCGGTCTTTGGATATTTTTGGTAAGTGGCAGCGATGGAGCGGACTGCGAACGGGCGCGGATCCACGATCTCCTTCGCACCGAAGCGCTTAGCAGCCACGAAGCCAGCGCCATAGGCCATCTCGCCATGGGTCAGTGTCGGACCGTCTTCAATAACCAGCACGCGTTTCCCAAATATTGCCGAAGAATCTTCCACAAATAACGGGGAAGCAGCTTCGATGATTGTAGCTCCTGGATTCAGCATGCGCAGGTTCTCGCGGACCCGGATAACCGCCTGCGGGTCGGCAGTATCGACCTTGTTAATGACAATGACGTCAGCATTGCGAGCATTCATCTCACCCGGATGATAAGTGCTCTCATGCCCGGGACGATGCGGATCAGCCACCACAATCTTCAAATCCGAGACGTAGAACGAGAAATCGTTATTGCCGCCGTCCCAAAGGACAATGTCGACTTCCTTCTCAGCTGCGCGCAAAATCTTTGTATAATCCACGCCAGCGTAAACGATGATGCCGTTATCGATGTGAGGTTCGTACTCTTCGCGTTCCTCGATGGTGCACTCGTACTTGTCGAGGTCCTTATAGGTGGCATATCGCTGGACTTCCTGCTTGACCAGGTCACCGTAGGGCATGGGATGGCGGATGGCAGCAACTTTATAGCCCAGGTCGCGGAGGATGAGGGAGACACACCTGGTGGTCTGACTTTTTCCCGACCCGGTGCGCACAGCGCAAATCGATACCACCGGTTTACTGGATTTGACCTGCGTGGAATGTTCGCCCATCAGGCGGAAGTCGGCACCAGCAGCCAAGACCATTGATGCCTTGTGCATGACCACCTCATGGGGGACGTCCGAATAAGCGAAGATGACCTGTTCGACCTTATATTTTTTAATCAATTTAAGCAGGTCGGTTTCGGCAAAGATGGGGATGCCCTTCGGATAGAGTTTCCCTGCAAGTTGCGGTGGATAAGTGCGACCCTCGATATCGGGGATCTGGGTTGCAGTAAATGCAACCACTTCATTGTCCTTATTGTCACGGAAATAGACATTGAAGTTGTGGAAGTCGCGCCCGGCGGCGCCCATGATGAGAGTACGGGTTGGCATAAATTCTCCTTGATTTTAGATATCAGTGTCAATCAATTTCAAACCTGAAAACCGGTGAAGCGTGACACATGGGAACGCAACCCCGGGAATTTGGCTACATCACGTCGGGAGCGGTAATCCCCAGGAGCGCCAAGGCGTTGGCAAGAACAATTTTCACCGCGGCAACCATGCGCAAGCGTGCCTCACGGACATCGGGAGCGGCCTGCACGACCGGGCAGGCATCATAGAAACCAGCGAAAGCCCTGGCAATATCGTAAGCGATACTGGCAATGACCAGCGGTTTGTATTCGGCAGCGGCGCGCTGGACTTCAGCGGGGAAACGAGAGAGCCAGTCAATCAATTCAACTTCGGCGGGTTCGAGGGAATGGGAAAACGATGAAGAACGAAGATCAGCGGGATCGATTCCTGCTTTCTTCAAGATCGAATTGCAGCGCACATGAGCGTACTGAATGTAAGGAGCTGCCTGCCCATTGAAATCCAAGGCCGTCTGCCAATCGAATGTGACCATTTTCGTATTTTCGCGGGCCAGGATGGGGTATTTTAAGGCACCCAGCCCCACGGCCTTTGCAACGCTATCAAGCTGTTCCTTGGTGAGGGAGGGATTTTTCTTTTTAGCTTCCGTCCGGGCACGGGAGGTGGCCTCACGCAGCAGGTCTTCCAGCAGGACTACCGTGCCTTCCCTGGAGGAGACCACGACGTTGCCAGGGAGAGTTACCAATTCGTAAGGTACATGGCTGCATTTCTGCGCCTGGGTATACCCGGCTATTTCCAGGATCTTGAAAACCTGGGTAAAATGCAGGCTTTGGCGCACATCGACCACGTAAACGGATTTGGCGAGGTGGGGATAATCACGAAACTTGTGCAACGTCAGCGCCAAGTCTTCAGTGGCATAAAGGGCGGTGCCGTCCGAACGGAGAATAACAGCAGTGCGATATTGGTCCTTGTCCAGGGCGAGCACTTCGTCAATTTTAACGATCACTGCGCCACCATTGGGACGGTCGTCGGAGGCGATGCCACGGCGGACGAGGTCTGCCACCATTTCCTTGCCGGGTTTCTCTTCCTGGCTGTTGAAGTAATATATGTCGAAGCGGACATCGAGAGCGGTATAGATCTGGCGAAACCCTTCCATTGACCAGGCACGGGTACGCTCCCACAGCTCAACAATCTCAGGATCGCGCTGATCCCAGCGGGCGTATAGGGCGCGTAATTCAGCTTCAAGGTTGGGATCCTGCTCGATGCGGTGGGCTGCTTCAGCATAAACCTCCCCCATCCAACGGGTGATATCGGTGGCAGGCTCCTCGCCATTGTGATACTTTAAATAGCCCCACAGCCACTTGATCACATGCATGCCCATGTCACCGGGATAATTGGCGCGTACGATGTCATTCCCGGCGAACTCAAGAATCCGGCAGAGAGCGTCGCCCAGGATAGTGCCACGCAAATGCCCAACGTGGAAGGCTTTGTGAGTGTTGGGGTGGGAGAACTCGATCATGATGCGCTGGCCGGTGGCAGGTCCGGAGCCGAAGCGGTCTTTTTGTTCCAAAATAGAATCGACAAGTCGACGGGTATATTCCTGAGTGTCGAAATACAGGTTAAGGTACCCCATCACCGCTTCAACACGACGGATGCCGGGAACATCGCTCACCTGGGCTTTCACCAGGGAGGCAATCTCCTGGGCGCGGGTGGCAACCACTATTTTTTTCCCGAGGCGAGCCTCGGCCGCGGCGGTGGAGAAAAAGGAAGTAGACATGCCCCACTCCCCGCTAAAAGGGAGAGGCTTCCACTCAAGCCCGGCGAGGGGAATATCACTCGCCTTGCAGAAGGCATCGATCCTGGTTTCGATGGCGTTTTGTTCTTTATCAAACATAAAGCCTCGCGCTGGAAATTATAACATCGGCATCGCAGGGTGAAAATAAAAACGGGAGGCCCCTCGTTCAGGGCGCTCCCGCACATGGTTTTTGCAAGCCGCGAACTCAGGATTCTTTTGTCGCAGCGGTTTTCTTTCTAGTAGTGGTTTTAGTGGCTGATTTCTTAACCACGGTTTTTTTCTCTTTCGAGGACGAGGCTGCTGCCTTCTTCACCTTAGAGGAAGCGGCTTTTAATTCAGCCCTGGTTTCTTCAGCGGCCTCCATCTTGGGCTCTTCCACCTTGCGGGTTGAAGAGCGGCGTGGAGAGGCCTTCTTTTTTACAACGGGCTCAGGCTCGAGCATGGATTCCCCTGCGGCTGGGGCAGCAGCGACGGGTACGGGTCCCATTTTTACGAATGCTTTCATCAGGCGGCTCTTACGGCGGGCAGCATTATTCCTGTGAATGACACCCTGTTCGGCAGCCCGGTCGAGAGTGCTGATGGCTAGCATGAGGGCAGCCTTCGATTCGGGAGTGCCTTCATCGATGTTGGTGCGGGCGGTACGGACGGCGATACGAGCTTCGCCGCGGTAAACACGGTTGCGCAGACGCTTCTTATTGTTCTGGCGGTTACGCTTGATCTGAGACTTGATGTTAGCCACTACATTCCTCCAATATTAATACAATTTCACGGCGCATCATTTTACAGCACGGGGGGGAATCTGTCCAGACCGAAATGCGGGGGATTTTGGAGGATCGAGTATGACACAATATCACTCGCAGGGACGACGTATTGCGCCCCCTACAGCCTGACTCTCCTGAGTGGACAACGTCAGCAGGTTGTTTGATTTTGGAAAAAAAAGAGGAACAAACAACCTCATGAAGAAAGATGATTTTTCCTCGAGGGGTTCTTCATATAAAAGAGATTTGTAACGGTTTTAAATTTCGCCCAGGAGGCGATCTGGCAAATCAAACAACCTCATGGAGTGGAGTGACAAACAAGAGGGGAAACCGGGCGAAGCATCCCTCTGCGCACCCCTACTCGTTCCTGAGGAACAAACGAGGAACGAAAACATCTTATTGTTCCTTCATATGTATATACCAAGTTGGAGAGGTTGTTCCGCGGAACAAGTCCAAAACGAATAACTGATTCTTGCCATTCCAAATGAAGTGTGGCATGACCACACCGCCCCACCCTGCCCTCACCAAATACATAAACAGTATTTGGAGAGGGTGTTTTACCAGGAGGGCGATGATAAGGGGCTACCCGCAGCTCGACATCAACAACTCATATCGTCTATGCGACTATCCGTAAAAAGGGGTGCTCTACGATCGTCTAATCGAAACCACCTCCCCATAGGGGACGATGTCCCCTGGCGGGGATAATATCGGCTCAGCGCCGCTGACTCAGGTCAGCGGCATGGCCGAGGGCGGCTGCCACCCAAGGTGGTGCTTCGCGAAGGCCGCCTCGGTTCACACGCGAGCGGTGGGGTGCGCGAAGAGGAACAATTCTTTTTCTGCGGAAACCCAATTCTCATCGAGTGATTTTTCATTATATAAGCTGCAAAAATCAGCCAGATGAATTGATTTGGTAATTGATCCTGAGGATCAATTCCCTGCGCACATGTACGGGTTCCAGGCAAATAACGAGGTAATCTGCCATGAATTATTGAGATACCAGCAGGGGATGGTTCAAGATCCCGAATAAAAGTAGTTTTTTGTGAGGTTGTCACGGGACGAAAAGTCTATTTGGTTGTTAAAGTTCAGATGATGATAATGCAACTATTTGAAATGAAAAGGTTATCACATCATGATTGTAGAATAAATGTTCTGGTTTGTCAAGCGACGTGAGAGACAACCACAAGAGTCGCTGCCAGGGTCAAGATTAATTAGATATTTCCAAACCACCCCCCAAAAAATCTGGCGGCAGTTTATAGGGTAAAATATTCACATGCAATCATCCCTTGAAAAACTGCGGAAATTCTTCCGCCTGGAACGCGAAAACGGGTATACGAATACTGCTGTTATCGGCGGGCTGGCAAGTGTCCTGAATTTGTGGGAAGGTGAAGCACGCAACGATAAGCTGCCGGAGGAAATCGTCCAGGCAACCGCGGCAACGCTGAGAGCCTACGCCGAGAGAACCCCTGAAGAACGACTTGATTCTCTAAAAACATTATGGAAACAAATCTCAGATAAAGTACCGGAAGCAGCGCTGACAAAGAAGCAAGTCCCTGCAAAGTCTGCACCCCACCCAACCAAGGCACAGCAGCAAACCAAGGCGATTCTGACACCGCTGCAAGCCACGCAGGCAGAGACACAAACAAAGCCGATCGCTTTACTAGCCCCGCCCAAGCAAGTGGAACCACAGCCAACCCCCATGGAGGAACAGAGCGTCCCAGAGCCGGAAGCGCCTCCAGAGACGTCGTTGACTCCAGGGGAACCAATGACAAATGGGGGGGAGGAAAAATCCATTGAGGCAGCGCAGGTACAGGGTCCGGAAACGGCTGCGCCCTCCCAAAGTAACAAACCAGAACCAGCGAAATCGCGGGCACCCGCCCGCACCGTGCGACCCAGGGGGGCGGCACCAGGCCGCGCAGAAGCTCATCCAGGCGGCGTCACCAGCAAACGCCCCATCGCCCTGAACGCCTCGCTGACCGTGCTGGCGGGCGTAGGACCAAAGCACGCCATCATGCTGGGGCGCCTGGGCCTCAACACCCTGGGCGACATGCTCTACAACTATCCCCGCCGCTACGAAGACTACAGCAAGCTCAAACCCATACGGGACGTGTTCTACGGCGAGGTGCTGACCGTGATCGGCGAGGTGACCTCGATATCCGCGCGACAGGCACGCGGACGGAAATTGACCATGGTGGACGCAGTGATCAACGACGGCACCGGGGGACTGCGCCTTACCTGGTATAACAAGCCCTGGCTTGTCAACCAACTAAAAGTCGGCGAGGCAATCTCAGTCTCCGGCAGGATAGACCAGTATCTCGGACGCCTGATCATGAACAGCCCGGAATGGGAGCCGGTGGAAGTGGAGAACCTGCACACCAACCGGATCGTCCCAATCTACGCGTTAACGGCCAACGTATCCCAGAAGTGGCTGCGGACGTTAATGAAGCAAGTGGTGACCTATTGGGCACCAAAACTAACCGACCACCTGCCCGAACCCATCCGCCAATCTGCAGCCCTGCCAGACCTGGGAACGGCGCTGCTCCAGGCGCATTTCCCCGATTCGGAGGTTAAACTACAGGCAGCCCGGCAACGCCTGGCATTCGACGAGATCTTCTTCCTGCAAACAGGCGTGCTGAGGCAGAGGCGAGACTGGCAGTCTGCGCCCGGGCGCATCTTCGAAGTTGAAGAGTCATGGCTGGGAACACGCCTGGCGTCATTGCCCTTTGCACTGACGACTGCGCAGAAAAAAGCGATAGAAGACATCCGCAACGATTTGAAATCGGGCAAACCAATGAACCGGCTGCTACAAGGCGACGTGGGTTCAGGGAAAACAGTCGTGGCGGCACTGGCGGCAGCCATGGTGAACCAGGCAGGTGCCCAAGCCGCCATCATGGCACCCACCTCCATTTTGGCAGAGCAACACTTCCGCACTTTCCAGAACGTTCTGGCAGGTGAAAAAGGGCCGCTCCAGCCAGAAGAGATCCGCCTGCTGGTGGGAGATACCCCGGCGGCTGACAAAAAAGACATCCGGACGAAGCTGGCAAGCGGGGAAATCAAGATCGTGATCGGTACGCACGCCCTGATCGAAGACCCAGTCACATTCGCGGACCTGCAATACGTGGTGGTGGACGAACAGCATCGATTTGGGGTGGAACAGCGGGCAGCGCTGCGCTCGAAGGGCACCAACCCGCACCTGCTGGTGATGACCGCCACTCCCATCCCGCGTTCGCTGTCACTGACCCTGTACGGCGACCTGGACCTGTCGGTGATGGACGAATTACCGCCTGGTCGACAGACCATCCCCACATACATTCTGCCTCCCTTGGACCGCGAACGCGGTTACTCCATTATTCGCAGCCAGGTGAAAGAGGGGCACCAGGCGTTCATCATCTATCCATTAGTGGAGGAAAGCGAAAAGAGCGAATTGCTGGCTGCAACCCAGGAACACGAACACCTGCAGAAGGAAATTTTCCCGGAGCTTAATTTAGGTTTACTGCACGGAAGAATGAAAGGCGATGAAAAGGATGCGGTGATGCTGGCATTTCGTGAAAAGCAGTTCGACATCCTGGTATCAACCACGGTGGTGGAAGTGGGAGTGGACGTGCCAAATGCCACTGTAATGTTAATAGAAGGGGCGAACCGGTTCGGACTGGCACAACTACACCAGCTGCGGGGACGGGTGGGACGCAGCGAGGCACAATCAACCTGCCTGCTGATCCCCGAACACGAAGATGCGGCAGAGAACGAACGGCTGAAGGCAATGGCTGAAACCAACGACGGGTTTGTGCTGGCGGAACGCGACCTGCAGCAACGAGGTCCCGGAGAATTCCTGGGGACACGCCAGGCCGGATACGCGACCACCCTGAAAATGGCCAGCCTGAGCGACATCCAGTTGATCGAAAAAGCCCGCACGCAGGCACAGGCACTTTTTGGGCGTGACCCGGAGCTTAAAGACCCCGAAAACAGCCTGCTGGCCGAAGCGCTAAGCCGCTTCTGGGGCGGCGGGAAAGGAGATATGAGCTAGGATGATACGAGCATTGTTTCCCGGAACGTTCGACCCGATCCATTTCGGACACGTGGATATTGCCAAACGAGCCATCAGAATCTTCGACGAACTGGTGGTGGCCGTATACGACCGCCCTCTTAAGAGTCTCATGTTCCTGCCGGAAGAACGAATCGCACTGGTGACGGAAACATTCAAAGACATGCCGAAGATCTCCATCACAGGTTACAGCGGTATGACGGTGGAGTTCTGCCGGCAGATCAACGCCCAGGTAATCGTGAGAGGCCTGCGCGTCTTTTCGGATTTCGAGTTCGAATTCCGCATGGCGCTGGCCAACCACCGGCTGGCGCCGGATATCGAAAGCGTGGCTTTCATCACCGATGAGGACCACACCTTCCTCTCGTCAACCACCGTGCGGGAGATCGCAAGCCTGGGCGGTGACGTGTCGAGCATGGTGCCGGCACACGTGGAAGCGGCGCTAAAAAACAAGGTAAAAGACCTGAGCGACCAACAGTTACGTCCTTTCGGTATTAAAGTATAATTAGAACGTACCGCCTGAATTCCTGCGGAGGAAACGATGGATATCCTTCACCTGATTGACCGCCTGGAAGAACTCTTCAATAACAGCCGTCCCATCCCGTTGACCCACAATGTCATCGTGGACGAGGACAAGTTCCTGGACCTGATCGACCAGATGAGAATCTCAATCCCTGAAGAGGTCAAGAAAGCTCAGCAGGTTTATTCTCAAAAGGACCGGGTGATGGCGCAGGCGCAGGAAGAAGCCACGCGAACCCTGCAACTGGCGCGCGAGAAAGCCGACGCGCTGGTGGAGAAAGAAGTACTCGTCCAGGATGCACAACGGCGCGCCAACCAGATCATTGACCAGGCACGGATGGATGCCGAGAATATCAAATCGGGCGCTGACCAGTATGCCCTGGATGCATTAATGGGACTGCAGACTGAGTTGGAGCACCTGAGCACACAGGCTCAAAACGGGGTGCAGGTGCTGCTCCAGAAAAAGATACCACCGGAACCAGCGACCCAACAAAAATAAACCAAAAAGCCTCCGTATTCCAACGGAGGCTTTCTTTTTATGGAATTAATCCCAGATGCGTTTTACGAGGAAACACTGCTGACGTTACGGATGACCATCACCACTTTGCCCTTGATCTCAAGGGGTTCAGCCTTGTCGATCATGATGGGTTTCATGGTGGGGTTGGCAGGCTGGAGCCGATAGCGCTCCTTCTCCTTGAAGAAATATTTGAGAGTGGTCTCGTCCCGGTTTGGAAGCCAGATGGCGACCATTTCTCCGTTATTGGCCTTGATGGCCGGTTTAATTATGACAATGTCACCATCATTGATCATGGCGTCGATCATCGACTCGCCTTTGACTTTCAGGGCGAAGAGTTCGCTGCCCTTTTCGCCGGTGGGGAGGAGGCTACGCGCCACGTCGACTGCGTCCATTTCATTGCCGATGCCGAGATAATTGGCCCCCGGAGCGGGAACAAGCATGGGCTCTCCAGCAGCAATCGGGCCAAGAATGGGAATTTTCAGCAGGTCCTTGCTGACCGGATCGGTCAAGCGGACGGCACGCGAGAATTTTGCGTCCCGCTCGATCAGACCCATTTCGGTCAATTGCTTTAAATAGTAAGTGACAACGGAGGTGGAGGTGATCCCTACCGCCTCGCCGATCTCGCGGATGGAGGGAGGGTAGCCCATGCTCAACCTTTCATTAAGGTACTCAATTATTTTCTTATGTCGTTCTGTCAAACCTCTGCGAGTTCTGACCATTCAGACCTTCCTTTCTAATGATGCCATCCAAACATTTGTGCTAATTATAATACGAACACTCGTTCTATGTCAAGTGGTAATTTTAGGGATCTCTTGGGATTTTCATTGTGGAATAGTATCTGCCAAGGGTTAGATACAGATTTGACATGCCCCATCCCCCCGCCCCCTTCCCAAAGGGAGGCTTCGGGCTCCCGTGAGCCCGAAGCAGTCGAGGGCGGCTCGACGCCACCTCGACTAGGGGGTAAGAGGCGAAAAAGGGGGAGGTGAGACTCTAATATTCCAAGCTATTGCGAATCGAACCCTGGCAGAATAGACCATTCCCTTCAGAAATTTGGGGGTGAAGAAGCGGAAACTCAGTCAAGATATTGAAATATTTAAAGATAATATTGAATATTATTAATATATTACTATTGACATTTAATAAATATTGTATATAATATGAATAAGTTTGATGTTTCGGTTTTGATTTATGAAAAGAGACGTTTATGAAATCCCTATACCATGCATTTGAAGCGTACGAACGCCGAGTAAACCGGGGAGAGTTTTACAACCCTCCGAAAAAGGCCTTAAAGCCGTCCACCCCACGCGAACCCATGCTGGTACAGTTCGGTGACCTGCTCATTCAAACCGGAATGAGACTCAAGATGCGGCATGCAGCCAGCAAACCCATGACCTGGTCACCTTTAATTGGGAGCAAGCCATGAAGACAGCCCTGAGCAAATGCCCAGTCTGTAACGGCGAACTGACCGTGACCCGCCTGCACTGTGAGACGTGCGATACTTCCATCGAGGGACGCTTTGCCAACGGCGCTTTCGCCGGACTGACCCCCGAACAGTTGGATTTCATCGAAACATTCGTGCGCTGCGAAGGGAAAATCACCCGCATGGAAGACGAGATGGCGCTTTCTTACCCGACGATCCGCAACCGGCTCCAGGAAGTCATCCGCGCGCTGGGATACGAACCGGGCAAGGAAGAAGCCAGCGAAATCTCTGATGAAAAACGCCGCAGCATTCTCGAAGAACTTGATTCGGGTAAAATTTCCGCCGAAGAAGCCATGCGCGTCCTGAATGGAGAGGAGTGATCATGCGACAACAAACCGTGACGGTCAGTTCCACGCCCAATGTCGTCATCGAGTCCATCCCAGGGGACCTGCGAGTAGCCGGCTGGGATCGCTCCGAGATCATGGTAAAAACAGATGGGGATACACTGGAAATTGCGACCGGTGCAGACCCCATCGTCATCTCGTGTGATGAAGATCTGATCATGTATGCACCTCGGGGAGCCAAATTAAATATTGAGAAAGTAGCCGGAGACGCAATCCTGCAAGCCCTAAACGGCCCTGTAACGCTGGGACCTGTGGCGGGTGATCTGACCATGAACGACCTGGGACCCGTCAGCATGGACACCATTTCCGGAGATGCTTCCCTGAGAAACATCGGTGCTTTGAATGCCGAGACCATCAACGGCGATTTCACCCTGCGGGGGGGACACGGCGTATGCGCCATAGACAAGGTAGGCGGGGATGGGTCGATCCGCGACGTGGATGGGATGCTGACCATCGAGAATGTGGGCTCTGACCTGTACGTGCGCAACGTACACGGAGCGGTTACCGTCAAAGCTGGGGCAGATGTGGCTTTCTACATCTCCCCGGTCGCAGGACAGATCTACGACGTTACAGCGGGAGACGACCTGATCGTACGTCTCTCCCCCGACACAAACGTCAAACTCCACCTGACAGTCAAAACACCTGAGTCGATCCAAGTGGATTTCCCCGGCATTGAAATTCCGGAAGGTTGCACCACCTGCGATGTAATCATAGGGGAACAAAAGGAAGGCATGGCGGAGATGCTCCTGACTGCCAAAGGAGACCTGCTGGTGACCAGCCAGGCCGACCCGTGGGAATCCGCCGCCGATTTCGACAGCGGAAACTGGCACATCCCCCCCATTCCACCCATCCCGCCCATCCCTCCATTACCTCCCGATTTTTCAGAGCGAATCAACCGGCGGGTGCAGGCTTCCATGGAACGCGCCCAGGTCCACATCGAGGCTGCCAGCCGCCGCACCGAGGCGAAGATCCAGGCAGCCATGCGCCGGGCTGAGATGAAGGCGCGTGCCGCTGAAGTACGCGGACGTCGGGGGGGTCATTTCAACGTAAATGTGGGGCGATGGAATTGGGACATTTCACCGCACGGTCCGGCGGAAGGAAGCGAAGCCGTGACAGATGACGAGCGTCTGATCATCCTGCACATGCTGCAGGAAAAGAAAATAAGTCTAGCGGAAGCCGAGAAGCTTCTGGCGGCATTGGAAAGCAAATGACATTTCACTCCCAACTTCGTGCCCCTTTTCCCGCCCCGTTCGGGGGTGCTGCGCTAAGGGAGGGGCAAGCTGAGTGAAAAAATACTAAACGATAATTCTCTCCCGTCCCTGAGCCCCTCTTCCCGCCCCCTTCGGGGGTGCTGCGCTAAGGGAGGGGCAAGCTGAGTGGAAAAATACTAAACGATAATTCTCTCTCGTCCCTGAGCCCCTCTTCCCGAGGGAGGGGCCCAGGACAGGAGAAAAGAAGATTAATAGCATTTCTTAACAGCTAAAAAGTCCCTCTTACCGCCCCCTGCGGGGGTGCTACGCCAAGGGAGGGGCCTAGGACAGGAGAAAAAGGAGTGAGCGATGACTGACCAAGAACGGGAACAAGTATTAAAAATGATCGAGAGCGGTAAGATCTCTGCGGAAGACGGCCTTAAGTTAATGCGGACGCTCGCCCAGAGCCCGGCAGATGATGAAGCGCCAGCTCTTATACCTGAGACCAATACAAGGTCCAAACCCGAGGCGGGGGAGGAAAAAACCGCATCCGGGGCGCAAACTGCGAAGTCAAGCTTTGAAAATGACCCCAGGATAGCACGGGTCAAATCCACCGTGCGCCGGTTATGGCAAATCCCACTATGGATCGGAATTGTCATCACCGTGCTTAGTGCCTGGGGAATGTACGCACTCGTGAGAGCGGCCAATCTCAACTTCTGGTTCTATTTCCTAAGCATCCCGCTATTGCTGGGGGTGCTCCTGATGGTGGCTGCGGTGGGCAGCCGCAAAGCGCGCTGGCTATTTGTGGACGTGCACCAGAAGCCGGGAGAAAAGCCAGCCCGAATTTTCCTAGGGTTTCCGCTGCCATTGAAACTGACGGCCTGGTTCCTGCGGACATTCGGTCACTACATTCCAGACCTGGGGAAGACGAACGTGGATGAAATTATCCAGGTAATCGATACCGGATTCACCGGCGAGAACCCGCTGGTAGTCAACGTGGACGAAGGTGACGACGGTGAACGCGTGCAAGTTTACATCGGATAGTAAAGACCAGTGGAATTATCTTCGACAACGAGGAATGATGGCTATTTCGATGATCGCAATTATTGATTAGGAGGTTCGCATGGCAACCACTGAAGAACGCATGAAGATCCTGAAGATGATCGAAGAAGGAAAAGTGAGCGCCGAGGAAGGTGCCAAACTACTGGCTGCGCTTGCCAGCGCCAACCGCCCCACTGGTGGGCTATCAGCCAGCGGCGCCAAATGGCTGAGGGTGCGTGTCACCGAAGTCAATACGGGGCGCTCGAAAGCCACGGTGCAGATCCCCATCAGCCTGATGGAAGCAGGGATGAAGATCGGCGCGCATTTCGCCCCCGAGATCAACGGTGTGAATATGGACCAGTTAATGGAGGCCCTGCGCACCGGTATGACCGGCAAGATCATCGACGTGACCGACGACGAAGACGGGGAACACGTGGAAATATTCGTTGAATAGCGAGAGTTGTCCGTCATGGCTCAAGAAACTCCAAATAAGAATCCAATGCTGAAGGTCATGTCCCTGCGGGACTTCCAGCTGCTCTTTTCCGGTGCAGCCACCTCCCTGCTGGGAGATCAATTCGCGTTAATCGCCACCCCCTGGCTCGTGCTCAAATTAACGGGTGACCCACTTGCGCTTGGCATTGTCCTTGCGCTGGAAGGCATCCCACGCGCCATCTTTATGCTCCTGGGAGGCGCCATAACCGACCGCATTTCACCCCGCCTCATCATGATCTTCTCAGACGCAATCCGCTTCGTGCTGACGGCTTTGATGGCCCTCGTGGTTTTCACCGGCACCGTCCAGATGTGGATGCTCTACGCATTCGGGCTGTCATTCGGACTGGTGACCGGGTTTGCCATTCCGGCGGGAAACAGCATCGTACCGATGCTGGTCGAAGAAAAAGATTTGCAAGCCGGGAACTCCATCATCATGGGGTCCAGCCAATTGGTTGGTTTCATCGGCCCGACAATCGCGGGAATCCTGATCGGACGATTTTCACAATCCCCACTCGGTATCGGGCTGGCCTTTGGCATCGACGCAGTCAGTTTCGCAATATCAGCCATCACGCTCTGGATCATGCGCGGGGGCGGAAAGCGTCTGCTCGCAGCAGAATCCGCCCAAAAGGAGAATGTCTGGACCTCCATCCTAGCAGGGATGAAATACCTGTGGAGTGACCAGGCCCTGCGGCTGATGTTCCTGGTCATGATGGCCATGAATTTCCTATTTGTAGGCCCTCTCCTGGTCGGCATCCCGGTACTGGCCGCCCAGCGTCTGCCCGAGGGGGCAGTGGCATTTGGTTTGTTAATGTCTGCTTACGCCGGCGGCAACCTGGCGGGATACCTGCTGGCGGGTTCCCTGCCTCGCCCAACCGGAAGAACAATGCAATTCCTCCTGATCATCCTGCTGGCTGCTTTCGGGTTTACTCTCGCCTCCTTCGGATTCATTCGATCCACGTGGGTTGATTTCAGCCTGATGCTCCTGCTCGGGATTGGCAATGGCTACATCGGCATCACCTTGTTCACCTGGATGCAGACCCGCACGCCGCGAGTGATGCTCGGACGGATGATGAGCATGCTGATGCTTGCCAGTACGGGGCTGGTTCCCATTTCCCAGGCGGCCTCAGGCGCCCTCAGCAAATGGAGTCTCACTTCCCTCTTTGTTGGTGCAGGACTGGCAATCCTCCTGGTCACAACCTGGGCTGCCCTCCAACCTGAGCTTAAAACCTTCAGCAATAACTTGATTACCAGTCAAGCCGAACCAACCCTAACTATGTCCTAAAAAAAGAGTTACCTGTCAAATAGGAAATTTATTGCCAAATAATAGGCAGCGAAAGCGCGGTTATGGAATAATCACGCTGAAACATTACAAACCAAATCAGGAGCCTCATATGCCAGAAACCATTGAAAAAACATTCAGCGTTTCCTCACCAGCAAGGCTGTCGGTCAGCAATATCAGCGGCTCAGTGGATATTCGACCGGGCGAGGAGGGGGTCATCCAGGTGACAGCCGTAAAACGTCCTCACAGCGGGGACGAAAAGCGCACCGAGATAGAGATTTCCCAGGAAGCGGATGGATCCGTCAAAGCAGCCACCCACTATTCCGACGGTGGCTGGACCTGGATGTTCGGTTCCCACCCCTGTGACGTGGATTATGTCATCAAGGCACCGCACCTGTGTTCAATCCGAGTGAAGGGGGTTAGTAACATGGTGTTCGCGGAAGGGTTTGAAGGGGATGTCAACGTGAATACAGTCAGCGGAGAAATCACCCTGAAAACCATAAAGGGCGCGATCAGAATCCATTCCGTCAGCGGAGATGCTGATGGGGAGCACCTAAGCGGTACCCTTGAGGCAAATACGGTATCGGGAGACGTGCTGGTGAAAGAATCCACCCTGGGCTCCATCAAGGGAAAAACTGTCAGCGGAGATATGCGGTTTTCCACCCCCCTGGCAGATGGACCGTATGAATTCAAGTCGGTATCCGGAGACGTGCGGATGAGGGTGCCTCCAGAAACGCACTGCACTGGGGAATTACACAGCTTGAGCGGAGACCTGGTTTCAGTATTTCCAACCAGCGGATATTCAAGCAGCCATCGATCCCAGTCCGTGCAGGTGCAAGGCGGCGGCGTAAAAATCAGTCTGAATAGCGTTTCCGGAGACCTTTCCCTGGATTGCGACGGGGAAATCCCTCCCGACCTCGAACCAGTAAAAACCGTCACCAGCGAAGAACGTCGAGCTGTGCTGGAAAGTGTCGAACGCGGCGAGATGACGGTGGAGCAGGCATTAGGAAAACTGCACTCTTAGGATCCCATGACGTTTGGGTTTCCCAGGTCTCCACTATTACAATCACCGGGATTGGGTGATGAGGTTTCGACCCATCCCGGATTTGTTATCCAAGATCTTAAGAACTCCGGCTAAAACGATTGAAATCGAATATGTGACCAAAACCTTCTTCCTCCCATTCTGGATGAAACCTACTCCATCATAAAAGAGAGCAACTACCGATGCAATTAACTTCACCCGCAACCAAGCGCCCAGCCGGAATGTCCGGTTTTACCATCGTCTTTGTGGGACAACTCATTTCTGTCATCGCGACGCAAATGACCGGTTTCGCCCTGACCCTGTGGATATACGGAAAGACGAGCAGCGCAACTGCACTGGGGCTGGCGCAAGTTTTCTTCATCGTACCGTTCCTGATCATCTCCCCCATCGCGGGGGCAATGGTGGACCGATATAACCGGAAACTCATGATGATGGTCAGCGACATTGGAGCGGGCCTGGCAGTTACCGTCCTGCTCGTACTGCAGGCATCCGGGACGCTGCAACTATGGCACCTATACGCAATGAACATGGCAATTGGACTGGTAAACGCTTTCCAGTGGCCAGCGTATTCAGCTGCCATCACCACCATGGTCTCGAAGGAGCAGTATGGGCGGGCCAACGGCATGATGAGCCTCATCGACGCAGGCCCGGGTGTGATCGCCCCAATCCTGGGAGCGGCATTAATTGGCATCATCAAGTTGTCCGGTATCCTGTTCATCGACGCCATTACCTACGGCATTGCCATCCTTTCGCTGGCGATCGTTTTCGTGCCGCAACCAGCGCGCAGCCCAGAAGGCGAAAAAGCGAAAAGCAATATTTGGAAAGAATCCCTATTCGGCTTCAAGTATATTTTTGCCCGGCGAGGGTTGCTGGGACTGCTCTGCATTTTCCTGGTAGGCAACCTGTTTTCC
>Ga0326726_10000186_pt1 | contig 60721 bp, 64 predicted proteins | sample MHFenrmetagenome_2_FD_207603 | JGI IMG/M metagenome (GOLD analysis project Ga0326726, IMG submission 207603) | Lab enriched peat soil microbial communities from Michigan Hollow, Ithaca, NY, United States - MHF15MN | ecosystem: Environmental > Terrestrial > Soil > Wetlands > Peat | place: USA... | reverse complement strand
AGACCCGATCCAGGCATGCCAATCATAAATCTATCAGCCGGGAGTGGTATCCCTGGAATATCCAAGGTATGACCATCTTTCGCCAACTGGACTCCCACCTCAAGATAATATGCATCGCCTGGACCGAGTGGTAAATTGTCCGGTGATCCCTGGGCTCCAACCATGATGAAGTCGGCATTATGGTCTGGAGGCAGACCCAATGTTGATCCATAGAAAAGATATGCTTTACCTGCTCGCAAACCGTATTGGTTTTCGGAAGGTAGGTTTGGAGCACCACATCCAATATCGTCAATACCATCGGCATTTATGTCACCCATATTAGCGACAAACTCAGCGAAACCCATGGTAGCTCCATCGGGATGGACATTTGGATCGCTTAAATACCAATCGCAATTCGACACTGACAACTCCAAGAGGTTGTTCGAGGTTCCCCACTCACTCTTGCCGTAGAAAGCGTAAAGCCCATAACTATTTCCAGATATAATATCTTTAATTCCGTCACCGTTGACATCTGCCAAAGCCATATCATAAAAAACTGGGTTGACTTGGTGACCTGGAGTCCAGTAAGGATTTCCAATTTTCAGCATCGGATCTGGCCCCTCAACATTTCCCAAGGAGGATTGCTCGTCAAATGGTCCTTTATAGGCGTAAATCCATTGATCTGAACAAACTACAACATCATTAATTCCGTCACCATTTACATCCCCAACCGCAACAGTTTTGCCAAAATTACTAACATATAACCCATCATCATCTGCATGAGGAAATACATTAATTACATCCGTCAAATATGTTAAATTCGAGTCTGAAGTATTTTGACCTGTAAAAAAAACTCCATAGCCTGCAATTACAAGTGAAATCAAAGTGAGCCAAACGATCAATAGAACTATTCGTCTATTCATGATCCTTTTTCACTCACTCAATATATAGAGCAAACAATACTAAAGATTTTCTCATCTATTTCCTCTCTGTCTATTATCCGAAGATTGTTAGACAATCGAGTAAAAATTAGTTGAAAAATCCAGAGAACTGAAGATGAATAAGACAAACGTTTGATTAGAGCTAAAAGCTGAGTGTTCTATCGATTTCTGAAAATATGATTTTAGGAAATAGGTTTCTTCAAATTACATTATAGGAAATGATTTAAACTTTTTAAACTGAAACAGTATCTTCAATTGACTGTTTTACAATCCATCAAAGAGACGCTGATGTTCAAACCAGTATACATTGAATGCTTTCTTGCACCTTGGGTTTCGGCAAACATAATGCTGTTCAATTATATCTCCCGCAATCTCGTTTTCTTTTGGTTCTTCAAGAGAAGCAAATGAATGTCGCACCGCTGATCACCGCCCCTGCTGGATCAAGCGTTCACCAAGCTGCAGTGACAATGGCAATGAAACATATCAGAAGGCTGCCCATCACCAGCAATGGGAAGCTGGTGGGCATAATCACGGCACGCGACCTTGTGGAGGCATACGCAAAATAACATCACCTATAGTTTTAGAAGACTGCAAAATCTTGCCAGCGCTCTATCAAGAAGAGCAGCAACTTTTGTGGTTAAAAGTCTTAAATCTGCACAGCGTAGAAATAGCCTAAAACTTAATATCTGAACCGAAAGAACTAGTAAAAATTGAGAAGATGGCGTTGAGAAAAAGGTATTTGCTCATCACTGTTGCTGCAATAGCAGTATTAGCAGTAGTTTTAGCATTTGTAGTTAATCAATGGTCGGTTAACCAGCATATGTATCCACAGGACGCGATTCATGAAAGCTCTAACCTTGCTGTAAGAGGCATAGTTACTTCTATTGAAGAGAATCATAAATCCCCAGCAATGGTCATGGGTAGTTATCACATGTTTCGCTTTTACATCAAGCTAAACATAACACAGGTAGTGTGGATAAAAGAAAATTCGTCATTTTCATCCATTAATACGGACACAATTAGCATAGGCTATGATAACTTAGATAATCCTCAACTTTCTTTAGGACAATATGTTGAGTGTAAAGGCTACTATGATGGAGCTACTGATTCACCATACTCTTTCATAATAACCGTTAGTCCAAGCATAAGCGAAAGCTACCTAAATCTAACCAATGCTCAGACTAACCCACTCCCACTTAAACCGACAGATGATACATATGTTGATCCCAGCAACCCCACCTCAAACTATGGAGGACAACCAAATCTTTTGTTCACAATTCAGGAATACTATGGCTCGCTTGCGACTCAACAAATAGTATGGCTGAAATTCGATTTGTCTTCTATTCCAAATTCGGTCGCAGTTGATACTGCTACACTTCAGTTGTACAGCGAGCGCGTGAACCCTGCCCTTGTTATGGAAACAACCAATGTTCAAGCCTATTCATGCCCTGATAACTCTTGGACTGAGTTGACATTAACTTATTCTAACATGCCAAACTACAATACTTCGCTAATTGACTCAATAATAGTTGCAAGCGATTCCAAATGGTATAGCTGGAACGTTGTTGATGCTGTCAGAAATGCTTTAAATAGTAACAGTAAGGCTGTGACGATAGTCTTAACCGAACCATCACAGAATTCTACGAACATGGTATGGTTTGCTTCAAAGGAATATCTTATTTATTTTGGCGAAGACTATTCGCCAAAACTTACAATTCAGTTATGCGTTAGTGCAACTCCAACACCTACAGCAAGAATTCCAGAGTTTCCATCTATAGCTGTGATTTTAACACTATTAGTTGCCGTTTCAGTTGCCATGTTAGTTATGGTAAGGAAAAGCAAGAAATAGAACTGTCCTTCGCTTTCTTTTTTTGCAACATTCTTTTTAAGCAAGTGTGTAATTAGTCGAACTTTTTACTCTCTCGGGCTTTTGAAGGTTTGAAAGAACAATATTCCAACATGAAATGGCATGAAGTCTACGATTTCATTGCAGTTTGCTTGCTTTTAGACCATGTATGAAATAGACGATTTGCTCTATGCGATTGCAAGAGGAAAACAGACATTCAAATTTTGTTTATCTTTTTTTAGTTCCTGTTGACTTTTACGATTCCTTTATCAACTTCATTATCTCGTTTCTAATGTAGTACTTTTCCGAATGCGTATTCGAGATGAAATCTTGAATTAGTGCAGGGTGGTCTTCCTTTTTTACCATACCATAAGCCTCAGGGTATTTGATCCCAACAACATTGCTTCTGAATAATTGCGAGGCGGTTTTCCAGAAATGAGACGGATCTTCAACTTGGTCCTTGAGTTTGTCTATGATCTGGTGAAATTCTGACATATTAAACATTTCAGCGTGCTTAAGTGATTTTTCCAAAAAATTTCTTGGGAAAAGCGCCCAATATCTAAAAATTGGTTTTGGTAAATCTATGGCCCTTGAAAAGAAGCTTGTTATTGGCATAGGTCCATTCTATTCCCCTACCCAAATAACGTAGAAGCTTGCGTGGATGTTTAAGACTTCTAAACGCTTCAAGTTTTGTGAAGATGCGGCTAGGGCCAAGTGACCAAGCGTCTCCAATAGCCACAATTTCTGGCAGGTTTTTGGTGAATCTCAATCTGAACTCTTCAGTCCACTTATAACTCTCCAAAAGTTGTATGTAGGGAAAGGTAAACGTATGAACTTCAGGCAACATTTGTGGCAGAGCCTTGATAAAATCTTGATTCTCCTCATGAATTATTTCGTTAGCTTGAACGTAAAATATGTAGTCGAATTTGCACTTTCTTCTTATTGCATCAGTGACTTCACTGAGAATTGTTAGTTTCTTTTCTTTGGGCCATTCTTGTCTGAATACTTTGACTTTCTTGTTTAGTTGTGAAATTTTCTGTGCAATTTCATATGTTCCGTCTGTGGAGTATCCGTCAGAAATTAAGAATTCGTCACAAATAGGTAATGCAGCGGCGATAGCCTCTACGAATGGGTATCCTGGTTTTAACACGTCCTTGACGATCATAAAGCCCGAAATCATTTACGTCAAGATTGTAGTTCCAACCATAATTATTAAGACTTATCTCATGTAGACCAAGTATATTCATCTCCGAGCTTTGTGCCCTGGCGGAGAGAGTGGGGTTGGATTTGACATTAAATTTTAACCAACCAACCCATTTACGAAAGAATACGTGGGAGGGTGCAAACCCGACAAAACTTGTTAAGCGTATTGTACAACAAAAAGCAAGGCTAAATTGGTCATTAAATCCTTGAATCAGCCAAAAAATTCCCGTACCGTTCTATATAAACGAATTCTGAGAACGAAGCCACTTCCCATTTACACATTTGCTCAAAAACACCTCATTTTTTGCAGTTGTCAAAACAAAGAATAAAGAATAGATGTCCTCATCCTTTCATTTTACTTTTCATTACGTCTCAAGAATCTTCTTTAACTTTTCAAGCGTTTCCCTGTTTGCCTTTTCTATCATCCTGTGCGCTGCCAACGCATCAATTAATTTGTTCATCTTATAGTCCATAGTAATTGTCATCTTGGTTCCCTTGCTTGTGGGTTCAAATGCGTAATAGTTTGTTTGGTCGTTTGAATGCTTGTTTGCTCCTTTAAGAAACATTGTTAGACTCTTGTTTCTTGTAAATTCGGTTACTTCCACATTCCACTCTTCGCCCTTGTTATATTTGTGCATCCCTACATAGTGTGCAGTTGAACCGAGTCCAACAGGTCCGTCAGAGGTCATTTTGCCCTCTGTCCATTCCTTCGCTAAATCGTTCATATTTTCCATATCAGTTGCAAAAGCAAAGACCTTTTCAGGAGACGCATTAATTTCGATACTCGCTGTTACCTTTCCCATGATAATCACCTCTCACAAGTTCATTTTAGCCTCAACTGATAGTTTCAAGTCTTCTTAGGCTTCCTGAGCATCGAACCAGCGTACAGCCCGATGAAATTAAACACCAGAGCAACCACAACGTCTATCGTAGCGAAAAATGCAGAATAAACTGACCAATCTGAATTTGCCCATCCACTCGTATTGAGCATGCTCGTCATGGAGTCCTTAATCGCTGGATTTGCCATCGGATTGGCGAACCAAACCATGATTAATAGCATCACCCCAAGAGAAGACAAAACAATAATTTTGCCAATTGCCTTGATTTTCGATTCCTCCTGAATCTTTAGGGCAAACACATAGCCAACAATCAACGAAGTCACCAGAAACGCTACAATCCAAGCAAGTAGCTCACTCGTAGAAGCAGAAGCTAATGGAATAAATGCAATACGCAAAACAGAATTAAGCAGAAAACCGATTAGAACAACAGAAGCCGTTGCTACAATTAAATCTCCAGGCTTCAACCATTCACCCTCCTGCCTAGCTAAACTTCAAAAGTCTTGCTTTATTGTTCTTAGCTTAAAACACTTGTGCTACTGATTCACTCACAATTGATTCTTTCTTGAAAGCTACATAACCTAAGGTTGAATTTGTCATTGATATAAGTTTTCATTTTTTTTGGATCCTTGCAAGCTCTGGCAAATTTGGAATCTATATTGGTTCAATCCATGATATGACATTTCCACCATGCAGGTAATCATGTCTCCAAATGACTTCTGCAATAGGAAATATCAAATCATCCATTCAGAGTCTGTTGGAATGCACCCAAATTCATGGCGTTGAGGAACTATAGTTCGTTCCAGTTTGATAATTGTACCGTTTGTTGCCAGAATTCCTAAGAAAGCAATAACTTAGTACTTGAATAGCTTTTTCTCAATCTGCTCGGAACCATTTGAGTTACAATCTATCCATGTATATTGTGGAATCAAACCAGTAAATGATAAAATTTTTTTGGCACTCTGGGTTTCTACAAAAATGATTTTGCTTAATTACGTCGCCAGCAACTTTGTTTTCCTGGGGCACCTCAAGAGTAGCAGACCAATGACTCTTATCTGGCGCTTTGGCCTCAAAAATCCAGTGGCAATTAGGGCATTCAAGGATAATTTTTTCATCAAACACCATACTCTTCACTCCAAATTTTCAAAAAGTCTCAAAATGACTCTTAGAGTTTTCTTTCTTTCTTTCTGATTTCTTACGATCTGGCAAGAGAAGAGCCTTAGTTAGTTCCGATATTCTTTTCGAGACGAGGAGCCATAGACGGTTCCTTAAATCTTCCCCAATAGGTTTCTGCTCTCTTAACAATCTGAATTCGGCTGCTAACCGAAAATCGCCAATTGTAAATTCTATCCATTTTTCGAAATCTTTTCGGTGGAGATGAAACTCCAGACATTTTGCATCTTCTTCCTTGATCTTTTGCATGAACTCTTCCAAAGAATTTGCTTTCTGACCAGTGAATGAATTGAAAGCCCTAGAGAAATAGAAAGCCTCGGCGTCTCCAACCTTTCTTAATATTTTTGCGTTTGCATTAATCATATGTTTATTCTGCCTCACGTTTCTTTAGTCTAATGGCGCCGAATGAGCTTCGTAAGCGAGAACATTAGTATAAGTATTGCGACATTTATGCTACTAAATGGCACAATCTTGTAATATTTGGAACATATTAAAAACAGTTTATTCTGTATCTGAAAACAACCTAATTTTCTTAATAGAATGCATCAGTAAGTTGCCATTACCAATCTTAAGTGTCGATGTCCTGTTGAAAACCAGTAAGGATTATGTTGTTTTTGCAATTGGTGCAAGTGATAATCAATTCAGAAAGTTCTCCGTTGATGATTTTAGTATCTGCAATTTTGTAGGTTCTTTCTGTTTCGTCTTCGGGCGAGATTATTGCGTCGCAAGTTGGGCATGGAAAAGAACCCTCGCCTTCAATAGCAGTTAAATCTATTTTGTGCGCTGGATTTTTCTTTTCTAGCTTTTTCATCATCATTTTGCTTCACTTGTTTCAGCTAGTTCTCATTATTTGTTATTGTTAATTAATAGTGTTATGAATCACTGATCTATACGCAGAATTATGATCAAGAATTTTGTGAAGAAATTGCATTGTGTTGCTAATTATAACTTAACATAAAAAGCTAGACTTGTATTTGTTTTAGAAGTGTTGTTGGTTCCTCTCCGGTGGATTATACCATTTCCAAATCTTATCAACAACGTTCTCAGAATGCCAAGAATTGATAAGAACATTCTTCAAAATGCGTTCAAAAGATGTTCTCTATTTCTCGCTATTATTTCTTTGATGCATATCCCCATAGCAAACAAACAATAATAAATATTGTGAAACGCAAAATAATCTGTGGTCATGTTCAACACAAATATGCAAACTGTTAGAGTTTGATTGTTTTATTGCAATAACGGCAATTTCAGAGTTTTATTTGAGAATATTACATAAGAACGGGTTAATTCTTGGATTAGTGGAAATATCCGTTCTTACCTGATCTTTTCATATCGCTTAAGGGCATCCTTTATATCCTCTGAATTTCGCCACATCAACTCAAAAAAAGTTGTAAAACCTCGGACCAAAACTCGGTTATTAGTAAAAAGCCCAGTATCCTCAAGAGTAGCTGAAGTCAAATCCAAGTCATTTCTAAGATAGATAAGCATTTCAATTCCATCCTTTATCAGAAAACGGGGAAAATAGCCCGCACCAATATCTCCAATATGGGAATCAAAACTCACTGACGCCTCTTCTGCTCTCACCAATAACTGCTTAGTTACAGCAAGATTGTCAGCAATTGTTGACAAATTCGTCAAAAAACGAAAATACACATTCCTTTTCTGAAAACCGTATTCTAGCAAGCCGCTGCGGTAAGATTGAATAACTCCTTGTCCTGTGGTGACTACATCCAACCTTTCTTTCACCTGTTGGACCATTTGCAAAATTTTAGAGTTGAGGTATTTGCCTTCAAGAACCATGAACTTATCAGAAACAACTCCATTATGGTCGAATTGGAATGTTTTCAACGTAGAAAGCATATTTGCTTTTTTTCTTTCCAGATTTGCAGCCTCTTGCTTTTTTACATTGATGAGCATATCCAACACTTTCTCTAAGTCGACAGCAACATATGATGCAGGATATTCAAAAGTGGATTCAATCATACCTCTTTTCTGCAAATCTTTCAGTAATCGGTAGAGTTGGACTCTGTCAATATTTAATGCCTTCGAAATACCTCCAGCTTTGTAAGTGCCTTTCTTGGAAAGGAACAAGTAAACTTCCATTTCCTTTTGGGATATTCCAATTTCCCTCAACATTCTAGTCATTCTTTCCACGTCGCGCAAACCTCTGCTTCTTGTTTTCAAATAAGACCGTTTCTGATTATTCATTCACTGTTACATTTGTAACAAACACTTGTTTATAAATATGGGAATGAATTCAATTTCAAATCTGTTGGAAGCAATCGTTTGACACTCGAACAAACCGAATCTGGCGTTCTTGATAAAATTGCGGAATCATGCTTGAAAAATGCTAGGCAGTTCATTAATGATGCCGAAATACTATGCTCCTTTAAGAGCTACGGTCACGCCCTTGCTCTCACTGTTCTAAGCGATATTGAACTTGGAAAAACTGCGATATACGCTATTTGGTCTAAAGACTTGATTGCGGGAACCACTCTACCTCCGCTTTTTCAATCTTACTTTTGGGAGAAGAAATACGGATTGTTTGCATCTAAAACATGGTGGGTGGGATTAGTAATAGCATCTAATGTAGAAGAGTTGGTCCAAGAATTGCTCGATACCAGTGAAATAGCCGGAGAGTCAGCTTCAAATGGAGGAGCAATATCTCCCCTCTCAATGCAGCGGATTACTATGATAATTGAAAAAATGAATTCAGAGAATCGTAAGTTAGCCGAACTCGAGGATTACCGAACAAAAAGTTTCTTTGTTGACTTCAATAATAAGGATTCAAGTGTGGTTACACCAGGAATCGTTCAGAAATCTCTTGTTATTGATAGAATTCGAAAAGCTAAACATCGTATCAAACGCGGCAAACCATTTCTTTCATTGTCTCTCGGCGAAGTTCAAAAAAGGATCGCGAGAATTCTGATTGAAGAGGCATTCCAAAACATTTTACCCTTAAGCGATAGAATTAACCAATTTATTCTTCCAGTTAAGGAATAGTTTGAAGATTACAATAAACTTCTACGAAATGCTTCAGGTGCCTCTTGCTTCGTCCAATTATAGTTTCAGTGTTGAATAACAAAGATAGAAGGTCAACCATAATGAAGGATGTGGAATGGGAAAAGGGAGTAAACGAACGTGTGTTTGAAAACCGTCGACCTGTAAAGGTAATTATCCAAGAAGCTTATGACCCTTGGTTTTACAGATTGAACAACGCTCAAATTGATTCTTTCACTCGAAAAGTCAGAGGACAGATTTACACAATCCCTAGAATCTTACTAAAACATTATTTCAAGAAACATTTAGGAAGAAGTTGCCACATAATTGAAGGCAAAGCGTCAATCGAGGGGAACGCAAGAGAACAAAACAAAGATGTCTTGATTTTGTTTCTCGAATAAACAAAAGAAGAATCTTCTAAATTACACTTTTCCAAAATTATTTCTTAGCCATTTCGGGTGTTCTATTATTAATTTGCATTTTAAGTTCACGTCAGAGTTCCAATAGTCTTAAATTCGATTTTTCATGAAAGTTATATGAAGTAAAAGTTTAGGAATACAAATGAAATGTGACATTTTAAGCTGTCCTTACAGAAAGTTGCCTTGCTTTTACGTTTCAAGCTTGGCAGTAAAGATAGCTAGTCCCGTTTCGCATAGAAAGTCCCTAAAGTTGGTCTGAATGCCCAAAATAAAAACAGCCAAAGATCTCCAACTAAAGGAGTGGCAAACAGCCCGAGATGTCATAGTAAAATATGATGGCCAATTAGATAGTCTGCGCAAAAACGGCTTTACATTCATAACAGGATTGCTAACAGCCCAATCTTTCTTAGCATCCAATTTCGTCCTAGGGCCCGCGAACAATGAAGCAAACATCAACGGCCAGTTATTGAAGATGGCCGTAATTCTAGCTACACTGGTTCTATTAATCGCCCTTCGACTCCTAGATCGCAATTACCAACTTTTCCAAAAAGCAGCAATCAAAAGAGCTATAGTCATCGAGAAATGTCTAAACCTAGAACTCACTGAAACAACTTTTGACGTTTATCATTATGAACGGCTGTATATTTGGCTGAACCTCATTTATGTACTCTTCACGGTAGGTGCAGGTCTACTGGGTTTGTTCTTAATCTTTGGCATAGTCTGGGCGGAGGTTGCAATCCTGGGAGCAACCTTCGTGACCGTTACCGTGGTACTTCTCATCCCAGATCTAATCAAACTTGAGTGTACGCTTCTTTACACCTTCGACAAACTCAAAGTTGCCACAGGCAATTCACTGTCAATTACTATGACAAATATCGGAGAAGCGAGCATGATTATCCCGCCATCATCTTTCGTATGGCATATGAAACCCCAGATTGGCGAGGCTTTGCCAGAACAAGAAAACCCTGAAGAAATAAGTTTAGAAGAAGACGATCAGTATTTTTTTTCATGGAAAATTCCCGCCACGACAACACCTGGATTCTATAACTTTGTGGTTAAAGGCGTTTGTTATTACGTTCTTGAAGATTACTTTGTATTTAAGAAACGCAAAACTAGATGCTCAGAGGAGAGAGTTATAAAACGCAGAATACAAGTCGTCTAATTCTCCCCCAAACCCACCGCAAACCCGTGCCTGAACCAAGCTGATCGTTTTCTTAATGTTTAGTCCTTCCAGTTCCCGAAAATTACATTATAGGAAACACGTAAAATCCAACAGTTTAACCCTATAATTAAGAACGACCCAAAAACCAACAATTAAAAACACAAAACAAAGGACAACCAAAAATACCTCAGGCAGCGAACAACTTTGGTGCAGAGCACCACCTTTCGCACCTAAGGACTCAGTTTTTGCAAAGCATGCCGAAAAACCGATAAGAATATAAAAAAGAGAGCTAAAAGACAAAATAAAAAAATGGCGTTGGTAGGGACAAAACCTGCAAACCTTTGGAATTAGGGAAAAGCCAACAAAATATTATTGTTGTGATTGCCATAAGAAGTTGACAGCCCGCGCGAAAACTCCTGAATGGAGAAAAATTCCAGCAAACCAGAAAAGATGTAGGAGTTGTTCTGCAAGATACAGAGGCTTGTTAAAATCGCATAACCAATTTCTTGCAAATACAACTCCTTAAAAAGTCCCCTCACAAGCAAGGACTCAGTTTTTACACATGTCTGATAGGCAAGACTCAACAATTCGTTAACAGTTGTAAGGAGGATAAGACTATACAAATCCAAGAGTAGTCGCCAAGAATAGACCATAAATGAATAGGAAAACAGCGCCTTCTTTCCAACCTATTTTTTCTCTTGACAGGAAATACCAGAAGAACAAGTTGGTGATTATTGAAAAAATGATTAGGTTTTGGAATATATTCATGTTCATGCTAACAGGTGAATCGACGAGTGCTGGAACGAAAAGGGTAACACCTAAGATTAACGTAATGTTAATGAAGCTACTTCCTATGATGTCTCCAAAAGCGAGACCTGGGTGACCTCTCAAGAACGATTTTAGGTCCAACGTTAATTCTGGAAGGCTTGTGCCAAAAGCAATTATCGTTGCGCCGATTACTGTTTGGGGTATTCCTACGGATGTGGCGATTCCAACTGCTGACTCGACAAGGAAATAAGCGCTCCCGACAACTCCGAGCGCTCCTACTATGGTTAGAAGTGCATACTTTTTCAACTTGTCTTTCTCTTCTTGCGTGACTACACCGTTTTCAGAGGGTATTCTCACTTTTGACAGCTGGTACATGTAGACTACAAAGATTGAGATCAAAACTATGCCAACTATCCATGCAGCAGCTCTAACGTAAATCAGTACAATTGGTATTATGGATGAAATGAATAAGCCAAAGTAGATGTTGCTTAGGTCTGACTTGGCGAAATTAGGAATAACGTTGATTTCGTTTGAACCGTTTAAACCATTGTGTTTTCGGCGTGATTTTAAGTGCAGGAGAACTGCCGCTAACCCAATTATGACGCATATATTGACTATGTTTGAGCCTAAGACGTTTCCAACAGACAGTGCAGCTCCACCTGAAAAAGCAGCAATGAACGCCACTGTCAGTTCTGGTAATGATGTTGAAAAAGCTATCATGCTAAATCCAATAGAAGTCTTTCCAAGTTGAGTGACAGCAGCTACTTTAATGGAATTGTTAATCGAAAGATTGGACGCCCAGTTTAGCACAATGAAAGAGATAGCAATAACCAAAATGTCAATGACGAAACCTGTAAGCAGTATTTCCACCATGCTATCTCTCTCCCAGTTTTACCCATTCATATATCCTTCAAGCAGAGGCAAATCAATTTAGTGAATAAGCAATAGTTATTTCTTTCGCAGACGTTCTATTGAGAAATGATTACAAATGCTTGATTGTTTGTTTTCCATAGCGCGCGCTAGCAATTGTATTAATTCAGCTGATATACGAAATGTTTAAAACAAGTTAGCATAATTAATGAATGGTAACAGCCTTGGAAACTTGGGTGTTTGGGGCAATACTTGCGTTAGTGGGTTTTTTGGTTGCCGCTTGTAGTCTCGGAAAAACCGAATTAGGAATTTCTTTGGTCACAGTTGGCTTAGTCAGTGCAAGTATTGGTTCGTTCATTTTTGTCTTCAAGTTTAAGCAATGGATAGAAAACCTTTAACAGGAAAATATCAACAAAAGTTTCGCATTAATCCTGATTCTAATAATGGCTATCTCAAGCTTTGTGGTTGCTAAAACTGCGTTTGCTCAGTCAATACCCAAGCCATCCGTACCAGAATTTACTATACAAGTTATTGATCGCTCTTACGATGAACCAACAAGTTACTATACCGACCCATATACTGGAAAAATCATAACTTATCAAGGCTATCATGTAGAGAATAAAACAATTGAAATTTAAATAAAAAACCAACAATTCAACAATTATGATAGTGCAAGTGGAAAAACTCTAAGCCTATACTACAATATAAGTGAAAAAGGGACACTTTGGCGATGATTGGATGTATTACCCTGAAAATCAAGCCTATGCTGCTTTTGGCTCTACTTACACAACCCTTACTTTTCTTACTAGGGGGTCTTCTAATGGCGGTTTCTTGATACCTGCACCATGGGGCGGTTATATATAAACGTCAAAGTACAAGCTCTGATAGGCTATTACTACACCGAGTTTGTCCCAGACAATTTCCTTGGAAGCTATATTACAAAGTTTGCTGGTCAAAAAAGCGAATGGAGTAATATACAAACAATACACATACCTGAAACTTCCACTTCAACCTCACCTACATCAAATCCAACGCCAACATCTACCGTTCCAGAGTTTCCATTCACCAGTATTGCAATCTTGCCCTTGTGTGTGGCAGTATTCTTAATATCGATTAAAATTTACGGAAAAATAGAACTTTCTAAAAGCTTATAACTAGACGGTCACAATAGAAATATAGGGAATAAAATGAGTAAACAAACAGTAAGGAAGAGTAAGAAATTACTAAGGCTTAAGGCGGGTTACAACTAACTCATCAGTTTCTTTTTCCACTTAAATAGTCATTTGCTTCCTTTTCCGAAAATAGGATTATAGGAAATAGAAAGCGAGCTAATATTACGCTATAGAATTTCATTGTTATAGTTTGAATGCAGTCACATAAGGATAAATCTGATTCTGAATGAATACTATTATGGTGAATCCTAAGAACTGCCTTACTGAGAAAACTGACACGAATTTTCGGTGATTGCATTCATGTTGGACAAAACAGAATTCGGATAAAATAATAGAAAAACTTATCTCTAAGAATTTTCCATATAGAATTTCACCAAATAAAGATTTCAACTTCACAAATCTGAATAAGCTATGCGTTGTAAAGTAGGATGAATGGGCGAATTGGGATGAATCTTGGGAAGCCCTTAAATGAGATTGCCATAATAAGTAAGTGAGGAACATGGCGAATAATTCGATTTTTGATTACATCAACGTGATGCGTTCTGACCTTAACAAAATGGAAAACAAAGGCGAAGTCGATTCTTCATTCATTGCAAAAATTGATGCTTTGGATTCAGACCTTAACAAAATGGGATTATACTGGATCAATCAAAAAGCAGTACCCATCAGTTCTGCATTCATATTCTTTTCTTCAATGCATAATGCTAGACTTGTATTGAACAAGATGAGAGATCGATTCAAAATTGCGCACAAGGATAGCGACAACCCTGGAATTGCTTGTGATTCTCTATTAATAATGCCACTTATCTCTGAAGTATATCAAAAGACTGCTCAAGCAGCTGAAGAAGGTCAAAAATTAAACCCCTTTTTAGCGAATGAAACACTTAGGTTGGTATCGACGCTTAGAACCACAGCTAAGTTAGTTGGTCTACTTCCATCATCTGATGAAGAAACAAAGAAAACTGATACAGAACAGTTGAAGAAAACCGCATTGGAGCTAGACAAGAAATTTGTCGCATCAAACCTCCTCAATGACATCTAAGGTCTTTTTGGACACTTGTGTGCTCGTTTCAGCATCCGTTTACGGTTCTTACAAGGATTTGGGCATTGAATCACAACATCAGTTTTACTTAAAAACAGTCTCTCTTTTTGAAATTATTAGACGGCATGTCGAAAAGCGAATAGGAATAATCACTTTCACAATCGAGTCACAAGCACTTGGGGTCATCGCTAGTGCTGTTGCTAATCAACTTGAAGAAACAGCTGAAGGATTAACTGATCCAGTACTAAAAGCCAAGATATTTGAGAGTCATGCTGTTTTCTTTGATCAATGCCTTGCTCACCTTCAAGAGAACCTTTCGGTCTTACAAAGAGAACCCGTATCACAAAGAGAAGTTGAACGATATTATCCGGAGGTATCCATTATGTACAATAATCTCCGGGAAATTGCTAAAAAACTTGACATAAATTTACTCATAAACGCAAATGTGACACAAAGGTATCAGAAAACGATACGGTATGAGGTTTACAAACAGTACGAGAAACGATATAAGCAACTCCTTAAACTTAAAAACGAACCCGTAGAAGAGTCTGATAAAAGAATTCTTTGTGAAGCAATAAGCCTATTGAAAATCTATCAGAAAGCAAACGTGCACACAAAAATGTACCTATCATCCACAGACTATCATTTTTCACCAAGCGACTCCGGCGGAGAAATAGCTGAGCAAATTTCAAAAGAGTTTCACATCATTTGCGATTGGCCAGACAAAATCGCAAAATTATTGAAGACTGAAGGCTACACCTGAGGCTTGGGATCGAAAATAAGTAAATCATAAAACTTTTGATGCTTCTCTTTTAACAACATCTGTTGCAAACCTTTGGAGGTAGTTGAAGCCTGTTCTCATATCTTCCAAATCCAATCTTTTTTGAACCTTGAAAGCAGCGATAATGCTGTTGTCTTGCTTAACGATGTCACTTGCAACAGTTTCACGGAACAAATGTGGCCATATCGTCTCGCTTGTGTTTCTCACAATGTTAAAGACTGTTCGGTCACTAACATGTCGATTTGGAGTTATGATGTGGTATCCAAATATGCTTTTGCCAGAAGGCAACCAAAACTTTGGCACTGGATTAAGAGAGAGCAGATAATCTAGGTATTTTAGAATGTTCTGGGTTAATGGATCAGTTAGAGGAAAAGCCTTCAACACCTTCGCTTGCTTAGACGTAAATGTAACAAGAGTTTTTGAAATGTCTAAACCACATTTCTTGCAGAACAATGAAGCCCCAGAGTTTTTGATGTTGCAAGTAGGGCATTTTTTGTGTTTCCGTTTCTTCTTCTCTAATGTGAAAGTGACTGTCAACAGGTCGTTTTCCACTTTGAAGTTTTCAAGAGGAATCCATGCAATTTCTGTTCTTCGTTTTCCAGACAACCTCAATAGGGAAAGAACAGCTAAAGCTCTCAACCGGAAATATTTATTATCAATTGTGTTTGCGTGGTCTAACGCCTTGGATAGCTCCTCGTCTTCTATGACTGTTTCTCGGTTTTCCCTGAAGGCATTATTCCTCACACGAGTCAAAACAATGCCTCCAGCGCTAACCGTTGACTTGGTCGAAATTGTAAGATTGACTGAAAAACGATGCTAATCTTATCTACAAAAAAAAGAGAAAATGTGACGCGGGAGAAATCGCCACTGCAAATAGAAATAAACGTTACTGTAACTTAGAGTTTAAAAACTACCTTAACTTGACTTTTAAAGCTTCTTATATAGGCTGATTAAACCTTCTCGAATGACAATTCCGCGTCCCGAAGAGCCTCCAGCAGCTTTGGCTTGTCTTCACTTTTGATTCCTTTCCAGTCAAGAACAGCTGATGGAACATTTTCTAAAGTCTTTTCTCTACATTGTGATAGCATTGCAGAGTTGATTGTTGAAACAGCGTATTTGGGTATCATATGACTGAAAATGGCTTCGCCACTCAAAGCCATTTGAGTAAACTTTTGGTTGTAATGCGGTCCGCCTATTCCAAGCAAAGCTGAACTTGCGGTTTCATGGAAATGGGTGATTGCAGACATTGCAGCGTGAGCAACAGCTTGAGCTGCTTTTTGATCGTACCACTGTGGTTCTGAGCTGCCTAACTCAACGAACATGGCTGGTTTATTGAGACTTGGACCATGGTGAGTGCATTCATAGGATACTTCATAATCAAGAACAAACCTTTTCTTTTGTTGCTGTAGAGCTATTAGTGCTTCACGCATGGCTGTTGCGGGAGAGACTGAGATTATTCTCGGCAAACCTCCTAGTCCGGCTTCTGCAAAGTTTCCAGGAGTATGAACTGACAATGTCGGTTTGCCGCTTTGGCTACTGTGTCTTGATATAAAAATGATTAACTTTGCGTATGGAAAGTTTTCGGGTAGGTTTTGGGCGTCGACTAATTCTTTGTTTAGGGTTACGAGAACTATCTTCTTACCCATTAAGTTAATCCAATACATAGGATTTTGCTGAAAAAGTTCAGGGGTTTCTGTGAATTGATAATAATTGAGGAGCTGGTTTTTGATGGTTAAGCTTGCAATGTCCTTGTTTGATGCAGTAATGAGAAACATGGTGTTCATTTTTATATGTGTATTTTGGGTGAAAAGGGTTTCCATAAAGCTTATTATTGATGGCTTGGTCAGCGTATCTTGTAGGCAAAGAAGATGCACCTAATCAATTTCAAAGAATTAACTGGTCAAGAGCTTAATAGCATAGTTGATTTAGGGATTGAAGTTAAACATAATCCAAAAAAATATTCAAAGAAATTTGAGGGGAAGTCTGCTGCTTTAATTTTCCAAAAGACATCGACGCGGACAAGAGTTGCCTTTGAAGTTGCAGCAACGCAGCTCGGGGGTCATGGGTTATTTATTGATTGGCGAACCACCAATTTTACTTTAGCGGATATATCAGACGAGATTCGCTATTTGTCCCGTAACGTTGATTGCATTATGGCTCGATTGCTTTGTGATGCGGATCTTTTGAAGATGGCTAATGCTTCTCGTGTTCCAGTCATAAATGGCTGCGACGAGAAGTATCATCCAAGTCAAGCCTTAGCAGATCTAATAACCATAAAAGAGAAAAAGGGCACACTCAAAGGGGCTAAATTGGTTTACATTGGTGTTCATAATAATGTATGCAACTCATTAATTGAAGGTTGCACTAAAACAGGAGTCAAACTAACAACAGTCACACCGATTTTCAATGAAGCAGCTCGCGACGATGAGTTGTTGGCTGAAGCAAAACAGAGCGGCCTTTGGGAATCAAATCTTAATGTAAAGAATGCAGTGAAAGACGCTGACTTTGTTTACACCGACACATGGATTGACATGGAGTTTTTCACTGACCCAAAGTTTTCGGAAGAAAAAGATAAGCGAATTAAGCTTATGATGCCTTACCAAATCAACTCAAAACTTCTAAGGGACAGCGACTCGTACATTATGCACGACATGCCAATTCACAGGGGATACGAGATAAGCGCTGAAGTCATTGAAAGTCCAAAGTCAGTAATTTATGAGCAATCAGAAAACAGGCTATATGCAGCTAAATCAATAATTCTGAAACTGATGAAGTGAATGCCTCGGTTTGTAGCTTTCCTTAGAGGAATAAATGTTGGCGGACATATTGTTAAGAAAGACTCGTTAGATGAAATCTTCATTTCTTTGAACTTTCTTAACGTTTCCGTGTACAAGCAAAGTGGCAATGTTATGTTCGAAACAGATGTTACTGACGCTGAAGAAATCCAATCTAAAGTTGAGGCTAAACTCCAAGCTATACTTGGTTATAATGTCGCTGTGTTTGTTCGCACATTCTCACAACTGAAGTGTATGATAAGTCAAGACCCATTTAAAGGAAAACTAATAAATGGCAGTAGTTTGCTTGTAACCTTATTTCATAAACCAGTTACATTCATAGAACACTTGCCTCTCATAATCCCGAAGTCAACAGCCAAAATATTTTTAGTTTGTGGCACAGAAGTTTTCAGTGTAACGCATGGCGGGGGAGAAGGAGCATTACCTAACTCGTTTCTTGAGTCAAAACTTAAAGTTAAAGCTACTACTCGAAACATTAATATCCTTAGAGAAATCGTCGAAAAGTACAATGATGATGCCGTTTAGCCTTTTGCTTTGAAGTCGCATGAGTAGCATTTATTATCGTGTACACTAACAACGTCGCCGCAAGTTGGACAGCGATATTTTTCAGTTTGACTTTTAAGGAATTCTTCCATGCCTTTGGTTTTTAGTGTTTTTTGGTTTTCTACCATACTCATACCATAGTGTTCTCGGTATCGTTTGTCTAAGTGGGCGAGGTTTTTGCATGGCATTTCTTCACATTGGTAGCAATATTGGATTTGGTGTTTAGATAGTTTTTTGCAGCCTCGTTTGATGTAGCAGTTTTTGCTTCTGGGGATGCAACCTGCACAGTGAGTAACTTCGTTCCTTTGACGTGGAATTCCATGCTTGTAAGCAAGGTAAGCTTTGCATACACCACAGTTCATTCCACAATGGGCAATAAGGTCAGCAGTAAATTCTACGTGTACCATAAATTTCTAATATTCTTCTACAGTTTAATTATTTTGCGCTACCTTGTTTGCGCGGATATATATTTTAGCCTAAAACAAGAGAAAAGTATATTTGAAAATTTCCTCTTCTTTTTCGCGATTTTTTTTTGAAGATTGAGTTTAAAGGTCATCGTCTTGGTCTTTAGGCAACAAGCCTTTCCTGCTAATCCAAAACCACATAAAGACACTTCCAACCAAAGTGGCTCCTATCATTAATAATAGATACAACCAGATTTGTTGTGGTCCATAAACCCAAACAGCGTTACCTAGGATTGTAGCTATAGTGTTCGGTATTAAAAGTGCAGTACCTACTATTGTGAGATAAGCTGCAAGTTTAGCAAAACGGTTATTCAGTACTGTCAATTGATTATTTGATATTGTCAATTGATTGTTTGCTGTTGTCAGCTGATTATTGTAAATAGCTTGAGTTGCCTCTATGCCTGAAGCTAAGACTTCTGACATATGTTCCGATAATCCGATTTGACTCTTGACTTGATCCACCATTTGACTGAAAAGATTCACCAACTTTGGATCATCTGTAAGCAATTCTGCGTCGCCATATCTAATGGCTTGAAGTACATCCACAGATTCCCATAGCGAGTTCATATACGTGATTAACGCATGTTTCATTTTGTATATTTTAGGACCTAACTGGGCTTTGTCGGTTTCTTGATCCATGAGATCCCGATTTAGTTCATCTCCAAACTCTTCTATAACTCGGAGATGTCTAAAATTACTATCATTGTTAGCATCAACAATTCGCGATAAAAGAATAGTAAGTTTATCTTCTGGTTTTGCTTCAATTGGTATTTTTCTGAGAATTGTCTCAGAGTATCTTCTTAATCGGATGAATCTTTTGTCCACCAAACGCATATGTATAGTAAATACCAAATTTTTTCTTATCAACACCAACAAGGGATAAGCTTTAACCTCATTTCCACGAACCTGCACTGATGGAAAGCTCATCCACATTTCGCTATCAAAATCCTGATAATTGAGCTGTTCACAACAGGATAGATTAGAAATAAATGATTCGCTAAAACCCATTTGGGCAGCAACCAAAGGCAGGTCTTTCATCGGGTTATCAGAGATATAATCTACCCAAGCTATCATAGATCGCTTGACTACATCAAAAAAGGTAGTAGAAGACTCAGCTTCCTGTTTGAATGTTTTCCCGGAACTTTCTAGACCCATGCAAAACCAGCTTTTCTGAAGAAGTTCTAGTGGTCCGTTATTAGTCAAAGATGAAACTGAAAAACGAGTTTGCGAAGGTACCTCAGCTTTTTCTGTGTCACTCATTTCATCCAAAACTCCTTATGAAAAATGAATTTATTGTTTTATCCTAAATTAACAATTGTTGTTAAATAGTCTTTGTGTTTAATTCTATTCTTTGTTTGAGTTTATCATATAAGAGAAATAAGTGAAAGTTTTATTAGATTATTTGGCTGTTCTATGACTGACAACGTATACAATAAAATATGATTAGTTAGGTGCAAGGCAAAAAGAAAACAGTAATTCAAAAATTAAGAGATAATGCTTAAGATAATACGAACCCGATTATTGCACCGACTATGAATCCAAGTCCCAGCGGCAAGATGCCCATGATAAGTATACCGTATTGGTAAGCTATTGATCCGTATTTTGTTCCTAAGTCTTTTAATACATTAAGGCTTAGACCAAAAAAGCCAAAATATGCAACTACAACGAGCACGATTGCAGCTATAATTGCGATTTTTAGTATTTTATGCAGTAAATAACCAACTATTATTCCGACGACGAAGGGAATAATCATTAAAACAATTGGTGGTAAACCGCCGATGCTTCCAGAAGTAATAAAATGAAAAATGTCATCAAATACGCCCATTGCTTATAACTCCAAAGTTAGATTGAATAAATAAATGATGACTCATAAAGATGTGTGGTTGTAGTGAAACAATCACAACATTTAGTTTGCTAAACAATATTAAAAAAGGATTGATTTTGACACAAGAACAAAGTGTTGCCTTTAGAACTGGATGCTGTTTCTATGAGATTTTGAGAGAAGAGTAGGACAATTGGCAGTAGTACCGGATCCTGCTTCTTCCGACCTTCGGTTGCCTGATAATCTTGAGTTTGAATGGTGTTTAGGCATATGACTCCGTCTGAATACATATCTTAAGGAATAGGTTCTGAGGAAGAAAAAGCGTTCCGATTATGGCTTTAGCAATTTGTTTTATCAAACATTCAGTGCAGTCAATTCAAATCCAGATTTGGCTTTGTTTTTCTTGGCTTTTTCTTCTTCGCCTTTTGGAAGTTCTATATAATGCAATGATGTTAGATTTGATAGGAAACACATAATCTTTCAAACATTATACAATAAAATAAATTCTTAAGGATATGTGACTGTGCTTCTGTAGCAACAACGCTTTTGTCATAGGATTAAATTGTTCTCTTTCTCTCTCGGGGTGCGTACCCGGTAGGGTGAAAATTTGTACAGTATGATATACAGTTGTGACTGTTTATGTCTCAAGGTTTACCAAAGTATTCATTGCTACTCTATCCGAATTTACCTTTAAATGGCTAATAATAAGAAGCGTTTTTGTATAGGTTTTTGGACTATGCTAAGTCAAAATTTCTCGACTAACTTTTCATAAAACAGTGAAAATGTATTGGTCATAATTATCTTGTAGATTTCAAGGATAATTCTTAATTACTTCTTTAAGTAAAGTGTCTGGCTTGAAGGTTATTAAGTATGGTAAAAATGGATTTCGGTGGCGTCAAAGAAGATGTCATCACTCGTAAAGAGTTTACAGTGGCGCAAGCCCAAAAAATCCTAAAAGACGAGGTTGTTGTCTCCCTTGGCTACGGCATTCAAGGCCAAGCTCAATCACTTAACATGCGAGACAATGGAATAAAAGTAATTATTGGACAAGAAAAAGAAGGCGTCTTCAAGAAAGAATGGGATAAAGCAGTAGCAGACGGCTGGAAACCAGGCGAAAACCTTTTCCCCTTGGAAGAAGCAGCTAAAAAAGGAACTATCAAACTTTTCCTTCTTACCGACGCAGCCCAAAAAGCAGTTTGGCCAAAAGTAAAAGCAACCCTCAAAGCAGGAGATGCACTCTACTTTAGCCACGGTTTCAGCATAGTCTACAAAATACAAACAGGTGTTATCCCACCCAAAGACATAGATGTAATCCTTGTTGCACCAAAAGGCTCTGGCACATCAGTGCGCAGAAACTTTGTTGAAGGGAGCGGAATAAACTGCAGCTTTGCAGTCTTCCAAAACGCCACGGGAAAAGCAGAAGAACGCGCGAAAGCGCTCGGCATCGCTATTGGCGGAGGATACCTCTTTCCAACCACATTTGAGAAAGAAACTTACAGTGACCTAACAGGAGAACGCGGCACATTAATGGGTGCACTCGAAGGCATCCTTGAAGCCCAATACAAAACCCTGCGTGAAAATGGACACAGCCCAAGTGAAGCATTTAACGAAAGTGTCGAAGAACTCACACAAAGCTTAATCCGCCTTGTAGATGAAAACGGCATGGACTGGATGTACTGCAACTGCAGCGAAACCGCACGTATCGGCGCATTACGCTGGAGAAGCCGCTTCCGTGAAGCAACTCAACCAGTATTCGATTCTCTTTATGAACTTGTAGCTGCAGGCGAAGAAACTCGAATTGTCCTTGAAAAAAGCAAAGCACAAGACTACCGCCAGAAACTCGCTGATGAACTCAATGAAATGGGTAACAGTGAAATGTGGCGTGCAGGCGCGACCGTACGTTCTCTACGGCCTAGAAAAGCCAAAAAACAAGAGTAAAATGTTTACTCTTTTCTCATTTTATTTGTTTTTGTTGTTTTACTTCAATTTCCTGCTTGTTTAGTAAGCTAATTTATTATACCTGAAGACAACGATTTGCTAAAACAATACGAGGCTAAGTCTTGGATTACGTTACAGTGGCTGCGATCACCATCTTCGTAATAACGCTTGTCTTGATGATTAGGCGTCCATTTGGGTTGCGTCTGGGTTATGCGGCTGGAATCGGCGCGATATCTTCACTCTTGTTGGGTACGGTAAGTTTGGGACAAGCTGCACAATCTTTTCTAAATATTTGGGATGCAGCGTTGGCATTTCTTGGCATTGTAGCTTTATCGGTGACATTGGATGCTATGGGTTTTTTTAGATGGGCAGCTCTGAGAGTAGTGAGTTTAGCACGCGGGAGTGGTTTACGTCTTTATTTCTATATCGCTTTGTTGACTGCGGCCGTAAGTATTCTTTTTGCGAATGACAGTGCAGTTTTAATTTTAACTCCGATTGTTTTGGAAACTGTAACTTGCCTTGGAATAGGTGGAAAGAGCAGACTTGCATACCTTTTCACTGCTGGATTAATCGCAGATACTGCTGCCATGCCTTTGATTACCAGCAACCCCATCAACATTCTAAGCGCTGACTTCTTCAAATACACTTTCATTGACCATTTAGTTTTCATGGGTCCAGTAGCTATTGCAACTCTTTTGAGCAGCCTGCTGCTGATTTATCTCTTTTTCAGAAAGCAGATACCCAAGACTTACAATGTTGAAGCTGCAAAAGCATTAACAAAAAGCAAACAGGAGATTTCGCCAACTTTATTAAAAATAAGTGTAGCTACACTTGTAGCGATCGACGCAGGCTACGTTTTAACTTCTCTGAATAGGTTTCCTGTTTCGCTAGTGATTTGCAGTGGCGAAGTATTTTTAGTGATTGTTTACTGGTTTACTTTGAAGCATAACGGTTCCTCAAAACCCGAGATGAAAGGTCTCACCGGTTTAGCGAGAGATATCAATTGGGACATCATACTTTTCATGCTAAGCATCTTTTTAGTGGTTCAAGGATTAGAAACAGCAGGCTTAACAAATCTGCTAGCGTCTGCGCTGGCAGAAACAAGCAAGTTGCCTTCCGCTCTTGGAGTTTTTGGGCCAAGCATGATTGTGACAATTGGGGCGAGTTTTATGAATAATTGGCCAATGACAATTCTCGGTTTGCTTAGCATCAAACATGCTACAGTGGCAGGAACTACGTTAACAAACTTGATTTTCAGCAATATCATTGGAAACAATTTAGGACCCCACTTTTTCCCGCTTGGGTCCCTAGCGATTCTAATGTGGATGGAAATGATGCGACGTAAAGGTGTCAACCTTAGCCTAAAAGAATATCTAAAAGTGGGAGCTACATTGTCAATCGCTCAAGTTGCTATAGCTTCGCTAATTTTATGGGCAGAACTAAGCGCAGGATTCAAGCTTTCTTAATACTTCTCGGTAGACTGCCAAAGCAGCTTTTTCATCAGCTACTCCTTTTATCAACATGCGTCCACCGTTAAACAAGCTTACTTCATAATTTTTGTAATTAAACATGACGGCTAAACGGGATTTTAACCGCAACTTAAACTTTTTAGATATTTCTGGGTAAATTTCATCGAGGTTGAGCTTTAGCGGTTTTTCAGGATTAATGTTTGCTGTGTCTCGTCCGCAAAGCCATACCAGCCGTTCACCGCCAACAACTGAGCTTAAATCGCCGTGGCAGACTGGGCAAAGGGTATTCTTTGAAATATCAATTGTGGTAAAATCCATATCGCTAAAGTCGCAGACCAATAATTTGCCCTTCAAAGTTGATCCGATTCCGGCTAGGAGCTTTATTGTTTCCATGGCTTGCAAGGCGCCAATCACTCCTGGCGTAGTTCCAATCACACCGCGAGTGCTGCATGTTAGCAAATCATTATCAGAAAGGTTCGGCATCAAACATTCTAAGCAGCCAGTTTCAGGAGGGGTGAAAACAGACAGGTTACCTTCAATACCGATGGCTGCCCCGAAAACGTATGGTATCTCTAGTTTTATGCAAGCTCGATTAACAAGGTAACGAGTTGCCATATTGTCCAAACCATCAACAATGCAGTCTACACCTTCTAAAAGTCTCTCGACGTTGCTGGTGTTAACGTTTTCAGTGAAAGCTTCAGTCTTGATGAATGGATTGAGCTCTTGCAAACGTCTTGCAGCGACTTCAGCTTTAGGATAATGTAGATCTGCTGCAGTGTAGAGGATTTGGCGATGAAGATTCTGCGCTTCAATTGTGTCCTGATCAATCAAACGAACGTAGCCTACTCCTGCTAAAGCGAGGTAAAGAGAAGAAACTGTACCTAGGCCCCCTGAGCCGACAACCGCAACTTTGGATTCAGCTAATTGACGCTGTCCTTTTTCACCTAATTCTTTCATTGTTACTTGGCGACTATAGAATTCTTTAGCGAACGCCTCTTTTTCTGCCCCATCCACCCTAATCATTCTCCAAATAAAGTGTTGTTATTCAGTGTTATATTTGCCTTTTATCTGAAACTGCCTTTCATATACTTCTCTAACCTTATCGATGGTATCAACTTCTTGCGGTGTCTTATCGCCCCTTATTCTAGTGATTCTTGCAAACCGAAGTGCCATTCGACTCTTGTACTTAGGGCTCTTCTGAATCTCATTATAAGTAACTTCAACCACGATTTTAGGAATAACCATTACTCTGTGACCTTCCCGACCAATAGCATCAATCTTAAGTTGCTGAGTCAATTGAGTTATTTCGACATCGGTTAAACCTTTGAACGTTTTCCCTAAATCCAAAAATTCATTTGTCTTTGGATCCCTTGCAGCAAAGTAATAATCGGATAGCCAACCTTTCCGTCTTCCATAACCGTACTCAGCAGCAGTGATTACGAGATCCAAGGGTTCAAGAACCTTTTTGATTTTTAGCCATTTTTTTCCTCTCCTTCCAGGCGAATATGAGCTGCCAAGCTTTTTTGCCATCAAGCCTTCCTGACCAGCAGATATTGCTTCCTTGAGGAACTTTTCCGCCTTAGTCTTCTGACCCGTTGTGAATTGTTTGGTTAGGGAGATTTCTCCCGCGTTTTGCGACAAGATTTGCCTACGCCGCTGGTATGGAAGCGTAATTAAACTTTTCTCATTCAAGTATAAGATATCAAACAAGTAAAGTGTTAGGGGAATTTTTTGCGCCATAGCCGCAACACTGCGAGTTCGCTTGAAACGGCGCATTAAATGTTGGAATGCAATTGGATAACCAGAGCTGTCAAGGGCAACTACTTCACCCTCAACTATAGCTGATTGCGCTTTAATGTTACTTTTAACAGTCTGAACTATTTCGGGCAGGCTCTCTGTAACCTTGGTCAGTCTTCTACTGAAAATTTCAATGGAGCCGTTTTCTTTATGAATTTGAACTCTTGCGCCGTCATACTTATATTCCAATGCGGTTTTGCCGGCATGCTCAGCCAACGCTTCATCAATCGACCGCGCAGTTTGCGCTAGCATGAGTTTAACTGGCCTAAAAACAGTAAAGCTTGCTTTCTCCAAGCCGTCTGAGCCTGTTGTTTTGAGTACTGCCGCCACTTCTCCTATGTCACCGAAAACCATACTTGCATGTTGGACTTTTTGAAGTTCAACGCTGAAGGCTCTGGCAACTGCTTGTTCCATTAAGCCTTCATGGAGTCCGGTGCGCATTTCACCCGTGAAGATTTTGACTAGGTATTTGGCTTCAACTGGTGTTGCTTGGCTAAATAGAGCAGTTATTAATCGCTCTTTTTTAATTCTTGATCCTACCCCTGAACTTTGAGCAATGGCTTCAAATGTTCGTCTGACTTCGGTTACAGTTAGGAACTTTTGGCTCAATTGTGTTTGTTTTTTGGCTTTGGCTTGTTCAAGAACAATTTTTGTAGCTGAACCAATGTCTCCTGTACTTGCCATAGCTTGACCGAAAATGTTCCAGTCAAACTGACTTATTCTCTCTAAAACAAGGGTCAGAGTTGACCAGCTTACATCTAACGATTTTTGACTATATTTTGGGAATGCACTACCAACCATCATGTTAGTGGCAGGTTCAATCTCTTCTGCGCTGAGAGTTTTTAGGTAGTTTGCAGTTTGCTCTATGATTTCAAGACGTTTCTTTGTAGCTTCAACTTTTTCCAGCAGTTCAGTGAGAGATAAGAATAAGGCAGGCATAAATTTACACAAAAATGTTTGTTATTACTATTCTTCTATTGTCTATTTAGTTATTAGTTCTTAATCAATTAGTTTGTATTGTAGCTTCTAACAAGCAAACGATAAGAAGAAAAATCAAGAATATCTAAGATGTTATTGCACGCGGATTTAAGAAAACACTGAAAACGTTGATTCTCCTTCTGGTTCTTTTTGTTTATCGTTAATTTCCTTAATTTTCATGTTAAGTTCTTCCACTTCTTTGGTTTTGCCCAACATTTTTTGACAGTCACGAACATATTCAAGTGCGCTAACACCATAGCGTTCAAATCCTTTGCTGAATGAGATATCAGCAGATTTCATGAAATACTCCGCGGCTTTTTCGTAGTCCTTGAGGGCGAAAGCAGCTTCACCAGCTTTATAGTTCATTTCTGCCGAGCCAAAATAGTTCTGTCCTTTGTAGTAGAGGTCAGCTACTTTGATAAAAAGGTCTTTTGCCTCAGTGTATTTTCCGTTTTCCATCAGCGAGATGGCGTCTTTATGCATTTTTATTGGGTCTTCTCTAACCGACATAATTGTCACTCTTTGTCTTTATTTTGCAGCAAACTCCCATTTAGATTTTCCTCTTCTGCAGAAACGGGTAAGCTAAGAAAGATAATATCTTAGATGAAGGTATAGCATAAAAGTCTGCTGTACATTCAATTTATTGAACTTCAAATATAGGGCGAAAAAATGCAAGACAAATACGGTCAACAAAACATAACCCTCACAATTGCGCAAGCTGGAATCATGGCAGCCTTAACCGCGGTTGCAACTGCCCTCGTCCAAGTCTACATCCCAGCTACGAGAGGTTACTTAAATTTCGGCGACATAATCATTTTCGTCAGTGCCCTTACTTTTGGCCCAGTAGTTGGCGGGTTTGCAGGTGGTGTTGGATCTGCAATATCCGATGTAGCAACAGGGTACGGTTATTTTTCTCCATTCACTTTGGTAATAAAAGGCTTGGAAGGACTCATTGCTGGCTTAATAGCGAACAGGTTAAGTGGAAAAAGAGATATTTTAGCAGTTGTCACCGCTGGTGCTGAAATGGTGATAGGGTATTTCCTTTCAGAATTTTTCGCGTTATCTGTAGGATGGGCAGCGCTGGCCGAAGTACCAGCAAACATTTTGCAAATAGTAGTAGGCGGTTCCGCAGGAATCGCAATTGCGCTTATTCTACGTAGAAGACTTCCCGAAACATGGATCGGTTCAAGAAAAAGTGGTTACAACTTAAAAGCTAGATTTTACAAAGAATAAACCATGAAACTTCCGCCTGGAAAAATTCCGATTGATATACTAAAAGACGTAGTATTCAAAAACCTAGGCGCTGCTCGCAACGAAGTTATTTTGGGTCCTGCTGCTGGAGTAGATGGGGCAATCCTCGATGTTGGAACGAAAAATGCGATTGTCTCAATGGATCCAATCACGGGAGCAGTTGAGCGCATTGGGTGGGAAGCGATCAATATTAATGCTAACGACGTAGCTACTTTTGGGGTCGAACCAGCCTTTTTCTTCTCTTGTTTGCTTCTGCCAGAAAATGCCGATAGCAAAATCGTTGAAAAAATAAGCACTCAAATGCATAATGCAGCAAAAGATCTCGGAATAGCAATCGTGGGCGGACACTGCGAGTCAACCCCAGGACTTTCGAACCCTATTGTGGTCGGTTGCATTATGGGCTTAACAGAAAAAGGCAATTATGTAACTGTGGCTGGAGCAACATCTGGTGATAAACTTATTTTAACAAAGAGTGCCGGCATTGAAGGCACCGCAATTATAGCTTCCGACCGCGAGGACCAACTAAAAGATTTTTTTCCAACAACTCTGATTAATGACGCAAAACATTTTTTCAACCAAATAAGTGTAGTAAAAGATGCTTTAACTGCTTACAAAGCTGGGGGAGTCCATTCAATGCATGACCCAACTGAGGGTGGAATACTAAATGGCATTCATGAAATGGCAGATGCAGCAGGTTTAGGCGTCCGAGTTTTTGAAGAAAAAATCACAATTGAACCGGAAACAGCTAAAATTTGCAGATATTTCGAAATTGATCCCCTGCAACTAATTAGTTCAGGCGCATTATTGATAGCAGCACATCCAAAAAACGCGAACAAAATAATAGAAAGATTGCGTCAAGAACGTATTTATGCAGACGTCATCGGCGAATTTAACACGAATCCTAACAAGCGAATATTCATTCATAAGGATGACGTAGCAGAAATTTTGCCAAGGCCAGTTTCAGATCATCTTTGGTTAGCATTGTCACGCAAGACTGCCCCAGAGACATCTAAGATGCAACAGCAAAGCAGCAAAAATCAGGGTAAAAACTTTTCATAAAAAATCCTTTAAGGTTGCTTTTGCAGCAATAAGTCTTCAAAATCAGGGTTGACTTTGCCATATTTCTTTTGAATTGCTCCATTTATCCGAATCCAATCATCTGATATTAAAGGCCACATCTGACTCGTTACAACCTGCTTTGTAATGTATTCCTTAATTGGTCCCGTTCTTTTAATTACTCGGCTATGCCAATCCACATCAATTAATCCGCCACGACGAAGATGCTGCAGATTCTGATAAACCCGATCGGAGTCTATAGGGTAGTTTAAGCTCCCTGTCAGATCTTCAACCAGCGAATCAAGAGAAATTTCATTTTCCTCGCGCAGACAAACAACAGCTGCTATATCCTGGACTAATCGCGCATTCTTACTAAGATAAAAACCTCTTCTCTTCGGAACCAAAACCTGTTCAATCCTAAACGCAAATCGTTTGTAGAACCATTTTTTCACAACTTCAGCAAGGAACAGGTAAGCAACTATCATAAGCACCAAAGCTAAGTAGAAAGCAAGTGGAGGAGGATAGAAGTTGAATATTTTTCCCAACGCTGTATAAGGAATAATTAAAGCCGTGGCAACAACTGCAAAACAACTGAAGACTAAGTATTTGCCCGGCTTACTTTTGTAGAAGGGTGATGTTCTAGTTCGAATAATAAACACAACCAAAGTCTGAGTGCACAAAGACTCAACGAACCACGCGGTTTGGAAAAGATGCTCCTTCTGCAGCTGAGGCAACCACGCGAACATGGGCACTATTATGAAAAGCATCAGGAAAAATGTCAAATAATCGAAAATCGAGCTTATCGGTCCCTCAGCTATCATGAAGTTCCTTATAAAGGCAATATCCCATCTTTTCGGTCTTTCAACGTACTCGTCGTCGACATTATCTGAGGTTATTGTTGTTTGAGAAAGTGTGTAAAGAAGATTGTTTAGCAGAATTTGTATAGGCAACATAGGTAGGAATGTTAAAAACAGCGAAGCCCCAGCCACGCTAAACATATTTCCGAAGTTAGAGCTAATTCCCATCATCACATATTTCATTGTATTGGCAAAAGTTTTCCGCCCTTCTATGACACCTTGGGCAAGTACAGTCAAATCATTTTCTAACAAAATAATATCCGCTGATTCTTTTGCAACATCAACTGCGTTATTTACCGAAACTCCAACATCTGAAGTTTTGAGCGACGGCGCATCATTGATGCCATCACCCATAAACCCTACAACATGGCCGTTATCTTTAAGTAAATTTATTATTCTGTCTTTTTGGACTGGATTTACCCTTGCAAAAACGTTAGCTTCTTCTACTACCCGGGCTAAAGCATCGTCATGCATCTGGGCAATGTCGGTTCCAAGCAGCACACCTTTTATCTCAAAACCAAGTTGTTCACAGATATTTCTGGTAACAAGTTCATTGTCACCTGTCAGAATTTTTAGTTCTATACCTTCTTTTGCTAAAAGGGCTAATGACTCTTTAGTGGTTTGTTTCGGAGGATCAAGAAATGCAACAAACCCAAGAAAAACCATTTCATTTTCGTCATTTACAGAATATGTTGTTTTTTCCTCACGCAGTTTCCTAAAGGCAACACCTAGAACTCTCAGACCTTCATAGCTCAAGTCAAAATATTTTTGCTCAATTTTCTTACGCAATTCTTCACTTATGTCAGAAATCACTCCTCCGATTTCACAGAAATCTGAAACCTTCAAAATTTCTTCCGGTGCACCTTTAGCAATCAAGAAACGTTGATTCTCTTTATCCACTATTACAGAAAGCCGTCTGCGCACAAAATCAAACGGGACTTCATCAATCTTCTGAAAACCTTCTATTGTCGTGTCTTTGTAATTTAATATGGCGTCGTCAAGAGGACTTTTCAGACCAGTTTGATAATAACTGTTTAAGTACGAATATTGGAGAACTTTTTCATCATCATGACCTTCCCAATCTACGTGCAAAACCAAGCTAATTCGGTTTTCAGTAAGTGTGCCCGTTTTGTCAGTACATAAGACGTTCATGCTGCCAAAGTTTTCTATCGAAGGCAAATGCTTGACTATAACACCTTTTCTTGACATGTTAATAGCGCCTCTGGAAAGATTCATCGTAATAATCATCGGCAGAAGCTCAGGTGTCAATCCTACGGCAAGCGCTGCAGCGAACAGCAATGATTCGACTAATCCATGCCTAAACAATGCATTCACAAGAAAAACAAAAATTATCAATATGAAAGTAATCTTCATGACTAGATAACTAAATCCTTTTATTCCTCTTTCAAATTCGGTTTCAGGCGGTTTAGCAACGAGTTTCTTGGCAATTTTTCCATACTCTGTCAATCCGCCTGTTTTAACCACAACCGCATTAGCAGAACCGCTAACCACAGAAGTGCCCATAAACAGGTAATTATTCCATTCAGTAATGGAAGTATTTGATAAATTCAAAGATGCCATGGGATTGGAAGTTTTTTCGACTGGAAATGACTCTCCAGTTAATGAGCTTTGATTAATGAAAAAATCTTTTGCTGAAATTATTCGGGCGTCTGCAGGTGCAATGTCGCCAGCTGAAAGAGATATTATATCTCCAGGGACAATTAGGCATAGTTTTATCTCTTGCTTAGTGTTGTCACGAAGAACAGTGGTTGTGGTTGAAACTTTCTCTTTTAGCATTTCAGCCGCGTTTTCAGCTTTTGATTCTTGGTAGTGGTCTATGCTTACACTAATAATAACAATAACAAAAATGATGGTAAAATCTGATAGATCGCCTAAAGCGCCAGCAATTGAAGCAGCAATTAATAGGATTATTATTAGAGGACTTTTAAAATGCAAGAGGAAACTAACGATGGCAATTCTCTTTTGTTTGTGTGCTAACTCATTGGTTCCATAAATGTCCAGACGGCTAGTTGCCTCTTCAGAGTTAAGACCTTGCGGAGACGTTCCTAGAAGGGAAAGTACCTCGTTTGCAGGAAGATTTAACGACTCATCAGTAGTTATAGGAGCTTTCGCTACGGGAACGTTTTCTTTGATGGTGAATATTTCTGGATTCTTGTTAGGCTCATTTGCCACGGTTTTCTCCGCCAGAGTCACTCAGCTAATAGTGAAATCGTCTTAAGAATACCAGAATTAGCATTCTTAAATACTGTTCCTAACTAAAAGCAACTAAAATCGGAGTGAATCTCGGAAAAAAAATTTTTTGTTTATTCCGGATAATGGTTTTTATAGTTCTAACTAAGATACTCTAATACCAATAAGCGGGCTAGTGATGACTATTTGATTTCAGGTTTAAAAAAAGCAGCATCAGTAGCAACACGCTCACTAGCGCCCGGTAAGCCTCATCACGCTCAATGGTTGATCACAAGAAAATGCAATTATAGCTGTGCAGGTTGCAATGTCTGGAAGGAACAAGATCAAAGGGAACTTTCAACTAATGACATCAAGAAAGGCTTAGACATTCTTAAGAAACTTGGAATAGTTGAACTTGTGCTGTCAGGCGGAGATCCCTTACTGAGGGATGACATTGGCGAAATAATCGACTATTCCTCAAAACTTTTTGTTACCACCGTCTATGATAATGGAAGCATGGCTGCGAAAAAAATCGACGCTTTGAGAAAAACAGATTTTGTGGCGATCTCTATAGATAGTTTAGATGAAGCAAAAAATGATTCGATAAAAGCTGTTCCAGGTGCCTGGAAAAAGGCAATTGAATCAATCGAGTTGCTTCACAAAGAAGGAATTAACGTTAGTGTTACTCCCACAATTTCTCAAAAGAACCTGTATGAAATCATCGATATTACTAATTATTTTACTCAAAAAGGAATCCCTGTATGGTATAATCTATATTCATTTGATCGTTCAGTTGATCGAAAACAGCTTTTTAGAATTGGCAAGGCAAACGATGAGTTCGTTATAAAAGACAACCAAGCGGTTGTCAAACTTTGCGATTCTCTTATCGAAATGAAGAAGAAGAATAGAAAAATCTTAATGACAGATAAGCTCTTGAAAACGGTAAGAAGCCTTTTTGGGGAAGACGGACGGACATGGAAATGTCAAGCGCTGAGCAACTTTTTAGTGATTGACCATTTAGGTAGAATTGCAGGTTGTCATAGTCACAATTTTGCGGGATCAATATTTGATTTGCCGAAGAAATGGAAAAGCAATGAGTTTAAACAACTGCGGGAGACTTATCATAATTGCACTCAGTGTAGCTATTTGTGCTATGTTTTCTATTCACTTCAAGGAAGCCCATTTGGCCATTTATCGCTAGCAGCAGACCAATGGAAAAACGCAAGCTTACTTTTCAAGAACAATTAAAAAAAAAACGAATACTGCCAAATGCATTTCAGATCTAACATGCTCATTAAATTCTTGAGCCTATATTCAGGAATGAGCAGAAATAACTACATTACTTATTACTTTGCAAAGAACTTCATAAACCTCGTCTGCACTCAAGTTATCAGTGTCTAAGACTAAATCAAACGGTTCAAAATCTTCATCCAACTTGAAACCATAAAGTTTCTTATAGATGGCCTTAGTCCTGTCTTCCTTTTCTTTCAAAACTTTGAATGCTTCTTCAATGGTTATTTTATCCCTTTGAGCAACCCTAGCGGCTCTTTTCTCGAGAGATGCCAGCAACCAAATTTTGAAACCTTCTTTGAGTAACCATGGCATAGTCCAACTGTCTAGGAGAACGTTTCCATGTTGAGCATATTCTAAGAGCTTAGCATCTACAGCTTTGTCAAATTTAGGGTTATTCACTCTTTCGTTGAGAAACGTTAAGCCTTCAGGGCTTTCCCACCAACCTTGAGAAGAAGCATCATATCCTTCTACTTTGGCGAGTTCTTTGAGTGCATCGCCACCTGAATAACAGCTTAAATTATATTTTTCTGCTAGCTTTTTCGATAATGTGCTTTTCCCTGTTCCCGCCATTCCTGAAATGCAGATTACAATTTTTTTCCCAGTAGAGTAGTATTTTGTGTTTCTATCCATTTAGCGCCACCGGGTTTTTAATATTAGGGCTCTATAGGCATTATGCCCAATATGCGTGAGGATAATAATCCAAAGAAGAACGAGCATATTGGGTACCAGTAGAATACTGGAATTGCATTTGGTGTTTTACTAACAATAGTTCCTATGCCAGGGATGAAAGCCATTGTGGTACTTCCAAAAGTTGGAGTTAATACTAAAAACCAAACAATCAAATATACAAAAGAGATGCCAAACTGAACCATTTGAGGTTTAACCATTTTTGCCTGCATATTTTTGACTTGTGACTCTTTCTTTTTAAGTTTCTCAACTTGTTTCTTGTCATTTGCTCTCATGGCTTTCATGGTTTCAGAACGATATTCAGCCATTTCCTTCTGCATAACTCGGTATTGCTCCCAACCTATGAAATAGTTGATCAGAACTCTGTTTACGCCAGAGTTTAGGAACGCAATGACCGCTGAAATAACCATAATTATTACAGTTGCCAAAGGCAATGAAGTAACTACTATCGACATTTGCTTTATCCTCTTGATACTCTATTGCGTATGCGTATCTCGTTTCCTCGTTAATAACTATTTTTACGTTTAACCGTTAGAAACATTTTAATAAAAAGTTTTTTGAGTTGCACTAATGTTATTTAGAAAAATCTATGCTAATAATTGACTGGTTAAATCTTTTTGCAGGTCTGGTTAATGTTGTTGGCTGACTAAATAGAAAAGTCTACATATAGATTAAACGATTTTGGTAAATACCTACTCGACAGTTTGATATAAATGCTAAATTAGAAGTTGTGCAAAGCCTCATGCGTCGAAAGAATCTTAAGAAGGAACAGAAAGTAATGCTCTGTAGAATTACCTTTATAAAATGTAGAGAAAGAAAAATAAGCACTGTATGCACCATTCTTCTAAGAACAAATAATTCTTGAAATTTTCTTGAATCGATTCAATTTACTATTTATCAAAAGAGACTTTCGCAAGTTCATGAGTCCAAGCTTCAATATTGCTCCAGTTTCTTGTGTCATGTATTTTAGATGTGTCTAATCCGTTCTTTCGCAAGCTGTTCCTGTTAATTCGAGTCATTATGTCAACGATTAAGCCGTGGCTTTTTCGAAAGTCTATGAAGCCCCCAAAATACCCAAAAGAAATCGGTTTCAAACCATATAGTTCAGCTATATTCTCTAAATATTGTTTCTTTGCTTTATTTCCTGCTTGATCCTGTTTTTCAGCCATTAAGCAGCTGACAAACATAGCTATTTTTTTAGTCCTTAGTAACTCCGCATTTCGTTTAAGGAACTGCATGGTTTCTTTGGTCCATTTATCGGCCCTCACACCACTTCCTACAATGAATAAGTCATATTGATCAAGAATTTGAGGATTCTTTTTGGCATCGATAGCATCAGCAGAATAACCTTGTTTCTTTAAAGTATCCCTTATTTTTTCGGCTACGGGGACTGTACCTCCCCATCTGGAGCCGTAAACGATAAGCGTCTTCATAGTTTTATCAACGTGAACAGATTTGGAATTTGTTACAGAGCACTAGTCGATTTGTCTTCGAGAAAGAGATTAATTAATAGTACGGTTAGGAATAATACATCTTAATGTCAGTTTTTAAAAATCAAAAAAAGAAGAAAGGGAGTTTTTTTATTTTTTGGCTATTGTTTTATGGACGTTTTCTCAGCGACACCATGATTAGTGCGCCGACGATTGCTACGACGATTATAATTGCGATGCCTATGCCTAAGACGTAATTCTGAGTTGTTGCGAGATCAACTGGTGCTGCTGTTGGTGGTGCTGTTGCTGGTGCTGCGCTTGCTGCAAATGAAGTTTCGGAGTATGTTCCATAATACGAGTTTGAACCATGGAATGTAGCGATGACTGTGTATGAACCTTCAATATCTGGCTTATAGCTTAAAGTGAACATGCCGCTTGCGTCGCTTGTTACGTCGCCGATGTGTCGGTAGTTTCCGTTAGAGTCAACAACGTCAATTGATATTGGAACACCGGTTGTGGTTGATGGCAATGCTTTCTGCATGTAGACATATTCCATCCATCCACTCATGCTTGCGTCCGAAATTGCTGGCAGACCATTGGGAAAATTCTGCTTTACTGGTGTCTGTGATGCGCCTGGGGAAACATCTGTAATAGTTCCTCTAATAGTGACAGCTGTTCCTATTGGAGCTGCAACATCTGGAGCAGTGACAGTCAACTTCGTTGGACCTTGACCTACACCGTAGATTTGCTCATCGTAGTTATTGAGGTAAACCAGTACCCCGTCTGCAACGGCAAAAGTTGATGGATAAACCCATCCGCTCATTGCCCAGAGTAATGTTCCGTCAGTGGCGTTTATGCATTTCATTTGGTTGCCTGCTTCGAGTGGTGTTTCTGCAGAGTGCTCATGGCAGCCAGCGTATATCTTTCCGTCAGCGATTCCAGCCATCATGCCAGGGCTAGATTTAATGACTCCTGCGGTTCCTGGTGGAATAACCTCATATTTCCATGCAGGTGAAACGCTACTTCCAGTTGAGTTCAATGGGTATGCGCATATGGTTCCACTGTAGCCTCCAGTATAGAGCATGCCGTAAGCTGTTTTGACTTGCGTTCCAGATATTAAGCTAGGCCAAGTATAGTAGCCATAAGGACTAATGGTTTGGGATTGCGCGTCAGTTGTGAACAATAGGTCTCCTGTTCGCATGTTCCAAACATAGTATTGTTGGGCTGGAATTAAAATGGCAATGAATACTCCTAGGTTAGCATCGGAGTGTTCGTAGATTAGGTTTTGGTTTCCAGTCAATGGGTCTGCACTTGTTGGATTTATCTCAGTATCAATATTTTTAACGTATAGCACTGTGCCGAAAGCAGTTGATGTAGGGTCAATGTTGATTGCCCAGACGGTAACGTTTTGAGCATAAGCGTATGATGGTGAGCTGGTACCTGTTTGCCAAGAAGAATTGTAACCCCAAACTATATCACCGACTTTTGCTGCTGCAATGGTTGCTGAGCTAACGTAGAATGGATTGCCTTGGTATGTCAATGTGACGTTCCAGTCGTAGCTTACTGATGTGCCTTGGTTTGCTCCCAATGCAGTGAAGTTAGTTGCGGTTGTGGGACCCCACGCTGTACCGTTCCAGACGTTGCTACCTGTTCTTGCTGGAGTTATTGGTACGTTCCCTATATATTTGAGTGGACTTGGAGTTGCACCTGAAGATAGCATTGGGAGTACTTTAGATGAATTCCATTGAGTCAAATAGCTGTTTGTAGAGTTTGAAACGACTGCGTAGCGCAAGTTTTCACCGTTTGGACCCATGGCTTCAGTTCCGCCAGGAACGTTTGATAAGTGCATTTGTGGATATCCATATTCTGGTTGATATCCAACTGTGTAGCTGCTAGTGAATAGCCAACCTGGGTTTTGGATACCGTGCTCGTTTACGTCGTCTTGATCATAGTAATAGCCGAATGCGGGTCTGTTTACTGCACCTGTTGCTTCTGTTGTGTTAACTTGGTAGAGGAATCGCCCCGTTTTGAGATCAATGCAGTTGAAATATTCGCTGTAGCCTTGGTAGTAGATGCTTGGTGAATAATAGATTCTACCATACATAATGATTGGTCCTTCGCCTCCATAAATTGGCGGGGTCAATCTTGGCTGATATTGAGAGCCTGTGTTAAAGGTGTTTGCTGGTCGTCCTGTATTGCTTCCGCCTAGAATTCCTGAGTCTTCTTCAGGTACCGTCCATAGTATGTGTCCAGTGTTAGGCGCTGTGCCGTCTGCTTGGAATGCGTTCTGAGAACCTCCATTGTTGTAGTCATGACTGTTTGCTAGCCAGTTTGATGCGATTGTCCACCAAAGAGAATTCTCTTGTTGGATTGGTCGAGTCCAATACTGAGTTGGAACCGGATAATAAGCAGGTGTTGTCAGGCCTGTAAGCGACACTGGTTCTTGCTGTACCACAAGTGTTGTTGTGTAAGTGCTTGCTTTGAATACAACGCCATAGTAGTTGGCCTCACCGCCGGTACGGAAAATGCCGGAACTATCAGTGTATGATGTGCCGTTCCAAAGGTATCGGAATTCAACGAAGGTAACAGTAAAGGTGTAATTGCCAGTTTCGTCAGGTGTGTATGTCATGTATGATGAGCCTGTTGAGTCAGACTGGAAAACTAATTGACCATTGAGTGTTATTATAGAGTTTTGGCTCCATGATGAGTAGCCTGGGGGTGTCGCTGTTGGGAAGTTCTCAACGGCTCCACTAGGTGTTGTAACTTTAAAGGTGTACCAATACCTAGGGCTGCCTGGTGTTGTTGCTGAAGTTGGTGGCACTTGAGGGTTAAAGAATACTACGTTGCATTGTTGGCCAATGCCGATTGGTGTTGGTGCTGTGACTATGAATACGTGTGTGGGGACATTGTCATTGAATCGGTTAAAGAGAAGAAGCCTTGTAGAGGATGCATCGCTGCTCATGCCAGTCCAATACATACCTGCATTGATAGCATTTTGAGTAGCAGTTCCATAAGCATTAGCTGTTGATAGTGCTCCAATTGAAATAGCCAATGATAAAACTAGAATTGTCGTTATGAAAATAGCTATAGTTTTATTTCTACATATTTGCAATTTTTTTCTTTTCTCCTAATAGTTTTTTGATATTGAGTTAGAGACTTAACTCTCACTCAATAGCGAACCAGAACAGTAACTCGGGGATTTAAAACTTTTGGAAAATTGACGTTGCCGTTCTTTCTAGAACCATAACAGAAAACTATCCACATGCAACAAGTATTTGAACAAAAAAACTACGATTTTAGGAAAAATAAAGTATTGATAGATTGTTCTATCATAAAATTTGACACAAACAATAGTAAAAAAATACATAAAAGAAACCTATTGGCATCAAGCGCTCAATGCTTCATGACTAACTGCTAAAAAAAGCTCAATCGCCGAGGATTCTTCTGAAGGCCGGGAACATCTCAGCCGCTCTTTCACGCATCAGCAACTCATAATACTGATAAATTATACCCACGGATAGCAAGATACCTGTACCAGTTCCGTACGCACCAAGGAAATCCGAGAGGCCAACTACGAGACCGACAATAATTCCACCTAGTACAGTAACCACAGGAATGTAACGTTTGAGAACAGCTTCAATAGGTCTCCCTGATCGGCGATAACCAGGAATCTGCATGCCTGAATCCATGAGTTGTTTCGCAACTTTTGTAGGACCTAGACCACCAACTTCTAGCCAAATTAGTGAGAAAACAGCACAGAAAGCCACAATAATTCCCAAATAAGCAGCAGCCCTTAAGGGGTCAAGAGCAACTTGCTGAATATTGTTCGGTGCAGTCACAAGGTAAGCGATACCTCCAACTGGTTGAACGCTACCCTGACTTGTTACATTGAAGTCACCTATAATCCGAAAAAGAAGGTTTGTACCATAATGAGGACGCCCTTGCGTACTCCAAAGCAATTGGGTAAAGAAGTAAACGTTGGCAAACAATGCTGATGCAAAAATAACTGGAAGGTTTGAAACGTACAATAGTTTAATTGGATATTTGCTTCTGAAGCCTTTGTACCCTGCGTAACTCATTGGAAGTTCAATTCTAATTCCATTCAAATAAATAACCAAAAGAAAGACACCAATAGTGGCAAAGAATCCCAGCAAAGATGGATAAATTCCAGAAACAGAACCAAATGCCCAAGCTAACAATGATTGGCCACCGCCTAGCAAATTTGAAAGAGAACCGACAAGTAAACCGGTGGTAGGCGAGAATGTATCCCAAACGACTGATTGAGCAACTCCCGCCATGATGAATAAACTAATACCGCTACCTAGTCCCCAGCCTTTCTGCACAAGTTCATCCATTAACATAACCATTATTCCAGCAAAAATTAGCTGCAGAAAAATCACTAACGCTACTGGTCCAGAAATCGCGCCGTACATGCCGCTTATGATATAAGCTGCAGCCTGAATGCCTGTAAGAATAACAGTGAATACTTTACTTGCTGAAGTGAATAATCCTCTGTCTTCAGGATCAGACATATCGCATTTAATAATTGACGATCCAGCAAGCAACTGAAGAATCAAACCAGCTGTAACAATGGGGCCTATACCTAACTCCATTAATGTTCCACGATTGGAAGCGAAAATAACTCTTAATTGACCAAACTGGTCTGATGCTGATGTTGCAACCCCATAAAGGGGAATCTGAGTCATGACAAGAAAGATAACTAATACAAGGGCAGTCCAGAAGATTTTCTCGTTGAAACTTACTTTCCGTTCGGGCTTTTTAATTTCAGGCAGAACTCTCCCAATTGGCTTGAAGAGTCCGAGGAATCTTCCGGGCATTTAGCAGCTTTACTCTCCGTTAGATTGGGAGCTTACGATTTCTCCGCCTGCTTCTTTGATTTTCTCAGCTGCGGACTTTGAGTATGAGGCAACATGTACTGTTAATGCTTTTGTTACTAACCCGGTGCCTAGGAGTTTTGTGTATCCTAATGCAGTCAGGTTAATTTGAGGTTTTTCGCCCTGACTTGTTCGGGCTATTTCTGCAAGCCTTTTAAGGTTTATCGTGTTTTCATGACGATGAACACTCTGAGGTGAAGTAAAACCGTTTTTGCCAAAATAGCCAGGCTCGTAAGTTGAGACATAACTCCAAAGATGTTTGTGTCTTCCAACCTTCCGGTACCCTTTAGAGCCACTATCTCTATGTTGACCTATTCTACCGTAACCCTGTGTTCTTGAACCTCTAAATTTCCGTATTTTCCTAAGTTTATGCGGCATTTTGATCAGCTTCTTTATTTATTGCTGTTTCAGCTTTTTTAAGCTTAATTTCGAGCACACCATTCTTGAATTTAGTGTACATAATGTCTGGAATCACTACATTCGGCAGATTTAAACTTTTATAGTATCGACGGTCTTTTGCTTTTGCCGAAAGTATAATTTTTTGATCCTTTAAATTAATTTTTAAGGTTTCCTTGTTAAAGCCAGCGATTTCAGCCACAATTGTTATGAAATTGCTTTCTTGAAATATATCTATTAACGGTTTAGGGTCTTGAGTTTTGCGTTCTGCTAAGCTTTTAGATCGCCGGAAAAATGTTGGTGTTGGTATTGATTTTATATGGTAGCCATATTCATGTTTGGACACTTTTTGTTTCTTATTTTCTGCGTTTGAATGTTTAAGTTCCAGCCATTTACGGTTCTTGGTAGTTCTTCGCCATTTTGCGCTCGTGTCTTCCCCCTCCAATTAACTAACGGATTTCTTCATCGATGTTATAAAACGTATCGCACATAAACGGTGAGAAAACACGCGGTTACTCTGAAGCTGTTTAGCCACAAAAATGATGATTAATGTTACCTCGCAACATAATTGTCAAAATTAGCGACTCGAAATAGGCAGGATAGACAGCTATTTCACATTTATTCGTTACCTGATATTTTTATGTTAATATATTTGAAGCAAAGAAGCTGCAAAAAATGGTAGCGAACTTTTAGCAAAAAACCAATTTCACGAGAAATGTTTTCTTAACTAATTAGCTAGTCTTAACTAATAAGAAAGTTCAATCAACTAAAGAATAATGGTAAAAACGAGGCTAAACCATACGTTTTACTAGCGCGTTAATTGCTTCGCCGCGGTAGCCTGCCTCGCCGCCTGCCTTAAAGCCTTTTTTGGTTTTGCCTTTGTAGCCTTTGCTTGGCGGATGCAACTTGAATAGTGGCTGTACATCTGGTAGTTTCTGGAATTGTACTTTACAGTTCACTATTGCGTCTGCAAGGTCTTCTATAGATTTGTAGCCTATTTTGTTAATATATTCATTTGTTAGTTTTTTGTCACCAGCTAACTTTGCCCGTTTTTGCAGCATCATGGCAACGGTTTCTTTAGCAGCTTCACCATATGTAATGTAGCTATTTACCCGTTGCAGCATGCCCATGTAGGATGCACGATTATCAATTAGGGCTGCATGGTTTGTATGTCCTAAATGGAGAAAATCAAGCGTTTCTCTTGTTTCTTTTTGCGCTCTTACAGTTCCTCTTATCTTAACAACAATTAGGCATTTGCAATCTTCAGTTTTTTGCGCCATTTACTTCACCCAATCTACCTGAGTAATTAAATTATAGGTTTTTCTCAGACCATCAAATATTGCACATGCGTAAGATGGCACTGTTCTTGTTGATCCGTAGCTCCTCATCCAAAGGTCTTTGACACCAGCTAAACCTAAAATGACTTTAGCAACTTCGCTTGAAACCAAGCCTAAACCTCTGGGACCAGGAACAATAACCACTCGAACGCCACCGCATTTTCCTTCAATTTGGAATGGAACTGAGTGAGGTTTACCGCAGCCACACTCCCAACTTCCACATCCACGTTTTACTGGAATTATGTTTAGGCGGGCATTCGCAGCAGCTTTCTCAATTGCGTTTCGCACTTGACTAGCTTTCCCTGAGCCTAAGCCAATATAACCATCTCTGTTACCAACAGCCACTATTGCTTTGAATCGGGATTTTTCGCCGGCGTCAGTTTGCTTCTGAACTAGGTTAACGTTTATAACTTCTTCCTGTAAATCAGGAACGAGTGAGTCAACTATTTGGGACTCTGAAATTTTTATACCGCTAAGAAAAACATCTTCAATAGTTGTTATCTTTCCTTCTTGTATCATTTTGCCCAAACGGGTTTTAGGAACCCATTCTTCTAAGTTGGGTTTTCTGTCATTATCTCTTCGGCTCATGCTTTCTTACCACCTTTCTTAATTGTCTTTTCTTTTGGTGCATTTGATTCTTTAGTTACCTTAGGTTTTGCAACTGCTTTTTTAGGAGGCGACTTTTCTTTTTTTGAAACCTCTTCCTCAGCTGATGTCTTTTTTTCATCTGTTGTTGTTTTCTCAGTCTTGGGTGAACCTGTAATTTCAGCCTTGGTTTTGTTGACTAGATCGCCAATTTTTTCAGGCAAAACGTTCTTTGCAGTATATTTTGAGAATTTGGAAGTGTATTCTTCTGAACCGGCTCCTAAGCTTTTGGCATATTTAGCTATATGTTCGCCTTTCATGCGTTCTTTAACAATTTTTTCTTCACTATGTGGAATTTGCATTCCTGAATCTAAAACTCCGCTTAGTGCAGCAAAAATTTTGGCTCCTTTAGTTGGAGCAACCAAACCTATGTCTAAGATTGCTTCTTTGACACCCTTAGTTTTAGCTTTGGTGCCGCAAAGCAAACCTGTAAGGTAGGCTGCAGGGATGTTGCCAGTTGGAGCTTTCCAACCATAAGTCTTAACAAGTTCACGGCTATTAGCTGCAGTTAAAACTTCATCACCATGAGGTTTTGCAATTAACAGTTGTACCGTAATGTTTTTGTTTGTTGCTCGAGTAACAAGCCGAGGTTTTCCAGAAACAACTAGAGCCTTACGAGCTTGGTAATCAGTTTTTCCTTCGCGTCTACGTCTTAATTGAACGCGGTAATTGCTACTTTTTGCCATTTAACGTTTCCTCCATAATTCATTAGATTTCAAATTACGTTCCAACTCAGCAATAGACTGAAATCTGCCGCTACCAGCCATCCTGTAATATTGGCTGTAGGTATCTTCAGTTATAACTCGGCTTGCCTTCAGCTCGCGAAGCTTACGTCTCAGAGACCGAATCTTTAGCATCCAAGCCTCTTTCTTTGTAACTTTCGCATAGCTAGCACCAGTGATGCTGCCTTGTCCACTGCGTCTACCTTTGATTTTCTTCTTTCGGATAACCTTTGCTCTGGATCTGCTAACACCTTTCTCAGGCTGTGAAACGATAATTTTCTCATGAATTAACTTTCTTACTTCTTCACGTGTAATTGCGCCTTCAACATCATCCATACGTTCAGGATCTATCCAAACGCGGTTCTGTCCAATCTTTAGAATTTGAGCTGCTAAACGTCGTTGACTACTTAGGTCGGTCATTGTTTTTCTTCTCCCTTCTTCGATTTAGGTTTGGCTTTCTTTGGTACCTTCTCTTTCTTTTCTTTCTTCTGAGATTTTTCTTTTTTCGCGACCTTTTCCTCTTCTGCGGTTTCTACAGTGTGAGCTGTCTCTTCTTCGCCCTCGGCCGTTTCTTCCTTCTTCTCTTCGGTCTCGGTTGAAACTTTTACGTTTAAAATTTTAATGTTAAGTTTCTTAGCTTCTGCAATAACTAAAGCGCGTTTTCTTTTGCCGACTGTGTGCGCAATTCTTGCAGCTTGAGTGCTTGGGTCAACAAGTGACAAGTCCTGAATATTGTAAACTAACACTTCACGATAACCAGACGGATGTAAACCTCTAGCGATTTTTGGTCCTTTATATCCGACGCTTGCACCAGGCGGCCACCCTTTAATTTTTCGCCTAATCTTGTTATCTAAACCTCTGGGTCTTCGCCAGCTTACGCTGAATCTATCGTACTTCCAACTTTCAGCTCTCACGAATTTAGGTTTCTTATTTTTAGCACGCGCTCTCACTTTAAGTGCTTTTTGAGACAATGATGGTTTCTTTTCTATTTTTTCAGTGACCATTATGCAACACCCTCATTTTTTTCGTAAACATATATGCCGTCAAGGAATACTCGTGGGTCTTTGCGTCTTACTCTTGTAGCTTGTTCGACGTTAGCTGCTGTTTGGCTTACGTCTTCTAAGTTTATACCTTCAACGATGATGTCGTCAGGCTCAAGTTTCACTTTTACGTCGCCGATTATTTTTATTTTGCGTGCTCTTCTCTCGCCAGTAAAGTTTTCAATCAAAATTGATTTTCCCTGAATTTTTACAGATATTGGAAAGTGTGAAAATACGATTTTAAGTTTGTATGAATAGCCTTTTGTTACTCCGGTAATCATGTTTTGAATATGTGAATATATTGTCCCTACAAGAGCGGCTTCCTTTTTGCGTGGCCACTTTGCCCAAATCCGAATACTTTTGCCTTCGCCTTCGATTGTGATTGGAGCGAATGAGAAATCACGTATTAAAGATCCTTTTGCACCTTTAACGGTGATTTTTTTCCCATCTAAGTTGACGTCTACGTTATCTGGAACTTGAATGGTTTTAGATGTTTCTGGGAGCCGCATAAATTTCACTTCCTCAATAAATGAAGGCTAGCAGCCTTCCTCCAAGATTCTTTTCTTCTGCATCCTTATGTGCTATTACGCCCTTTGAAGTGGAAACAACCATAATGCCAACATCTCTGGATGGCAGAAATTTCTTTTCCCAGTCCTCATACTTGTCGAATTTAACTGGGTAGCGTGGTTTAATTGGTCCACATTTGTTAATTCGACCCAATAATTGTACTTTGAATTTTCCAGAACGCCCATCGTCAATAAACTCGAATTCGCCTATGTAACCATTCAGTTGCATTATGCGTAGGACTCGCCCTAAAAGTTTAGAGGCAGGACTAATTATGCATTCGCGTTTGTTTCGCATTTCGTTATTTATGATGGTTATCAAACCATTTGTTAAAGTGTCCATTTTTTTAGCTCCTACTCATATTTCTTGAATCCAAGTTTTGGGGCAGCCTCTCTGAAACAGTGCCTACATAAATATAAATTGTACCGTCGAATAACTGGCCCGTACGAACCACATCTTACGCATGGTCTTGAGCCTTTGCCATATTTCCGTTCTTTCTTTAATTGCTGTTTTCCCATATTCAATCCTCAGTTTATTCGATTTGGACTCCTAATGTTTGTTTGACGAAGATTATTGATTCTTCAGGTGTTAACATGTGCTTGTGACCAATGGTTTGCTTCTGCTTTCGTCGTATCTTTACTCGTTGCCCTGGACGATTAACAGAGACACAAATATCCATACCAAATATGCCTATTTCAGGGTCATACTTTACGCCTGGAATTTCAATGTGCTCTTTCAATCCGAAAGCAAAGTTGCCATGCAAGTCAAAAGAAGACTTTGAAACTTTGTTGTCTACGACCGGCAACACTTTCTTTAAGAAATCAATTGCCTTTTGTTTTCGCAAAGTAACTACAACTGCTATGGATTCTCCTTCGCGGATACCAAAGTCTCGTATAGTTTTTTTGGCTTTTCTCTTAACTGGCGTCTGACCTGTTATTTCTTTGAGAACTTTGTTGGCTTTCTCAAGTGGTTCACCCGATTTGCCAACATTAAGATTCACTACAACTTTTTCAATACGAGGTTTGAGCATTGGATGCGCTGCCCAAGTATTAGCGATAGCTTCTTCTTCAGACAACTGTAGATGCCTCCAATACGTTTATGAGCGGTTCGGATTCACCAATTGAAAAGACATAGTCCAAAATTGTCTGATATCGAACACCTTGTGAGTCTTCAATAACAACTAGGGCTTGACGACGTTTTTTAGCTTCAGTTTTCTCTATTTCCACTATTCTTCCTTGCTTTCCTATGTTTTTTCCCCCAGTAATTAACGCCAAGTTTCCTTCTTTGGTTTTCAAACTTGAGACCACAGTTTTTTCTGGAAAAGTCATTTTAAGAATATCAAATGAGCTATAGGTAACTTCATTGGGATGCTTTGGGTCTGCAACTTTAATAAGCATATTTGAACCATCGTGAAGTGCAATTTGTACGCCTTTTTTAACGGTAGTCTTGTTTTCAACACGTACCAACTTGAAGTTTGCTTCTTCCTTGCTTATCGGGCTTAAAATCAGACCCTTATTAGAAGGCATTACACGATAATAATTGCTCGAATCAGGCATGGAGATAATATCCATCAAGCCTACGGGAGAATCATCTTTTCGCGCAACTTTGCCATCTACTTCCACTTTTCCTTGAGCCAGAATCAGTTTGCCTTCTCTTCTTGTCTCAGCTATTCCAAGTATGTCTCTAAGAACGAGTGCCAATGATAAACAATTTTCTTGCGAGTGTGAACCACATGAAGGTTTTACTATCCAAGGCATTTCTTTTCGGTGAATAGGCCAGAACCGTGGGGCTGGCTTACGTTTCATTCTTGCAGTTTTTCCTTTTTTACCCAAAATTATTGTCCTCCTTCTTCAGAAATTTTACGTTTAGCACGGGGTTTAACCGCTGCTTTCTTCTTTGTTGTTTCTGTTGCAGGAACTTTCTTTGAAGCATCTGTTTTCTTTGCTACTCTCTTTGGTCTTGCTGCTTTTTCAACATGCTCTTTCCCTGTTGTAATTTCTTCCTTCTTTGCAACAGACTTTTCAGAAACAGATTTCTTAGCTGCAGGTTTCTTTGGTGTTTTTTTCTGTTCGGTTTGCAATATTTCAACTTTATTTTCCGCAGCTTTCTCGGCGACTTTTTCTGCAGGTGTTATTTCTTTTGCGATTTCAGCTTCTACTTTCTTTTCAATTGGTAGTGTTTCCTTTCTTTCTTCAACTTTTACTTTTGGCTTTTCAACTTTCTTAATTGGTTTAGCTTTAATTTTTTCTTCTTTCTCTGGTTTTTCTATTTCCTTTTTACGTTCAAGAATCTCTTTTCGGCGTTTGTCATCCAGGTTTAGGTTTCTTATTTGAACTTTAGAAGGATGCACAGAAATGAAAATGTTTGTTCCGTCAACTTTTTCACGAGTCAATCCTTCAAGATAGATACGGTAATGTTTTGGATCAACACGTGAGACTTTGCCTTCAAACCCCTTGTTATCGCCACGTTGAATACGAACAGTGTCGCCTTTTCTTACTGGAAGAGTTCTTGCCCCTTTTGAAGATGCTAGCTCACTCGATAATGGAGCCGACATAAGTTTGTGACGAATGTGAGCAGGAGCGTTAAAATGCAATTTACGCTGTTTACGCGGATTCTTTACTCTTTTAGTTTCTTGCATGTTTTGCACCTATACAATTATACTTGAGGCACTAGCGATTCTTGGCCATCTTTCAGCAGCCTCTCTTGCTACTGGACCTCTTATTTCCGAACCTTTCATCTCTCCATCAGGAGTAATAATTACAGCCGCGTTATCTTCAAACTGAACCCAAACGCCATCAACACGTCTGTAGGTTTTTCTTTGACGAACAATCACTGCTTGGAAAATTTTCTTTCTCATGTCAGGCGATCCTTGCCTAACTGACACCGTGACTTTGTCCCCAACTGTTGCAGATGGATAACGTCGAAGCCGACCTTTGTAGCCCATTGCTTGAATCAAACGTAATACTCGTGCACCCGTGTTGTCAGTGCATTTCATTTCTGAACCAGCCAAAAGTCCACGGCTAATTTTTTGTCCGTGTGAGAGCATTCCTTTAGCAACAAGTGCTCTCTGTTTTGCCTTAGCCGCCATCCTACTTTTCCTCTCCTAATTTTTCAACAACAACAAAAGAAACGGTTTTGCTGATTGGCCTACACTCAGCGATTCTAACTCTATCGCCTTCCTTGACATCAATGCAGGGCGTGTTATGAGAAGCAATGTGACCGTGCCTTCGTTCATACCTTTGGAATTTTGATGAGAATTCTAAAAACTCTCTGTCAACTATAACGGTTTTATCCATTTTTGCAGTTTGAACTATACCGTCAAGAATACGTCCCCTTATTGCAAGAGTTCCATGAAATGGACAGTTTCGATCATCACATGTTTTCTTAGGTTGTTTAAAAGTCAAAGACATTACCATAACCTCTTAATGTTTTTTTTAATCCGATCTTCAGGTCTGCCTACTAAAAGCTTACCGTCAATCTCTACAACTGTGCCGTCATTAAACGCGAAGTTGAATGTGGCATTTTCCTTAATTACGCTCTTGGCTTGACCATCATTAATGAAAGTAAAAGTGTTTCTTGTTTCTCCACTTACTAAGCCCTTCAAACCAACGTAGCCAGCATGAGAACTAGCAGCAACTTTGCCTTCAGAACCAACAAATTCATATCGAATGATATCTGGAGTTATTTTCATTGTAAAGCGGTCTCCTCAGTTTCTTTTTTAGAAGCAGTTTTCTTTGCCTGCTTTTCCACTTTTTTCTTCGGCTTTGCTTCCTCTGTCGTTCCTCTAATGCCTAGTTTCTTTTCGTTTTCTATTGTCAGTATTTGGGCGATCGTTTTACGCAGTTCCCTAACTCGTGTAGGGTTCTCAACAGCGCCGCCTGCTTTAATCATGGTTCTCATGCGAGCGAGTTCCGCGCGTAGATCAACAATTTTGTTAGCTCTATCTTCGGAAGACATGCTAACGATTTCTTTAAGCCGCATTATTGCCATTATTGTTTTGCCTCCGCGTCTTTTGGTTCGTCTTTTATTTCTGTTGCTTGCACGGCGGGTTCTGGCTCTGTTTTATCTGCTATTGGAACTGCTGCCTGCTGTTCCGCTGGCTTAGCAGCAACTTGTTGTGAAACAATGACTTTTTCTTCTTCGGGCATTGCAATGGAGACTTCGATCCTGTCGGGGAAATATGCGTCCGGTGGCATAATTTTTACTCTTACTCCGATAATGCCCGGTTTTAGTTGGACATGTGCTTCGGCTTTTTTCATAGCTACTAATGCAGGTTCTCCGCATCTTGGGAAGTAGCCAGCTCTGAACTTTTCGAATCGTGCACGCTCAGTGCTTAGTTTGCCGCTTATAACTATTTCAGCACCAAGTGCACCAGCTTCCATAACTTGATTCAAAGCCCAAAAGCCGGCACGCCTAAAGTGAACACCTCTCTGAAGCGCTGAGGCAACTCTAGACGCAACAACATAGGCGTTGAATTCTGGAACCTCAATTTCTGAAACTGAAATTTGAGGGTTAGCAACTTTAAAACTCTGTTCCAAGGCTGAGGCGAGTTCTTTTATAGTTTCTCCCCCTCTGCCAATGACTAAACCTGGACGCATAGCATAAATTACGACATGAGTACCAAGAGGAGTTTTTGAAATGTTAACTCCACCATATCCAGCTCGGTCAAGTTTCTTTTGTAAAAACTCATCTATTTCTGTTTTCTTGATTGATTCTGTTATGAAACGTTTGACTATGCTCATTTATTGTTCTCCTTGTGTCGGTTTCTCGTCTAGAACTATTTCTACATGTGTTGTTGTGTCGTATTTTGGTGAGGCACTTCCGTGGGCTCGTGGAGTATAACGTTTAAGTTTGATACCTTGATAGGCTGCTGCGTGGATTATACGTAATCGATCTACGTCTAAACCCTTGTTTTCAGCGTTGGCTTGCGCGGATTGTAAAACATCAAGGATCTGTTCAGATGGTTTAACTGGATACCTACCACAAAATGCCTTTACTATTCCATGACGATGAGGTAATTTTTTGTTATACCTTGTGTAGGGGACGGCTTTCTTTTTTGCTGCAACATCCCGTAAATACTGTTTTGCATCGTTTAGCATCATGCCTTTGATTGCTTTGCAGATTTCTCTAGCTGCTTTATGGGATATCTTTAGTTCTCTACCGCTTGCTTTCGCTGTTTTTTCTTGATTAAGCATTTCTTCGATTATAGAGTATCCCCATTTTGGCATTCTTATATCTCCGATGCGCAAACAAACACGTAAAAGCAATTTATATGGCTTTCCGTATCACAACTAAAAAATCGCTAAAGTGATTAGGTTACTTTCCCCGGGATAAGGGTGTAGTTCGTCTGTGAGGTGTACAACTTTTGGATGGCGTTTTAGGCTTTTATAGTTTTTCCAAAAAACTCTCTCAATTTGACCACTCTTAGGTTTTGCTTTAATGAAATTTGCTCGTTTATCATGGATTCTACAGAAAACATCATATGAAATTCTCAAAAAATCTGCGATCTGTTTATGTTTTACCAAATGAATAATTCTTTACTGTATTTGTGAAAGGACGCAAGCAGAATGTCAAGCTCAGAAGAAAAAATCACTATGCTGCATGGCGCTGGAGGAACAGTTATGCACAACTTGGTCAAAAACTATATTGTAAAATATTTTGGCGGCTTGGACAATTCTGCTGAAGTACCTTTAGAAGCTATGGATGACGCAGCAGTCATTGGCGATATTGTTTTTAAGAGCGATTCTCATGCGGTTAAGCCAATCTTTTTTCCCGGCGGAGACATCGGGCGCCTATCAATTTCGGGGACAGTAAATGATATCTCCGCTTTAGGAGCAGAACCTTACGCGTTGGCTTGCGGCTTTATCTTGGAAGAAGGTTTAGCTATAAACGATTTTGAAAGAATTTTGGCAAGTATGCGGCAGACTTGTATTGAAGCTGGAGTAGGCATTGTCACTGGAGACACAAAAGTAGTAGAAAAAGGGAGCTTAGGAGGTTGTGTTATGAACGTTTCAGGATTAGGAAGAAGAACCCACGCCTTAGATAGCAACCTCCAAGTTGTTAGGCAATATCGAAATCAAACTTCACGCTGGGCTCTAGACTCGAACATTGTCGCAGGTGATAAAATCATATTGTCTGGAACTATCGGTGACCATGGATTGGCAGTTTTGTCCGCTCAGCAGGGTTTAATGTTTGGAAGCGAAATAAGGTCTGACGTTAAGCCTCTCAACCGAATGATTCAACGATTACTCGGAAAAGTTGGCGGAGTCGTCGCCATGAAAGATCCGACACGAGGAGGCATAGCTGATGCCTTAAACGAGTGGACCGAAAAATCAAGAGTTGGAATATTAATTCAAGAAGATAAAGTGCCAATTCGCGAAGACGTACAGACGGCATGTGACATGCTTGGTCTTGATCCATTAGAGGTTGGAAATGAAGGTAAAATCATCGTCGGCATAGTTTCTCAGAAAGCAGAGCAAGCATTGGAGTTTTTAAGACAAACGGAAGAAGGCAAAAATGCCCAAATAATCGGCGAAGCCACAACCCAATTCAAGGGTGTAGCCATGCAAACAATTGTAGGCGGAAAAAGAATAATTGCAAAACCCGTAGGCGACCCTGTGCCAAGAATTTGCTAGGCTTCTGTAGCCACATTTTTTGCCCATACTCTGCATGTTCCTTCACTGCTAACCATGCACGCTCCAATAGGTTTCTCTGGTGTACATGCTTTCATAAACATTGGGCACTCGTTTGGTTTGATTTTTCCTATTATTATAAGGTGGCATTCGCATCCAAGTAAAATATCTTTACCTTGCTCCACATGGACCCCAAACTTTAGTCTCGCATCAAAATCTGCAAATTCTTTCCGCAGCTGCAAAGCTGAATCAGGAAGCCTGCCAATACCACGCCAACTACCACTTGTAACAGTGAAAGCTTGTTTAATCATTTCCAGTGCCCTTGGATTTCCTTCAGGTTTGACCACCCTTGGATATTCGTTTTCAAGCCTTGCAGTGCCTTCGCTTTGTTGTTTCACAATCATGTAAATCGACATCAAAACGTCAATTGGTTCAAACCCAGCAACTACTGTTGGCATCCGATAAACTCTTGGAAACAACTCATAAGGTTTGAGTCCAATAATTGCACTAACGTGACCAGGAGCAATGAAACCATCAATTTGCAGATCGCCAACACCTAATAGTAATTCCATTGCAGGAGGAATCAATCGGTGAGAAACAAGAAAACTCAGGTTCTTCGGTGGGTTACTCAGTGCTTCAACGGCTGTAGAGGGCGCAGTGGTTTCGAATCCAACTGCAAAAAAAGTAAACTGTTTTTGAGGTTCACGTCTAGCCATTTCCACAGCATCAGAAACCGCATAGACAATTCTGACGTCAGCACCAGTTGCTTTAGCTTCCAGAAGTGACATTTGGCTACCTGGCACACGAAGTACATCGCCAAAGCAGGTTAACACATTGCCCTTTTGTGCTAGCTGTACTGCTTCATCAATTTCAGCCGCGGGCACTATGCAAACAGGGCATCCTGGACCTGCAATAACTTCAATATTTTCAGGCAAGAGACCGCGCAAGCCATAATGAGTTATAGTCCATTCATGCGTTCCACATACGTGACAGATCTTTATTTTTCCTTTTTTGGGTGCAAATTTTCTGATTCTTGATACTATTTTTTGTGCTAACTCAGGGTTCCTAAATTTTAAGTTGTCATACATGTCAATCGCTACAGGTAGCTTTACGATTGAGTGGCTTCAAGAATGTCATTCCATAGCCTTAGTGTTTCTTTAGCTTCTTGTTCTTCAATAACAGTAATAGCGTAACCAGCATGAACGAGAACATAATCGCCCACTTTTGCTTCAACTAGAGAGATATTGACTTCTCTCAAGACACCTTGACCAAAATCCACATTGGCTTTAGTGCCGTCAATATTCATAATCTTAGCTGGAATTGCTAAACACATAATTATCAATATTAATCAGGCTTTAAAGATCGATAAAAAGAAAGTGGTCTAAAACTTTGAAAATGCACCAACAACAGCTTGACCAAACGACAATCCTCCATCACCAGCCGGAATTATTTCATTTACCATCAAATGTAGTCCAGCAGCCTTAACAGTTTCGCGCATAACCTTTACCAAAATAGCATTGCACGCAGCCCCACCCGAAAACCCAACATCTCTTAGACCAAGCGCTTGAGCTTTATCCATAGCTAAAAATGCTAAGCCTTTTGCCAAGTAGGCATGTGTTGAATAAGCTAAATCGCTGACGGAAAACTTTTCCTTGTTTTCAAATAGTGATGAGAGCACAATTGAGGTATCAAGAATGTCTCCATGAATCAGAGGCTTTAAGTTCAATACATCTTTGCCTTTTTGAGCAGCTGATTCCAGTTTCATAGCTGGTTCGCCTTCATAGCTTCGTTCAAAACAAATTCCTAAAACAGCTGAGGCTGCGTCTAAAACTCTGCCACAACTCGTTGTCTCAACCTGTCCCAAACCTTTTCTCAGCTGGTTTACAATTAGCTCCGCTTCAGTTTTGCCAAATGGCAAATGCAAACTATTCTGGATAAGCCAAGGTTGAACATCGATCCCAGCTTTAGCAAGAATTCCAACGGCCACACGTAAAGGATAACGACTAGCTAAATCTCCACCCAGAAGCGGCTGAGATTGTAGATGACCAAGTCGCCTAAATCGGGGTGATTCTTTTGTACAAAAAAGGATTTCACCACCCCATGCCTCTCCATTAATTCCGTAACCGTATCCGTCACAAACAACAGCAACAACCTCTTCCTTGTTATGCTCAGCCATCAAAGTAGCAGCATGCGCATGGTGATGTTGCACCTGAATAAGCGGTGAACCGTCGGCTTCTGCCATTTCTCTAGCCAAGGCAGTTGTAGTGAACTTGGGGTGTAAATCACAAACAACAGTTTCAGAATGGCAATTTGTTAAGTTATACAGATGATTTGTTGTTTCTTGAAGAAATGCTCGTGTTTCCACATTTTCTACGTCACCGATATGTTGGCTGATAAAGGCTTTATCATCGAGCAAGACGCAGGCGGTATTGTTCAGTTCACCACCTAAACCAACCACGCATCTTTTTGATTTAGTTCCTAGTCTGATTGGTGCTGGTGCATATCCTCGACTCCGTCTAAGAAAAACTTGGTGGTTTCCGTGGGTTCGTAAAACTGAATCATCACAACGATGAGCAATCTTACGATTATGAAACAGGAAATAATCCACCGTAGTACCCAATGTTTTGAGCGCTTCATCGTTGTCTTTCACAATAGGTTGGTTTGGTGGGTTAGCACTAGTCATTACAAATGCCGAGTCATCAACGTGGTCAAAAAGCATGTAATGAAGACCAGTATATGGCAACATTACTCCTATATTATGAAGGTTCGGCGCAACTAAGGGAGACAAATTGTAATTGCCGTTCTTGTTTAGCAACACGATTGGGCGAGAAGGAGAAGACAGCAGTTTTTCTTCCTTCGAATTTACTTCGGCAAAACTTTTTGCTGCCTCCAAGCTTTTTGCCATTATAGCGAATGGTTTTTCGCGCCTATGCTTCGTTATTCGAAGTGCCTCCAAAGGCTTTTCTTGCATGGCTGATGCTGCAATATGGAAACCTCCATATCCTTTTATTGCAAGAACGCAACCTTCAGATAGCAGTTTTGCTGCGTCACGCACGGGGTCGCTAGCTTGGAGCACTTCGCCTGTCTTTGTTGCCAAGTAGGCTTTTGGACCGCATTCTGGGCATGCTACGGTCTGAGCGTGAAACCGTCTATTAGCTGGATCATCGTATTCTTTTTTGCAAAACCCGCAAAGTGGAAAGTCGCGCATAGTGGTGTTTTCTCGGTCGTATGGTAATCGCTGGATGATTGTGAAGCGCGGACCGCAATTGGTGCAGGTGATAAAAAAGTATTCATATCTTGGATCTTTGGGGTCACGCAATTCGGCAAGGCACTCGGCACAAATTGCGATGTCTGGTGGGATAATTGAGCCTGAAAGCTCCACCTTGTCAGAACTCTTGTAAATCCTAAATTCTTCGTATTGATTGTTGCCCGAAAGCACTATTGATTCTAATTTGTCTATTTGGGCTAACGGAGGCTTATTCTCTTTTAAATCAATCACAAAACCTCTAATGTTTTGCACGTCACCTTCAAGAAGGATTTCTACGCCGGCATCGCCCCTGTTGCGGACGTATCCTTTTAATCCATTTTTGACAGCTGAGCGGTAGACAAATGGGCGGAAACCTACACCTTGAACAATACCAGTTACGGTGATTTTTACACGCAAAGACCAAAGCCTACGTTATTTGAGAACAAGTTTTCTCTTATACATTTCGAAGTATTGCACGCCCTTTTTCAAGTCACGATCTTAGCAATGTTTATAAAAAATACTATTACCATGAATAGTTGAAATAGCATGAAAGGCTTGACGTTTGCTATCGCATTTATCTTGACATGTTGCTTAATTATAACTGGCGTTATGACATATCCAAGTATTTTGGGTCAAGCAGCAACTTACAAAAATGATTTTGTTTTTGGTTTTTTCTTGGGACCATTTTGTGTCTTGTTGTTTTTTGCTTGGATGGGTGAAAAAATCTTCCTAAAAACAAGAAAGAAAAGAGAGTAGCTCTACGGCTTTTCTTAAAGCAATCTCCTCAGAACTTTGCCAGCTGAACTAATAGGTAACTCACTTCTGAATTCTACCTCTCGAATTGCTTTGTAAGAAGCAACCTTATCGTTAACAAAAGCCATAATTTCCTCTGCTCTAACAACTATTCCTTCTTTAAGTATTATGAAAGCCTTTGGAATCTCGCCAGCAATAGGATCTGGTTTAGCAACAACCGCACAAAGTTTGACTGCATGATGCTCGTAGAGAACGTCTTCGAGTTCGCGTGGGTAGACACTGTAGTCCTTGTATTTTATGAGATCTTTTTTGCGGTCAGTAATAAAAAAATAGCCGTCTTCATCCATATGCGAGATATCGCCAGTTAAAAGCCACCCATCACGCAAAACCAACGCAGTTTCCTCAGGTTTGAGCCAATAACCCTTCATTACTTGTGGTCCCTTAACCGCCAGTTCTCCTGTCTCACCAACTCCGAGGGCTTTTTTACCTGTAACTAAATCAACTATTCGGGCATCTGTGTCTGGGAGGGGTAATCCGATTGAACCTACTTTCACCTTTTTCATGGTCTTATCAATTGGAGTGCAGTGAGTAACTGGAGATGCCTCAGTCAACCCATAGCCTTCGGCGAGGAATCCGCCTGTTGTTTGCATGAACTGTTTTTGGATTTGAGGCGACAAAGGAGAGGCTCCTGAAATGCATACACGAATTGAAGTTAAATCATACTTTCGAAGTTCCGGTGTAGCTAACAGCATGGAGTACATTGTTGGAACGCCACAAAAAACCGTAACTCTATGTTTCTGGATGGCTTCCAAAGCTTTAATAGGCTCAAATTTTGGCATCAGAACCATTTTTGCTGCAATACTAATGGGCACAGTCAAACTTGTGGTCAAGCCATAAATATGGAAAAGTGGCAACGCAGTTAGAAATGTTTCTTTTGCTAAGCTCCCTTTCATCCAAGCAGCAAAAGCAAGTGCATTTGAAACCAAATTTGTGTGAGTCAACATTGCACCTTTGGGTGTTCCGGTAGTACCACCTGTGTATTGTTGAAATGCCAGATCTTCTTGAGGATCAATTAAGACCTTAGTCAATGTCTCAGGGGCTCGTCTTATTAGCTGCCAAAATCGCCTTCCAACTGGTACGCTCGATGTAGTGCTTTTTTCGGAGGTTTCGTCTAAACTTGTGACTATTACATCCCTGAGTTTAGTTTTAATCCTAACATTATTGACTATAGGACAAAGTGAATCCAGAGTGATTATGGTTTCAGCCTCTGAATCGCACAGCTGATATTCTATTTCGCGCTCGCGATGCAAGGGACTTATGGTTGTCACAACCGCCCCTGCTTTTAGTATTCCAAAACAAGCGACTACAAACTGAGAAATGTTAGGAAGAAAAATGGCTACTCGATGACCTTTTTTTATGCCCAACTCCTTTAGTGCATTAGCAAACTGATTTGAAAACACATCTAGCTGAGCATAAGTAGTTTCTTTTCCATCGATTACTGTAGCAATATTTTGAGGATACTCTTCAGCAGTTCTTATCAAAATTTCTTGAAGTGGAACTACTGGATACTTTATAGTCTTTGGCACGCCAATTGGCCAGCTACTGAACCAAGGTTTATTTTCTTTAAGCAAAGTAAACTATTTACAGAATAGAAAGATGTAAAAACATTTCCTTAGTACAAAAAGCCTTTTTTCCTTTTTCTTTATCGTCTATGTTTTTTTCTATCTCAGCTACCTTACGCAATTTGAAATATGTAAGTTTTACAGAACAGTAAAGATCGATACTAGATTTAGATGTATTTTGATATTATGATTTGAACTTCTTGCAAAGAACAATACTTGATGTTTAAAATTCTTGGAACTATTACTTTTTTGAGTAGTCTGTCAGGCCTAGTCTGTTTCCAAATGGGTCTTCAAACTCAACCGCCACCCCAGTGTGAATCTCAAAGGGTTCAGCTAAAAACTTCAGGCCTTTGGCTTTCAAACGTTCGTATCGTTCTTGAACGTTGTCTACAACAAACCAAATGGCTGGCTTATTTGCAGGGAATTTACTAATATCTTTTAAGATAATTGCAGGTTCATTGTTGCCAACTTTGAATGCTATCATTCCCTGTTTTGAGAAGTCAAATTTTATCGAAAGACCCAGAATGCCTTGGTAAAATTCTTTTCCTTCCTTTAAGTTGTTGCTAGGCAGAAAAAAATTATCGTAATCTTTCACAAATCTCAACCCAGAAATGGGGTGTCGCAAGAGCTTAATAAGATTTAGCAAAACCAGTTTCTAGAGTTGGTGGTGCCGGGAACGGGATTCGAGCCCGTGACTTCTGGTCATAAGGCGCTTGCCCCTTACAAACTCCAGATTATGAGTCTGGCGCCCTAGCCAGGCTAGGCTACCCCGGCAAATTGCCACTTTTTTTCCTAGCTGAAGACATTTAGTTTGATTTCCATGATTTAAACTTTTAAAAAGAACATCTATATCTGCTTGCCGTTGGATTGGTAGACTATGCAACTCAATACAACAAAAGGAAGAGAAGAAACCTATTTTGTTGCATAAAATTTATTGGATTGAAAAATTATCCATTAGTTTGGTGAGTGACAGTGTCTTCAGATGAAGAAAATCCTGATTGGTCTAGAAAGCGGCGAATTAAGGATCCGTTTTTCAGTGACATAGATGAAATGTTTCGAGAAATGGAAAAAATGATGGATGAAGAACTAAAAAATTTCACTGAAAAAGTACCTAAAGAGTATATTAAGGAACGCAAAATGCCTGATGGAAGCACAGCTAAGGAGCTTGGGCCGTTTGTTTATGGTTACAGCATGAAGATTGGTCCTGACGGGAAACCCGAGATACAAGAATTTGGAAACATCAAGAAAGGCCTTAAAGGAACACCTCAAGTTAAGGAGGAACGCGAGCCCCTTGTCGACATCGTTGAAACGACTGGTGAAATCCATGTTGTTGTAGAACTCCCAGGCGTCGAAAAAGGGGATATAAAACTTCACGGAACTGAGGATTCCATAACTATTTCGGTTGATACTCCTCATTATAAGTACTACAAAGAAGCCGAGCTGCCCACAAAGGTTAAGGTTAGAGAAGCAAATTCAACCTACAAAAATGGTGTCTTAGAAGTAGTTCTTCCTAAGGCTGAACCAGAAAATAAGCCTAAGGGACAACCAATTGACATTGGCTAAAAGCTAAAATTCTTATTTCTACTAATCTTTTAATAGCGAGTGCAGAAATGAACGATAATTCAGAATTAGATACGTTGAATGCTATTTGTCGGGAAGCAAAATCAGCAGGCAAACTGTCAGGCACCAACATAACGGAGCTTTATGAGTTATTCGGAGCAAGATTCACAAAGGGTCTTGACGCGCTAAAAGAGAATAGAGTGAAAAAGTACATTTTCAAGCCAAGTGGAAGAATTGTTTGGATCGTAGTTGGAAGAGAGCGGGATTATTTGATTATGCCTGAAGCTGAATACTGCACTTGTGACGATTTTTACTTCAGGGTTTTGGACAAAAAAGTTCACATGTGTTATCATTTATTGACCCAGAAAATTGCTCAGAATCTAAGCTGGTTTGAAACCATAGAGGAAAACGACGAGAGTTATGACATGTTGATGAATGAGTGGAAAAAAGCTACTCCTTAAATATCAAGACGTTACAGAATAAGATAAAATGCAAGGAGAATCTCTATGGATTTAGGAGCATACTTCGTAAGTTTACAATATGTCCTTATGGGGACAGTAGGTATTTCTCTAACTTTGATCTTCCTTTATGCATATTATGGTAAAGATGAAGAACAAGTAAACCAATAAACGTCTATTCCTTTTAATCCCTGGGTCTTTCTGATTGTCTGTAAATTACTAAAAAGATTGCTATACTTAGAATTGTTAGAACTATTCCAATTAAGATGAGCCAAATAGCATTAGGTCCTAACCCAAAAATAATTGGAATTGGACCAATAAGAATAACGCCTCCAATACTTCCTGAACTGCCAAACACTGCAGAGACAACTATCAAAATAGCGATACCAACAAATACCAAAGCAATCCCTAAAATTAAGAGGTTAAAAAATCTATTCGGAACTGAGATTTCTTCATCTTCTGTTTCATGTACGTTTCTTAACATTGTTGTTTACCTCAATATCCAGTAATAAATCATAAAAGCAATCACGACGGCTATCGTTAATGCTAAAGCAAGCATCAAAGCAGTTTTGACTGATTTTTTGTCTGTTCCAAAAATAATTGGGAAGGCCCCGACCAGGATTACGCCTGCACTTTTTACCTTTCCATTGCCACTGCCGCGCATTGAAGCTAAAATAATGGCTATGATAACAATAATAATTCCAACGGCCACAAATACTAAGCCAAACGCATAGAATACTGCGGCGTTCAAATGATTTACCTCCTCGATTTAATAAAAGGGGAATGATGCTTTTAATAAGCTTAAGAAAAGTTGGCAGAAATACAAAAAATTAAAAGCTTCGTCCATCTTTATCGTGTCCGTTCCGCAATGACTACTCAAGAAATAATCGATGAGATTCTCAAAAAAAATCCCCAAATTACCCAAGATGGAATCATCAAGAAATTACAGCTTGAAAAGGATAGAACAGGTGGTTTACTTAGTGATGAAACCCTCCTAAGATTGATAGCAGCGAAACATGGTGTTGAAGTACAACAATACGCAATTCAAAATAACGGGATATTATCTACAAGCTGTCTATTTTCGGGAC
>Ga0326726_10000185_pt1 | contig 60805 bp, 53 predicted proteins | sample MHFenrmetagenome_2_FD_207603 | JGI IMG/M metagenome (GOLD analysis project Ga0326726, IMG submission 207603) | Lab enriched peat soil microbial communities from Michigan Hollow, Ithaca, NY, United States - MHF15MN | ecosystem: Environmental > Terrestrial > Soil > Wetlands > Peat | place: USA... | reverse complement strand
AACGGACCCTCTTCATCTGGGATTTCATCGAGGCGCAAAAGATCAATGAGAAGATCGGCCTGGGGGTCCTCATTTTCCTCGGTTCCGTGGGACTGCTGACCCTCCTCATTGCCGGCGTTGGTGTGGCAAATGTCATGTACGTCGTCGTAAAGGAGAGAACACGAGAAATCGGTGTCAAGATGGCCCTCGGGGCGAGGAAGAGTTACATTCATATGCAGTTTACATTTGAAGCGCTTCTGCTTGCCTTCATCGGCGGAGCGCTAGGGACGTTCATCTCGGCGTTGGTAATTTTCGGTGTGAAGATGATACCGTCCGACAGCGGGGCGATGCAGTTTCTCGGCAAGCCGATTCTGTCCGCTACGATCATCATCATGACTACGGGGATCCTTACACTCATCGGATTCCTCGCAGGTTTCTTCCCCGCCCGAAAGGCCGCCTCGGTGGATCCGGTCGAATCCCTGCGCTACGAGTAAAAACCGGTCTGCATAGGTGAGTCTTCCCTCCTTGACTCCAAGGAAGTGGAATCTTACCTTGTAATGAAGTTCTCCCATCAACCCCGACCAGGAGGGTCTCGCGTGGTTCGAAGATGTTTTGTGCTGGGGATGATCCTCATGCTCACGGGTCTGCCAGTCCATACGCAGGGGACGACCTCTCCTCACCCCGTTTACACTCCGGTTGCGACGTTTGACCCCTCCCGGGATGCTGCAAAGGATATCCGCGATGCAATTGCTGAAGCCCGCCGATCAGGCCGCCGTGTGCTGATCGATGTGGGAGGAGACTGGTGTGTCTGGTGCCGGCGGTTGGACTCCCTGTTTGTCATGCGACAGGATCTCAGAAACTTTCGCGACCTGCACTATGTTACCGTAAAGGTGAACTGGAGCAAAGAGAACAAAAACGAAAAAGTGCTATCGGCGTACCCAAAGATCCCGGGCTATCCTCACCTGTTCGTTCTCGGATCTGACGGAGCGCTGATCCATTCCCAGGATACAAGCGAACTTGAACGGGGGAAAGGCCACGATCCCGACAAAGTAATGGCCTTTCTCAGGCTCTGGGCAGGGTCACAGCCTGCGGGAGAAAAACTCAAGAGATCAACCTCTTCAACGACCAAAATATGAGGGGAATATGATGAGATCAACAGGCCGGGCGGCCGCTCTCTGGATAACGATCACACTCTTCGTCGGCGCAGCAATCGCCCAGGACCGGGCACCGAATTTCTCGCTCATGACCTCATCCGGTCAAACCGTGGAGCTGAAAAAACTCCAGGGGAAAGCCGTAGTCGTGAATTTCTGGGCGACCTGGTGCGGGCCGTGCCGGGCGGAGATTCCCGGGATGGCGGAGATCTACGGGAAGTACAAGGACAAGGGGGTGGAAATCGTCGGCGTATCTCTGGATGACCGAGGCTGGTCAGTCGTCAATCCGTTCGTCCAAAAACTCGGGATCCCGTATCCGGTTGTGCTGGGAAATGACCAGGTTGTGCAGGCATACGGGGGAATCGACGCCATTCCAACGACGTTCTTCGTTGACAAGAAAGGCACGGTTGTCAAAAAACACGTCGGCTACATGTCAAAGGATGATTTTGAAAAGATCCTGAGATCAGTTTTGTGATTTCAGAGCGGGGAAGAGAGTATCACCCCTAACCGGCAAGGATATGGAGTTTCTCCTGCAGTGCGGGGTTGTGGGGTGTGATTTCAAGAAGCTTTCGTAAGGCGCGCAGTTCCGGAACTGGGCGCCCTTTCTTTTCATAGAGCTCGACGAGCATGGTCAGGGCATCCGCGTTCATCGTATCATACAGAAGGGCTTTCCGAGCCTGGTCGATGCCCATTTCGATCAATCCCATCGCAACATAGTCCCTTCCGATTCCTATCTCGATCCGGCTTCTGTCTGTTGTTCCCGGCAGGGAGTCCAACAGGCTCAGGATGTCTACCAGAGACGGGGCCAACGGGTCGTCCGGTCGGACATGAATGGCTTCGGTGAGTGATGCTTTTGCCCTGACGGTGTCTCCGTCCGAGAGAGCATAGAGGCCACGGAACAGATGGCCGATAAAGAGTTGAGGGTTGGAATCGAGCGCCCGGTTCATCATCTCAGCAGCCTGATGGTGCAGTCCAAGAATCCAGTAGCTCAGAGAAATGGTGTGGTAAAGGAGAGCTCTGTCTTCCGGCGGGAGGGACCCCTCGGCCTCGCGAAGGAGGCCGATGACATCCTCATGGTATCGCGCCTGAAACAAATACGCGGCCGCCTGCGGCATGGATCGGAATTTTCGCAAAAGCGCTTCGGCCTCGTCAAGATGATGGGCAGCTTCCTCAGTGAGGGCAAGGTAGTAGGTCGCATACGCCTCGAGGGCGGGGACGCCCGTCAGTCCTTCGAAGATTGTTTTCGCGGCTTCCGTCGCGCCTGCGTTCAGTGAGAGAAGGCCCCGCAGGAAACTGACATGGTGCTCGTTTCCCGCCACGCGCGAGAGAATGAACGTAGGTTCACCGGCGCGTTCGCGTGGAGCCACGGTGAAGACTGCGAAATCGCCGGCGGCATAGACCTGAGTGTATCGAAAGCGCTTTCCCATCACCATCTGTGCCTCGAAATCCGGTATCTCATGCCCGAGGAGAGAACTGATCACAAAGGTGACATCATAGTCGCGCAGAAAATTTTCAAAATCTTCAGGTGCCAGCAGCGGATTGAGGCGGAGGATAGGCCTTCCGCCCAGCCAGATTCCGGCGTCTTTGTGTGCCGAGACGACGGAGGCGGATGATGGGCTGTGACCGGCAATCCACTCGGCGACTGGATGCGTGTCGAGCAGGAGTTGGTTCGGAGAAGGGTCATTGGTGCGCAGCATGGTCCGGCAAGCCACCGGATCCGACCGATAGTACGCGTTGAGGGAACCGACATTTTTCAGCCAGAGTCCAAGAGGGACAAGCACAGCGACGACCACCACAACAGCGAGAATTCTGGCGGGCACCTGGCTCCCGCGGGGAATTCTTCTGACCAGGTCTGACGCTCCGGCGCAAATCCACCACGATGCAACAAACAGGAGGGGGAAGAGAAACCGGACATCGTTGATGGGGTACAGCAGGATAAGAGTCACATACGCCGCCATGAAGGCAAGAATCAGCGTTTGAAGGTGCGATTTGCGAAGGGCGGTGAATCCTCCCCAGATGAAAAGTCCGACCGTGAGTGCCTGCACCGGGAGCTCGAGAAAGGAGAGGGCAGAACGTGCGGCGCTGAGGGCGGGGTCAGGGGACGAGTCGAAACAATACGTGATCACGACAGAGACGGGGGCGAATACGAGCCTTCCGAAGAATGGCGCGTAAAACCTGATCGCGGCCAGAATACGGGCCAGAAATTCTCCCGCGAGTGAACCTTCCGATGGGGTGAGCACCTGCTCAAAGAACAGCCGGCTGTTCCGGAGGTCCGGCTGTTCTCTGCCGGCGATGTAAACCTCATTGCGGAGGTACCACAGCCCATAGGTGACGATCAGGGCCAGAATGAGCCAGAGAAGAGTTGTCGATTTCCGGCGGGCAAAGAGTGCGATACCGACTGCGGCGGCAAAGGCTATTCCTACCTCCCGCAGCAGAACTGCAGCGCATGTGAGAACCGCCAGGATCACGGTCGCTTTGGTTGAGGGGCGTTCTGCGGTGAGAATTCCCGCACACACGCTGAATCCCAGGATCACGCAGGCCAGGAAGGGGACATCTGAGAGGATCTGCGTGGAATAGACGAGTGAAAGCGGATGAATGGCAAAAAGGGTCGTCGCCGCCAGCGCAGCGCTGGCACTCAGGCGGCCGCCAAGAAAGGCGTGGGCTGAAACCACCATGAGAACCCCGAAGGCGAGGGTAGTGATCTTCGCTGCAATGATGCTCCACGGAAAAAAGGCAGCGATAGGTGCAAGGAGCACGGGGTAAAGTGGAGCGTTGGCGACATAGCGAACCGGTTCCGGGCCGAGGTCAACCCGAAAACCGCTGAAGGTGCTGAGTGAACGGGCCCAGGCAAGATAGTTCACGCTGTCCGGGCTGTAGATCATTGTTTCGTTCAGGAGGAGCGCTCCGGCGGCGGCGAAGGCCAGGCAGAGAAATGCCCGGGCCAGGTTGTGGGAAAGGGGCCTGTTCGTTGAGGTTGCCGGTTCGTCAGAGGCCATAGGTCAGGAGGGGATGCAAAAAATCCAGTCCGCGTTGTGCGAACTGGATTCTTTGGTGTGCCATGAGCGTTCACATCAGTTCAACACTTACTCCATCCGCAGTTGTAACACAAAACACATCCGCTGACATGCTCGACATTGGTGCCGCATTCAGGGCATGTAGTGATCATCGTGCTCTGCTCGGCATGTGTTGCCGGAGCCGTGCCTGCAGCCGGAGCACTCTTGGGAGGCATCATCGGGATACCGGATTTCTTGAGACTCTCCCTATGCTCAATATAACGTTCAAGCACTTTACCGATCGCATCCGGGGTGGAGAGAATCTGGCCGCCTGCGCCATCCCATACAGGCGTCGGGCCGGAGATGCCCTTGAGTTGCTTCACGATTTCACGCGGTGCTACGCCGGACCGGAGCGCGAGAGAGATCAGCCGACTGATGGCTTCTGACTGTGCTGCCGCGTTTCCGCCCGCCTTGCCGATTTGGGTAAACACCTCACAAAGTCCCTCGCTGTCCTCATTGATGGTAACGTAGAGGTATCCCTCGCCTGTCCTGATGCGTTCGGTGACACCATACGTCGCCGATGGGCGCTGCCGGGGACTTCGGGTCTTGTGCTCCTCGGGTTTTGACGCTTTTACACTCTCCTGTTTCCGCGCATACTCCTCTGTCTGGAGGATTCCCTCGCGGCTCCCCTCACGATAGACTGTGATGCCTTTCAGTCCCGCTTTGTAGGCAGTCATATAAATGTCAGCAACGGTTTCGACCGTCACTGTTTCCGCGAGATTGACCGTCGAGGAAATGCTGCTATCAATGTATTTCTGAATGACGCCCTGCATCTTTACACGAAAATACGGATCGATCTGATGTGCAGTCACCACGTAGGGTGGCAGGCTGTCGTCCGTGCCGAACAGAGTCTTGATGAGCGGGTGATAGACCTTGTATTCTGAATACGTCTCGCCGTCGTGGTTCTTGACCTTCCGACGGTAGCTCGTGCAAAATATGGGTTCAATGCCGGAGCTTGTCTGGGCGACAATAGATCCCGTTCCAACCGGGGGGACGGTGAGAACCGTGCTGTTGCGGATGCCATGTTTTTGAATGTCGTTGCGGATGTCTTCCGGGAGAGCCTGAATAAACTTGCTCTTTGAATATCCTTCCCATGAAAAGAGCGGAAAAGCTCCTTTCTCCTTTGCAAGATCGATGGAGGTTCGATACGACTCGTCCCGGATGACGCGCATGATTTTCTCGGTTTCGTCGAGTGCCTCCTGCGTATCGTACTTTATTTTCATCAACATCAGCGCGTCCGCCAGCCCTGTAATACCAAGACCAATACGCCGGTCCGAGTTCACGGCTTTCTTGATCTTGTCGAGGGCATGGTTCTCCATGTTGTAGTCGATAATGTTGTCCATAAACCGGGTCGCGATACGGGTGGTTTCCGCGAGTTCGGGATACCGAAATTTCCCTTCCTCATCGACAAATTTGCACAGATTGATATTTCCGAGATTGCACGCCGTGTACGCTGCGAGAGGCTGTTCGCCGCACGGGTTGGTGCTGCTGAGAGGGTTGGCGTACTCGACATTATGATAATCCCGCATGGTGTCCCAGAAAATGATTCCGGGTTCCGCCGAGGCATGTGCATTCTTGATAATTTTGTACCAGAGATCCTTCGCCCTGACTTTGCGATAGGATTTCCCATTCCACCGGAGTTCGAAGTCGGTGTCGCGACTGACCGCGTTCATGAATTCATGGGTGATCAGTACGCTGATGTTGGCGTGTCTGACCTTGATCCGCCGGGGGTCGTTCTTGATCGTGATGAATCGTTCGATGTCGGGATGGTCGACACGAAGGGTGAGCATGAGGGCGCCACGCCGGCCTGCCTGGGAGACCGTGTTCGTGCTTTCGCTGAGCAGGTTCATGAACGCCGTTGCACCCGGCGAGTGGTCAATTGTAGCATTCACGGCAGCACCTTCCGGTCGGAGAACGGAGAGATCCGTACCGACCCCTCCGCCAGTCCGGTAGACCATCGCCGATTCCGTGATGCAACGGTAAATGCCTTCTAGGCTGTCTTCCTCTATCGGAACAACATAGCAGTTGGAAAGCGTCGGACGCCGGCGCGCGTCTTCGCGCCCGGCGCCGTGCATCACCCTGCCTCCCGGAACGAAACGAAAGTCAAAAAGGAGTTCGAGGAATTTGTTGTACCAGAATTCCTGATCCTTCTCCACGGAAGCAAGTGCTCTGGCAATTCTGTTCCAGAGATGCATTGGCCCGTGTTCATTGGGAGCGAGGTATTTCGAACGGAGGACGTCTGCTGCCAGGTCATTGTCTCCATAGTAATCGCGACAATCGAGCGCCAGATCCATGGTGGCTTCGTTCATGGATCTGGAAGCCTTGACCGGTTCCGTTGCTTTCCTCGCCTCTACTGAGGCAGCGGGGGATGTCTCCTTAAGGGCCATGCGACGAATCCTTCCTTAAATAATTGGCCTCAAACCTTAAAAAAGTCGTTAATTCAGCTCAAACAAGCGAAAAACGCCCCACGCCCCCGGGAAACTCTTATGGTATTCGGGGGAGAAAGGGTGCTATGGAAAATGGAAGCGCTTCAGAAGTCTGTCAGTCCCTACGTAGAATCTATTGGCACCCAAAGTGTACATCAAGCGCCTCTCTCGAGACAGTCAGACCAGGAAAACCAAAGCGGCAACGAGGGGTGTAACACCTATGGCACTAATATCTTTGCAGAGAACGCTACACCAGATAAGCAAAAGGATGAAAAGTGCCGGCGGAAAATATACTATGTTGCTGAAGTGAAGTCAAGTGAAATTTTGCTAGTCTTCGCTTGAGTGAATTGGAATAACAACTTAGCTCCCCAAAAATCTTTCGTTGAGACTTCTCTGGCCCCCGAAAGTATTCTTCCTCTTCATTTTTATCGAATTCCATGGAATAATGGCCGATTCTTACAGATGATTCCTTCATGAAGCTTGTATACCATCAGTGTTCCTCACCTTGCATTTTCAATTCCACCCATGTATTTTTCGTTTGCTTGCTAGACTACCCTACCGGCAGAACCAACCCAATATGGCTGTCGCAATCCAATTCTCAACAATACCGGAAATGTTCTGGGGCCTGACGGAGAAATACTCGTCCATCCAGCGTCCGGTGTTAATGTATAAATCGGACGGGAAGTATGTCGGCATGGGATATTCCGAACTGCGGAGAAAAGTGGAGATCTTCGCGGCCGGGCTGGCTTCGCTTGGAATTGGAAAAGGCGACAGAATCTCCATCGTTTCCGAGAACAGGCCGGAATGGGTGATCGCAGACCAGGCGATTGCCGCACTCGGCGGAGTCATCGTTCCGGTCTATCCCACGATGACCGCAAGGCAGAATGCCTACATATTCAACGACGCGGACGTTCGACTTGTCATCGTTTCCAATCAGTTTCAGCTGAATAAAGTGTTGAAGGTGCTAGATTCCGTTCCGAGCCTGGAGAAGATCATCCTTATGAGCGACCGGGCGCCAATTGACGACGACCGGACGATCGCCTTTTCCGCTGTTCTTACAATGGGTGAGGAGTTCGAGAAAAGCAATCCCGGCCTGGTGCAGTCATCGCGGTTGAAGGTAAAGCCGGGCGATCTCCTTACGCTGATCTACACATCTGGGACCACGGGGAATCCCAAAGGCGTCATGCTGACGCACGCGAACCTCTGCACGAATTGCATTTCTTCTGCTTCAGTTATTCCTATCGGACCAGACGACACACTGCTCTCTTTTCTACCACTGAGTCACTCCTTTGAGCGGATGGCTGGCTACTATACGGCCCTTTCGTGCGGTGCAACCGTCGCTTATGCGGAGAGTGTGGAGACCGTCAGGGAGAACATGCTCGAAGTCCACCCGACAATAGTGACAACTGTCCCGCGCCTCTTCGAACGGATCCACGGCCGCGTTATGAAACAGGTGGAGAGCGAACCCGCGCCCCAACGGAAGATTTTCTTCTGGGCTCTCGGTGTCGGAAGGGATTTCGCGCAGGCAGTCCGGAGCGGAAAGGTCGGCAGGGCATTGCGCATCAGACACGCTCTTGCCGACGCATTGGTGTTTCGGAAGATTAAAAAACGGACAGGTGGGCGTCTCCGGTTTTTTGTCTCAGGAGGGGCGGCCCTTGCGCGTGAGTTTGGTGAGTTTTTCGAAGCAGTGGGACTGAAGATCATCGAAGGATACGGACTTACAGAGTCCTCGCCAGTCATTGCGGCGAACCGCCTGGAGAATTATCGCTTCGGCACCGTCGGTCAGCCCATCCCGGGAGTGGAGGTGAAAATTGCGGAGGACGGTGAGATCCTGGCACGCGGGCCGAACATCATGCGGGGGTACTGGAGAAATTCTGTCGCGACCCGGGAGGCCCTCGATCCCGAGGGCTGGCTCTTTACAGGAGACATCGGCTTCATAGACCAGGAAGGTTTTCTCCGCATCACTGACCGCAAGAAACATCTGTTCGTGAGTTCCGGCGGGAAGAATATCGCACCCCAGCCGATCGAAAACCTTTTCCTTTCGAGCAGGTACATTGACCAGTTCATGCTGATCGGAGACCGCCGGATGTTTCTCACGGCGCTCATTGTGCCCGACTTCGACGCCCTGAAGGAATTCGCCGATGAACGAGGTATTGCTTATTCCTGTAATGCCGATCTCGCCGGGAATCCGGAAGTCAATGATCTCATCGAAAGCCTCGTCGGTACTATCCAGAAAGACCTTGCCAGCTTCGAACGCGTGAGACGGTTTACACTGCTCGACCAGGAGTTTAGCATCGAGAATGGTGAACTCACCCCGACACAGAAGGTCAGACGAAAGATCATCGAAGAAAAATACGCGCACGTGATCAATAAGATGTACCAGGATGTCAATTGAATTGATTCCGACCTCTTCCCCTCTCATCGTCCGGACACCCGCCAATTCGTTGACTTTTCGGGAGTTATTGAGTAGATTTTGAAGTTGTCGATTATCCTGCCCACCGGCTCCTGCCGCCGACTGTGACATTATGGCGGGCGAACGGAACCATCGGAACGCGGCCTGTATCAACAACTGTTGTTTATAATAGAAGGCATGGAACAGTATATTCCAATCGTCCTTATGGTAGGCCTGGGGGTCCTGGCTGGGCTCGTCTTTACCAACATCAACCGGCTGATTGGTCCCAAGCACCCCAGCGAAGAAAAATATTCGACCTACGAAAGCGGGATGGAGCCGGTCAAAAGCGCACGGGAGCGGTTCTCGGTGAAATTCTATCTCGTGGCGATGCTGTTCATCCTTTTTGACATCGAGACAGTGTTCATGTATCCGTGGGCGGTAAAATTCAGAGAACTTGGGATGTTCGGGTATTTAGAGATGATGGTGTTCATCGCCATTCTGCTTGTGGGGTTCTTCTATATATTGAAGAAGGGGGCGCTGCAATGGCACTAGGGAATCTGGACAGGGACGGCTACATCACGGCGCGTCTGGATGATGTGATCAACTGGGCACGGAGAAATTCCCTCTGGCCCATGCCGATGGGCATTTCCTGTTGTGCCATTGAGATGATGGCGACGGCATCGCCGAGGTTTGATATCTCCCGCTTCGGTTCCGAAGTCATGCGTTTTACCCCGCGGCAGTGCGATGTGATGATTGTTGCGGGCACGGTCACCTTCAAAATGGCAAAAGTCGTCCGCAAGATTTACGATCAGATGCCGGATCCGAAATGGGTGATTTCCATGGGAGCTTGCGCTTCGTCGGGCGGGATGTTCCGCTCGTACTCGGTGGTCCAGGGGATCGATCAATTTATTCCCGTCGATGTGTTCGTTGCGGGATGTCCGCCGCGGCCGGAAGCGCTGCTGCACGGCCTGATCGAACTCCAGAAAAAGATTCAGGGCGATCGCACGCTGGGGAATCTCGGCAAACGGGAAAGCATTGTAATCCCTGAAGAGGTACCCAATGCAGACGGGATTCCTGCATGAACGACCGAATACTTGAGAAACTCAAAACGCTTTCCCCCGATCCCGTCAGGGAGGTGTACGAATTCCGGGGCGATCTGACCGTGACCGTTGCGAAAGATGACATTGTCCGCGTCGGTACGTTCCTGAAGACCGACGAGGAGCTCTGCTTTGACATGCTGATCGACCTCCTCGGCGTGGACATGTTCACGCCGGAAAACCGTTTCCAGGTGGTGTACAATCTCTATTCGCTCAAGAACAAGACCTATCTGCGCCTGAAGGTCTTGGTGGACGAGCAGGACCTGACTGTTCCGACGGTAACGGGCGTCTGGCCGGGTGCGAACTGGCATGAACGGGAGACGTACGACATGATGGGGATCGAATTTGCCGGTCACCCCGACCTCCGGAGATTCTATATGCCGGACGAATTCGAGTACTACCCGCTGCGCAAGGATTTCCCCACGATGGGCATACCTGATTCACTTCCTCTCCCGCGGAGATAGCTGAATGTCTGCGCGGCCAGCCGACGATTCCCGAAAAAGCAAAATTCTCAGGGCACTCGAAGACACCGATACGACGGTCGTCATCGACGATCCGCTCGAGAGCGAGATGATTCTGAACATGGGCCCTCAGCACCCGGCGACGCACGGGGTGCTCCGGCTGCTGGTGCGACTCGACGGCGAGGCGGTTGTCGCAGCAGTTCCCGAGCTCGGGTATCTCCACCGCGGCTATGAGAAAATCGCGGAGGGGAGCTCATACCACGAATTCATTCCGCACACGGACCGTCTTGACTACCTCTCGCCGATCTCGAATAATGTTGCCTACGTCCTTGCCGTGGAGAAACTTGCCGGGATAGAGGTGCCCGAGCGGGCAAAGTACATCCGCGTGCTCGTAAGTGAAATGTCCCGCATTGCATCTCATCTTGTCGCCGTCGGCAGCATGGGGATGGATGTGGGTGCCCTGACCGTGCTTCTCTGGACGTTCAGGGAACGGGAGAAAATTCTGGACATCTACGATGTGTTGTGCGGCGCCCGGTTTACAACAAGTTACGCGCGCATCGGGGGCCTGCAACAAGACTGGACAAAGCAATGCACGGACATGCTCCGGCAGTTTCTTGGGGAGTTCCGCCGCGATATTGACGAGGTGCGGAAGCTCCTCCAGTCAAACCGGATTTTCATCGATCGCTGCGAAGGCGTGGGCGTCATATCGAAGGACGATCTGATCGGACTCGGGATCACCGGTCCGATTCTCCGCGCATCGGGAGTCGCCCGCGATCTTCGCAGGGACCGGCCGTACCTTGTCTATGACAAGCTCGATTTTGACGTCATCACATTTACAGAGAGCGACTCCCTGGCAAGATTTTATGTTCGCCTCGTCGAGATGCAGGAAAGCGCGCATATTCTTCACCAGGCACTTGAGAAGATGCCGGCCGGACCGTTTCGGACCGCCGAACCCAAAGCGGTGCTCCCGGTGAAAGAGCGGACGTATACCCGGATGGAAGAACTGATCCACGATTTCATGATCGTCAACATGGGAATCAATCCTCCCGTCGGCGAGGCGTACCATGCGGTCGAATCGTCGAAGGGAGAGCTCGGCTTCTTTATCGTGAGCGATGGAACCGGCCAGCCGTGGCGGATGAAAATCCGCTCTCCGTCGACAAACAATCTTTCGGCACTTGCCCCTATGCTGAAAGGCGCGATGATTTCCGACATCGTTGCGATCATCGGATCGATTGACCCTGTCATGGGTGAGGCCGACAAGTAACTTCATTCATCGAGCCGCCGATTGCGGGTTCGGGCGGTTCCAGGATTTGGGCAAGGCCCCCTGGAAGGGAAAGTACGTCAGGAACGACTCCTCCGGGTTTTATCTCCGCACTCAACAACCTCTTGCACGCACATGCTTTCCGATGAAAGCCTGAAGAAGATCGAGGAACTCAAGAAGCGATACCAGTCTCCGCAATCTGTTGTGCTTGCGGCGCTCTGGATGTGGCAGGAAGAGCACGGCTGGATTTCAGATGAAGGGATGCGCTTCGTGGCGGAGTGTCTGGGCATACCTGCGCATCATGTCTACGGCGTAGTCTCGTTCTACACGATGTTCAACAGAAAGCCGGTTGGAAAACACAAGATCGAGGTGTGCACCAACGTTTCCTGCATGTTGCGCAACAGCGACAGGATCCTCAATCACATCAAGGAGCGGCTCCACGTTGGCGTCGGAGAGACCACGGCCGACAACAAATTCACGCTGGTCGAAGCAGAGTGCCTCGGTTCCTGCGGAACCGCCCCGATGATGCAAATCGGGGATGAGTACCACGAAAACCTGGACGAGGCAAAAGTCGACAAGATTCTTTCGGATTTGCAATGACGATGGAACCGCTCATCCTTCCTCCGATAACGGATCTTCGTTCAATCGACGTGTATGAGGCGCACGGCGGGTATGCTATGCTGCGCAAGGCGTTCGGCATGAAGCCGGAGGAAGTAACCGATGAGGTGAAAAAATCCGGACTGCGGGGCCGCGGCGGCGCCTGCTTTCCGACCGGCCTGAAGTGGACGTTCATGCCGAAGCAAACCACCAGGCCGAAGTACCTGTGCGTGAACGGCGATGAGAGCGAGCCCGGGACGTTCAAAGACCGGCAGATCTTCGAGTTTAATCCTCACCTCCTGATCGAAGGGTCGATCATTGCCGCATATGCCATGGGAGTGAGCACCGTCTATCTGTACATCCGGGGCGAGTACAACAAGTGGATCCGGATGGTTCAGAAGGCGGTAGATGACGCTTACGGAAAAGGGTATATCGGCGCGAATATTCTGGGTTCGGGTTTTACCACGGAACTCTTCATTCACCGGGGGGCGGGTGCGTATATTTGCGGCGAGGAATCCTCGCTCATGAATTCCCTCGAAGGGGAGCGGGGATATCCGCGGGTGAAGCCGCCGTTCCCTGCTCAGAACGGCGTATGGGGTTGTCCGACGACGATTAACAATGTGGAAACGATCGCGAATGTTCCGATTATCCTCCGGCTCGGCTGGGAAGCGTACAGCCATATCGGTCAGCCCAAGCATCCGGGCCCGATACTTGTTGGCGTGAGCGGCCATGTGAACAAGCCGGGGGTGTTTGAGCTCCCGACGGGAGTTCTTCTGACGGAAATCATCGAGCGCTACGCGGGCGGTGTGCCGGACAACAAAAAAATCAAGGCCGTGATACCAGGCGGCTCTTCCACGATGATTCTTCGGGGAGACCAAATCGAAGGCGTCACGATGGACGCGGAATCCCTGAAAGCAGCCGGATCATCCGTTGGAACCGCGGGCATGATCGTCATGGATGAAGATACCGATCTCATCCGGGTCATAACGCGGATCACGGGGTTCTACCGACATGAGTCGTGCGGTCAATGCACACCATGCCGCGAGGGGACGGGGTGGATGTACAAGATTTTGAAGCGCTTTGAGGAAGGGAGGGGGACGATGGCGGACATAGACCTCCTGGTGAATATTGCAGACAACATCGAGGGGAACACCATCTGTGCACTCGGTGATGCTGCCGCGTGGCCTGTGCAGAGCATGGTCAAGAGGTTTCGAGGTGAATTTGAGAGGCGTGTCAAGGCCGCTCCCGCGTCGGTTGCTCCCGTACCTGCCGAAGTGCAGTGACATCCCCGGCACCTCCCTGCAGTCAAAATCAAATTCCCGAATACTCAGGCAATTACCGGCGAGTGTCGGGTATACTTCCCTACAACATTCCCTTCCGATGATGAACACTCCGGACGACGTTCCTCGCGTGTCCGTACCGATTGCGCGCCTCTCAGAGGCCACCAAAGACATTCCGCTCCCGGAATATGCCACTGACGGCTCGGCAGGCATGGACATCCGCGCTGCAGTGGAGGGAGAGTTCATCCTCAAGGCAGGGGAGACCGCGCTCGTGCCCACGGGATTTGCAGTCGCCCTTCCACCCGGATATGAGGCGCAGGTTCGCCCGCGCTCGGGACTTGCCATCAAGAACCGCGTCGGGATACTGAATGCTCCGGGGACCATTGATTCAGACTACCGCGGAGAAGTAAAAGTCGTCCTCACGAACTTCGGACGGGAGGATTTCGTCATTCGCAGAGGCGATCGCATAGCCCAGATGATCATAGCCCCTTACGTTCGCGCGGTTTGGGATGAGCGGCCTGCGCTGGAAGAGACCGAGCGGGGTGCGGGTGGATTCGGACACACCGGGAGGTAATATGCCCCACTCCAGAACCAGACGAGTCCCGGCTGTCCGGCGCCGCGCCTTGCCGGAGACCGGCGGAAGAACTTCTTCTGAAAATATCATGCTTGCAGTTGCGGTGCTGCTGCTCGCATTTCTTTGCTACGAGATCTACTCAGCGCTCTCTCCCTTCGTGATTGCAGCCGGCCTTGTTTACCTTCTCTACCCGATCCGTCATGACCCTGTCGCGCGACGGCTTGCATGGCTCGGAATTATCCTGTTTGCATTCTGGTTCGTGACTTCGTTGCTCGGCATTCTGGCGCCGTTCATCATCGCATTCCTTCTCGCATATGTTCTCAATCCTCTTGTGGTGGCAGTTGAGCGGAAGGGCATCCCGCGCTGGATCACTGCACTGGTCATTGTCCTGGTTCTGATAGGGGGCTTGATCGCAGTAGGAATATTCATTGTCCCGGTGGCCCTCGAGCAGCTTCAGGCGATCACGGGGCAGGCAGGCACTATCGCAGCCGATGTGACGAAAGCGATAGAGTCGGGGTCGGCGTTTGAGTTCCTCGGGCGCTTTGGCGTGAGCGGTGAGAGAATGAAAGAAATTCTCATGCAAAATCTGACGCCGAAACTTCAGGAAATCCTGACGGGAATATTCCAGGGGTTGTTCAGCGTCGTTACGAGTTTCACGACGATAGCCCATCAGATTCTTAATATCATCATCGTCCCGTTTGCGCTCTTCTACCTCCTGATGGACTACTCAACAATCATGGAGGTGCTGCCAACGCTGGTGCCTGAGCCGGGCCGGGATCGGTTTGTAGCGTTTGCGCACCGGACCGACAAGATCCTGGGCAAATACCTCCGCGGTGCAATCCTCGTCGCTGCCATCCAGGGGTGCATTTCAGCCCTCATTCTCTGGATCATCGGCGTGAATTACGCGATAGTCCTGGGGTTCATGACGGCCGTCCTCGACTTCATCCCTTACGTCGGTCTCGCTGTCAGTCTCATTGTTGCCTCGATAGTTGCACTATTCAGCGGCGGAGCGATCTGGACGAAGGTTCTGCTGGTGGTCGTGATGTATCTCGCGCAAAAGTTGCTGGAGGCCACTTTCCTTGGGCCAAAGATCCTCGGACATCAGGTGGGGCTCCATCCTATTTTGCTCATGCTGAGTCTCCTCGTGTTTGGGTATTTCCTGGGCTTCGTAGGTCTGCTGATTGCCGTTCCGGTCTCTGCGTTGATTGTTGCGTTTCTCAGAGACACCAATCCGGCGATTCCGGTAGGGGCTTCTCCTCAACGACGGGCATGATGGAGTGCGCTGTGTTGGGCCATGCTCTTCAGCAAGAGATGTAGTGTCGCACAAGGTCGTCTATACATAATTGACGTCATCGCATGCGCTCCCGGCCCTGAGGGCATCAGTCGCGCTGGATCAAAAACCTCCTAACCACCAACCGGGGGAAGTTCCCCTGCCAGTGCCGTGAAAGGATCCCTGTACCTCGTTGCGACCCCGATCGGAAACTTCGAGGATATGACATTCCGGGCTCTTACCATCCTGAAATCGGTGGACCTTGTGGTCTGTGAAGAGCGCCGAGAAGGCGAAAGGCTTTTGCACCGGTTCGATATAGAAAAGCCGGTCGAAACCCTCAATGAGCACAACGAGGCCGCAGCATCGGACACGATCCTGCGATATCTCTCGGGCGGGAAGAGCGTAGCGTTGGTGTCGGATTGCGGAACTCCCGTCTTCTCCGATCCGGGACAAGAATTGGTTCGAAAGGCAATCGAGTCGGGAGTTCATGTGGTTCCGATTCCCGGCGCATCCTCGCTCCTGCCGGCCCTCACGGTTTCAGGTTTTTCCATAGATCAGTTTCTCTTCTATGGCTGGCTCTCGCCGAAGAAGGAGCGCCGCCGCGCCGAGCTGAAACAACTGCAACTGGAACGCCGCACCATTGTACTGATGGACACTCCGTATCGACTTCTTCCGCTCCTTCGCGACCTTTCCGAAGCATTCGGCACGTCGCGGCGTGTTTGCGTTGCGCTCGACCTCACCATGCTTACCGAACAGATCCTCCACGGAACTGCGACTCAACTCCACGAGCAATGCCTTGCCAAGAACGTGAAAGGTGAATTCGTGATAGTGATCGAAGGGCGGCGACGGCCGAAGGAGGAATGATCACCAGGCCGGACAGGATCATGCACCATGAGTGAGGGGCCCTGGCTGTATCTCGTCATGTTCCTCGGCGGACTCACCGCCGGATGGGTGGATTCCATTGCCGGTGGGGGAGGGCTCGTGACGATCCCGCTGCTCCTCTGGGCGGGGCTCCCACCGCAAGCTGCCCTCGGGACGAACAAGTTCCAGGCATCATTCGGCAGCTTTACTGCCGCGTATCACTATGTTCACGAAGATGTCGTTTCGCTGAAGGATACGGTCCCGGGAATTGCCCTTACGCTCATCGGGGCGGCCCTTGGTGCCGTGGCCGTGCAATCTGTGTCGAGCGATGTGCTCGGGAAGATTATTCCGGGGATGCTCATCGCGACAGCGGTCTATCTTTTCTTTGCACCCCCCTTTGAAGGTCGTCCGTTGACCCGGCGCATGAATCCGTTGAACTTCTACCTCGTTTTCGGTCTTCTGTTCGGATTCTACGACGGCTTTTTTGGTCCGGGAGTCGGATCGTTCTGGGCAATTGCATTTGTCCTCTTCCTCGGCCTTGATCTCAAGAGTGCAACGGGCCATACGAAGGTGATGAACTTCACAAGCAATATCGTCTCCTTGCTCCTCTTCCTGATCGGCGGCCAGGTGTTCTTCGGCGTGGGAGTTGTCATGGCGGCAGGCCAGATCGTCGGCGCGAGGATCGGATCAGGGATGGTGGTACGACGGGGAGGACAGTTCATCCGCCCTATCCTTCTCATTGTTGTTCTCCTCACTGCGGTGAAACTTTTCCTGGATCAGCTTCGCTGACACCCGCCTCCATTGTAGCGGTTGCGGACAGACTGGCACGCCATGAGGCAATTCCTGATAAACCATGGCGTTTCACCTGTCGATTTTACTCACAGTCTGTCTCGAGACAGACTCAGCCCTCATCAGCCGAGCAAGGAGAGAGATGTGTAAATAGGGACCTATCAAACTCCGCTGGCATCGTGGTCAACGCGACTTTGATGTGAGCGAAACAATAACCGCCTCCCGAACTGAGGATTGGAACCAGCCAGGGGGAGGCCATCGGGGATTTTGTTGATATTCACTCGCTGTTTGGATATATTTCTTGCAGAATTGTTCTGAAGTGCTCAGCGTTTCCCGGTTCAAGAATGAATATACAGGGCATACAACCGCAGACCGTCAGGGCTCGGGAGCTCTACGGCGACTATTGGTTCAACAGTGAACCGGTTCCCGTGACGGCCCTGCGGGGCCAGGTGGTGATGTTATTCTTCTGGGATTGCGCGAGCGCCTCTACACGCAGGGTTCTACCCTACGTTCTGGAGTGGGTGCGGCGATATGAGCAGTACGGTGCAGTCTTCGTCGGTGTCCACACTCCCCGGTTCGCTTTCGGAAAGGATCCGCAGGTCGTCCAACCTGGGATACACAGACTCGGGATTCATTTTCCCGTCGTGATGGACAATGAATCGCTCATCGCGGCGCACTACGAATGCCGGTCGGTGCCCGAAATGATCCTGGTCGACAAGGACGGTTTCATCAGGTACCGGAACGAAGGCGAAGGCGGGTACGGAGCTTTTGAGCACGCGCTGCAGGCCCTTCTCTATGATGCCGGTGCCGGAGGGGGGATGCCTCTCATAATGGATGCCGTGAGAGATTCCGACCGTCCGGGAGTCGTGTGTTTTCGTGCGACCCCCGAGGTGTTCGGCGGATACGTGAGGGGGAGCATGGGCAACGTTGAAGGGTTTGCCCCTGAATCGGTCGCGCACTACGTGGATCCGGGTTTTTATCTTGACGGCCGGCTGTACGCCGTTGGAGACTGGCTCAATGAGCGGGAGTGCCTTCGACTGGTCGGCACTTCGGGGTCCGACGGACAGATCGTCGTTCGCTACCAGGGATTGGATGTGGGTGGAGTTCTTGAGCCGGGCGGAAAGATGAGAACCGAAATCACTGTCCGCCAGGACAATGAGTTTCTGTCGGAAGATGCCCGCGGGGAGGATGTCCGCATCGACAAACACGGCCGGAGCTTTCTGGTTGTGAATGGCCCGCGACTCTACAGCGTCGTGAAAAATCGTGAATACGGCGAGCATGTGCTCCGTTTGAGTGCCGGCAAGCACAGCTTCGCGGCGTATGCATTCTCGTTTTCCACCGCGGCGATCCCCGAACTCATTTCGAAAAACTGACCATGGCGGAAGAGCCGCTGAGCCAGTGGCCGTCCCCGCTGCGCACGAGGGTGACGGATCTCTTCGGCATCCGCTATCCGATAATTCAGGCCGGTATGGTTTGGACGGCGGGCCACAGGCTCGCCGTTGCTGTTTCAAATGCAGGAGGACTCGGACTCATCGGTGCGGGATCGATGCGGCCCGAACTTCTTCAGGCACATATCCGGGAGGCGCGCGAGGGGACTTCAGCGCCTTTCGGTGTCAATATTCCGCTCCTGCGGCCCGACGCAGCGCAGCTTGTGCAGGTGACAATCGAGGAAGACGTGCGGATTGTCTTCACATCCTCCGGGAATCCCCTCACTTTTATCGATCAGTTAAAGAAGGCCGGTTGCACCGTCGTTCATGTCATCGCCTCGACAAAACACGCTTTAAAGGCGAAGCAGTCCGGTTGTGACGCTGTTGTTGCGGAGGGAGTTGAGGCGGGAGGACACAACGGTGTGGATGAGATTGCGACGTTGGTCCTGGTGCCGCAGATTGTCGATGCCGTTCCACTTCCAGTGCTCGCCGCCGGCGGGATTGTGGACGGCAGAGGAATGGCGGCTGCTCTTTGCCTTGGCGCGGAGGGAGTGCAGGTCGGCACCCGGTTTGCCGCGACCATCGAATCCTCAGCTCATGAAAACTTCAAGCGCGCAATCGTCCGGGCAGGCGACACCGATACCGTTTTGACGCTCAAAAAAGTAACGCCCGTCCGGCTCCTGAAGACTCCGTTTGCGAAGAAGGCGGTGGAAGCCGAGCATACGGGTGCATCCCGCGAAGAACTTGAAACGCTGCTGGGAAAGAAACGGGAGATGCAGGGGATATTCGAGGGGAACGAGGAAGAGGGCGAGTTCGAAGCAGGCCAGGGCGCAGGTCTCGTACGAGAAATTCTCCCTGCCGCCGAGGTGGTTCGAAGGATGATGCAGGAATATTACGCGGTGCGGACGAAGCTGCCGTAGGTCGTCCAGCAATTCAGATTCATAACAGGTGAAATGTGGCTCGTGCATTTCTGGATGTGCTGAAAGATAAGATCATCGTCTTTGATGGCGCGACGGGTACGCACCTCCAGGGACAGAACCTCACGGCGGAGGACTTCGGCGGCGAGCACCTGAATGGCTGCAATGAGTATCTCGTGATCTCCAAACCTTCCGCCGTCCAGAAAACTCACGAAGACTACCTCCGCGCCGGCGCCGATGTCATCGAAACGAATTCCTTCGGAGCGACTTCGATCGTTCTCAACGAATACGGCCTCGCCGACCGGACGCACGAACTGAACTTCAAGGCCGCTCAGATTGCCGCCGGAATGGCGGGCGATTTCTCAACGCCGGATCATCCCCGGTTCGTTTGCGGCTCGATGGGTCCCACGACAAAGCTCCCCTCACTCGGACATATCGCATTCCGGGAAATGGCGGCGGCGTACAGGGAACAGGCAAAAGGCCTGGTCGAGGGGGGCGCAGATCTCCTGAGCGTCGAAACGTGCCAGGATATTCTGCAGGCAAAGGCGGCTCTGTGCGGAATCTTCGAGTACTTTGGGGAGGCACGCCGGCGAGTTCCTATCATTGCGTCGGTTACTGTCGAGACAATGGGTACGCTGCTCCTCGGCACGGAGATTTCCGCCGCGCTTGTCACGCTCGAGCCCTACGACGTGGATATCATCGGCATGAATTGCGCGACCGGGCCTCAGGAAATGTCGGACCATGTCCGCGTTTTGTGCGCCAGCAGTCCACGGCCGGTTTTTGTCATGCCAAACGCCGGGATTCCTGAAAACATCGGCGGGCATGCGCACTACAAGTTGACGCCCGAGGAGTTCGTCCATTCGCTCTCGCATTTCGTGAAGGACCTCGGCGTCAGTATCGTGGGTGGATGCTGTGGCACCACGGGCGAACATATCCGTCAGCTTGTGGATGCGGTAGGCAGGCTTGCGCCAAAGCAGCGAAACATCGATTTCGTTCCGAGTGCTTCCAGCCTCTACCAGGCAGCACCGTTGCACATCGATCCTCCACCCGTCCTCATCGGCGAGCGTACCAACGCGAATGGGAGCAAACAGTTTCGGGAGCTCCTCGCCAAAGAGGACTGGGAGGGCATAGTCGCGATGGGTCGTGACGCGTCTAAGGAAGGCGCGCACATGGTCGATGTCTGTGCCGCGTACGTGGGGAGGAACGAGGCAAAGGATATGCGGGAGATCATATCCCGGTTCAACACCCAGGTGACGCTCCCGATCGTGATCGATTCCACGGAGGCATCGGTGATCGAAGAATCACTCATGCTGATCGGCGGAAAAGCGATGGTCAACTCCATCAACCTGGAAGATGGAGAGACGAGAATCAATAACGTCGTCCCCCTCTGCCGGAAATACGGGGCCGCAGTGATTGCGCTCACCATCGACGAACAGGGGATGGCAAAGACAGCAGAGCGCAAACTGGAAATCGCCAGACGGATCTATGATCTTGTGGTTCATCGCTTCGGCATGAAATCTCATGATGTGATCTTTGATACCCTGACGTTTACCCTCGGATCGGGGGATGAAGAATTCCGGCGGGCCGGCGTGGAGACCATCAAGGCCATACGCCTCATCAAAGAAGCACTCCCCGGGGTCAAGACGATACTCGGGGTGAGCAATATTTCCTTCGGGTTGTCTCCGGGAGTGCGACACGCGCTCAACAGTGTATTCCTGCACTATGCGATTGAGGCCGGGCTCGATCTGGCGATCGTCCACGCCGCGCGGATCATGCCGCTCTTCAAGATCGAAGAGGCGGAGCGTGAGCTTTGCCGGCGACTGATTTTTGACGAGCGGACGTTCGAGGAGGTGGCAGAGGGCGGATCGCTTCACAAAAGGCTTGTCAGCGACCCGCTCACCGAGTTGATGAAGTTCCGGGAAGTCGACAAGGGACAGGAAAAGAAGAAATCAACCAGAACTACCACAGTCGAAGAACGCCTCAAGAACAGAATCATCGACGGGGATAAGGTGGGGATGCATTCGGATCTTGACGAAGCAAGAAATCGCTACGGGCCCCTGGAAATCATCAATACGATCCTCCTCGATGGGATGAAGGTTGTCGGAGAACTCTTCGGCAGCGGGCAGATGCAGCTTCCGTTCGTCCTCCAATCGGCGGAAGTGATGAAATCTGCTGTGTCGTATCTGGAACCGTTTATGGACAAGTCGGGGGACACCTCGAAAGGCGTCATGGTCCTGGCAACGGTCAAAGGAGACGTGCACGACATCGGGAAGAACCTGGTCGACATTATTCTTACCAACAACGGCTACAAGGTTATCAATCTGGGCATCAGGGTTCCGATTGAGACGATGCTTCAGGCCGCGAAGGAGCACGCCGCGGACGCCATCGGCATGAGCGGCCTGCTGGTGAAATCCACCATGGTCATGAAGGAAAACCTTGAGGTCATGAATGAGCGGGGGATTTCGTACCCGGTTATCCTCGGTGGTGCGGCCCTTACGCGCCGGTATGTGGAGCAAGACTTGCGTTCGATTTACAAAGGAGTGGTACTTTATGCCAACGACGCATTTGATGGCCTGAAGTACATGGGGTCAATCAAAGACGGAGGAGTACAATACCCGGGGGCGCAGGAACCCCCTGCTGAAGAGGAAATTGCCCTCACCGGGAGTGAAGCCAAAATCGCCATGGCCGAGGCAGAAAACGGACCTGCAGCGTCTCCCGGCACTAGGGACGAGGCTGTTGCTGTGGCTGCCCGGAGATCGCAGGTCCGGACGGGAGTTCCGGTTCCCAGGGCACCGTTCTGGGGGACAAAAGTCGCAGATTCCATTCCTCTTGAAGAGATCTTTCCATTCGTGAACGAGGTTGCACTTGTCCGGGGACAATGGCAGGTGCGCAAGGGTAAGCTCTCGGAAGAAGAGTATAAATCCTTCCTGAAAGAGAAGGTGCTTCCCGATTACGAGAAGCTGAAAACTCAGATTATCAGGGAAGGCCTGCTCCAGCCAAGGGTAGTTTATGGGTATTTCCCATGTCAGTCGGAGGGAGACGACCTCGTCATCTATGAGCCGGAGACGAAGAATGTGCGAACCCGATTCACATTCCCGCGGCAGAACGGCGATCGACACCTCTGTCTCGCTGACTACTTCGCTTCAGTGGAATCAGGAACCATGGATGTTGTTGCGTTCCAACTGGTCACGATGGGAAAGGTAGCCTCCGAGCATTCCGCCACGCTGTTCGCATCGAACAACTACAGGGATTATCTCTACTTTCATGGTCTGAGCGTGGAGTCTGCTGAGGCACTGGCGGAATTGTGGCACAAGCGGATCAGAAAAGAGCTCGGGATTGACGGCAAGGACGCGGCCGACATCCGGAGACTCTTTTCGCAAGGCTACCAGGGGGCGCGTTACAGCTTTGGGTATCCCGCGTGTCCGAATCTGGAAGATCAAACCAAGCTGTTCGACCTCCTTGACGGGGAACGGATAGGTGTCCGGCTTACCGAAGAATATTCGCTGGATCCGGAGCAGAGCACGAACGCCATTGTGGTTCATCACCCGGACGCGCGGTACTACAACATCAAATGACTTCCGAAGAGCCGGGGCATGCACTCCGGTTCTGAAGATGTCCCGCAGGCCATTGTTGCTATTCCACGCTGTTTTGATTACCTTTTGCAGGTATGGACGACCCGTTTCGAAGAGGTATTGAAGAATTCAACACTCAATGCTTTTTCGAGGCGCATGACACGTGGGAGGAGCTGTGGCGGGAGACGTCAGGGCCGGAACGGCTGTTCCTCCAGGGATTGATCCAGGTTGCGGTAGGTCTGTATCACCGCGAGAACGGCAATCTCCGGGGGGCAACGAGTCAGCTTAAAAAGGCTCTGGAAAAACTCGACCGCTATCTTCCGGTGTATCATGGGATAGGCACGGAAGAACTCACCACGCAGGTGCGGGAATGTCTCCGGAGATTGCATACGGCTTCCGGAGAGATGACTTCACCGGTAAATTCGGCCTTCGTTCCGCGCATCCGCGTTCTCGAAGCGAACGGCTGAATGGTATCTGAACCAATTACGGAGGAAGATTCTCATGTCAACAATGATCACCGAGGAATGCATTAACTGCGGCGCGTGTGAGCCGGAATGTCCTAACACAGCCATTTATGCCGGCGGCGTGCAGTATGAATATCAGGGGAAAATGTTTGATGCGCTGTCGAATGATTTCTACTATATCGTCCCTGAAAAATGCACGGAATGTGTAGGCCATTTTGACCAGGAGCAGTGTGCAGCTGTATGCCCGGTAGATTGTTGCGTTCCCGATCCAAACCACGTCGAGACCGAAGAAGTCCTCTTCGAGCGCGCAAAGCAGATCCACCCGGAGAAGCCATTCGCGGAGCTCAGCGCCGCAACGTCACACTTCCGTAAAGGGTGAGGAGAACATCTCGTTTCCCGTGGGCTTCCGGGTGCATTATGGAAGCCGCAGTCACGTGAGGGACGGAATATTCATGGTCGGCGGTCTTTTTGGGGCGCCGGCCTTTTTTTTCATCCGTTGTGAACGGGGAAGGGTTCCCGGGCCTCCACCGTCTGCGCGCGTTTGAGCGTTAAAGGCAAGGAAGCGTTGCGATGCGCATCGGACAATATGATCTATACATTGTAGAGACCGGACGGTTCGCGCTGGACGGAGGTGCGATGTTCGGAGTCGTCCCCAAAACCCTCTGGGAGAAACGCAACCCGCCGGACGATCGAAACCGGATTGCGCTTGCCGCCAGGGCGCTTCTTCTCAAAGGCGGAGGACGGATCGTTCTGATTGATGTGGGGCTGGGGACCAAGTTTGACGAAAAGCTTCGTTCAATCTACAAAGTTGACATGTCCGGGTCCGATCTGGTGAGGTCATTGGCGCACCACAGTGTCAGGCCTGACCAGGTTACGGACGTCATCCTCACTCACCTCCACTTCGACCATGCCGGCGGAGCAACGTCGGTCGTCGAGGGCCGTGTGGTTCCGACTTTTCCAATGGCAACATACTGGGTGCAGCAGCGGCACTGGAGCGCAGCATGCGCACCGACGGAACGGGATCGTGCCAGCTTCTTCCCTGAAGATTTCCTCCCTCTTCGTGAGCACGGTCTCCTCAATTTTACGGATGGCGAGGGTGAAATCCTTTCCGGAATTTCGTGTCGCCTTGTTCATGGCCACACGACGGCCCTGCAGTGTCCTTTGATCAGCGACGGAAAAAACGCGGTCTTCTATTGTGCCGACCTTGTCCCCACCGTGTCCCACATCGCCCTGCCCTGGATCATGGCATACGACCTCCGGCCGCTTGTTACGCTCGAAGAGAAACGTGCGATCCTGGGAACCGCGGCTGATGAAGGATGGATTGTGTGTTTCGAACACGATCCTGGAGTAGCGGGGGCCCGACTTGAGCGGACAGAAAAGGGAATCGTGATCGGGCAACGGGTTGAGTTCAACGGAGTAGCATGAACGCAGAGAAGAAATATCTTCGCGTGGCCAGGATGTCTGAGATCGGGGAACGCCGGAGCAAACTGGTCCGAGTGGATGGAGAAGAGATTGCTCTCTGGCGGGTGGAGGGGAAAATCTTTGCCATCAACAATGTCTGCGCCCATCAACATGCTCAGGCGTTGCATCAGGGGATACTTTCAGGTCTCACAGTGATGTGCCCCCGCCACGGCTGGACCTATTCTCTTGAAACAGGCATCGCGACGACGGGAGACGGCCGGATACGCACTTATGCAGTCAAAATGGTGGGGGAAGAGATTTACATTGAGGAACCGTTACCCGCGGAGTGAGTGCCAATGTCGGAGAGCAGTGGCCTTTTGAAGAAGAAGGCAGCCGAACTCGGATTTTCGAAAGTCGGGGTTGCCGCAGCCGGAGCCCTGGCTGAAGAGGGGAGAAAGCTCAATGCGTGGCTGAATCGCGGCTATCACGCCTCAATGTCCTGGATGGCCCGGGACCCTGCAAAGCGTGCCGATCCCCGGCGCGTTTTGGAGGGTGTCCGCTCGGTCATCTCCGTGGCTGTAAATTATTACACACCGGAGAAGCATCCCCGGCAGACGGGAACCGGAAAAATATCCCGCTACGCATGGGGAGACGACTATCACGAGATCGTCACAGCCCGCCTCGATGAGCTTCAACAATGGCTGCTCGAGAACTACCCCGGGAGCAATGCACGAAGGTATGTTGACACCGGCCCCGTCATGGAAAAATCATGGGCTCAGCGCGCAGGGATCGGCTGGCTGGGCAAGCATGCGAACATCATCACACAGGATATCGGGTCCTGGGTGTTTCTTGGAGAGATTCTCACGACGGTGGAATTTGAAGCCGATCTACCTGCAACTGACCATTGCGGAACGTGTTCGTTGTGCATCGAAGCATGTCCTACTCACGCGATCGTCGAGCCGTATGTGGTAGATTCAGGCCGATGCCTGTCGTATCTCACCATCGAGCATCGGGGCCCTATCACAGGTGGCATCGTCAACGATTTCGATGATTGGATCTACGGATGCGATGTGTGTCAGGATGTGTGTCCCTGGAACGAGAAATTCGCCAAGCCTTCCAACGATGACCGCTTTGCGCCGCGGTCCGGAAATCTGGCTCCGGTTCTCGAAGAGTGGGGCGGGATGGATCAGGCCGAATTCAGCAAGCGATTCAAGGGTAGTCCGGTCAAACGCACCAAACTTGCGGGACTGAAGCGCAATATCGATATCGTGAAAGTGCCCGCCGACCCCCGGGCGGGAAAACCGGCATCTCATCGTAAAGGACATGCCCCCTGAGGGGCACACGCAATATGCAGCTATGACGACAATGGAATCTACACATCACAGACTTATCATTATTGGCTCAGGGCCGGCAGGACTGACGGCTGCGCTTTATGCAGGTCGCGCAAACCTTTCACCGCTGGTTATCGAAGGGTTGCAGCCGGGCGGACAGCTCACGATCACAACTGAAGTGGAGAACTATCCTGGGTTTGTTCAGGGTATCATGGGCCCCGAGCTCATGGAAATGTTCCGGCAGCAAGCTCTTCGATTTGGAGCGACGTCGGTCTTCAAGAATGTTTCGAAGGTCGATTTCACGAAGAGGCCGTTCGGGATCTGGGTCGACGAAGGAGATGAGTACACTGCCGATGCAGTTATCGTTGCAACTGGGGCCACGGCTAAGCTCCTCGACCTTCCTTCAGAGAAAGAATTCATGGGCTTCGGCGTTTCGGCCTGCGCAACGTGCGACGGCTTTTTCTTCAAGGGTCTACGCGTTGTGGTTGTCGGCGGAGGGGATACGGCGATTGAAGAAGCGCTGTTTTTGACGAAGTTCGCAACGACAGTGACTATCGTGCATCGGCGCGACACGTTGCGGGCGTCGAAAATCATGCAGGACAAGGCTCTCAAAAACCCAAAAATTCAGTTTGCCTGGAATTCCGTCGTCGAGGAAATCCTTGGGAAAGAGGAAGATGGAAAGAAATCGGTCACTGGTGTAAGGCTGAAGAACGTGAAGACCGGCGAAAGCACGCTGATGCAGACCGATGGCGCTTTCATGGGAATTGGCCACAAACCCAACACCGATCTATTCAAAGGCCAGCTTGATATGGATTCCGTCGGTTATCTCGTTACCGAGGGGAAAAGCACAAGGACCAATATCCCCGGGGTTTTTGCGGCAGGCGATGTCGCAGACAGTGTCTACCGACAGGCAGTGAGTGCTGCCGGAACAGGGTGCATGGCGGCCATCGACGCGGAGCGTTGGCTGGAAGAGCATTCGTCGTAAAAAAGATTCCCCCCACCGCAGTCGGACTTGTCTTTATATCTCCTCGTATGTATATTCGTTTCCACTTTTTTGGGGAGCAGCACTATAACATTCGGGGAAACGTTGAACTCTCCTCCTGAGGTCTGACCATTATCCACCTACCGTTTTGCGGGCTTGATTCATCGCACATGCAGGCTGTTTCCTGACATGTCCGCGATCGAGAGCTATCCCGTATTGTGAGCAGCGACTAACTGTTGAAGGATGACTTGAACGACGTCCGAATGAGACCGATGGGCTGTACTATATCTCATACCAATGCGACAATCCAGACGCACGCTCCATCAATCACTCATTCACAATCACGAGGGAGGTACGAATGAAACGAGGCTGCACAACAGCGGTAGTCACGCTCGCAATATTGAGCCTGCTTACAGTGAGTCAAAGCCCCGCCCAGAAAAAGGGTTCTGCGGGCATCAAGGAAATCGTTGAACACGGGAAAATGCTTGTCGACCTCGGTGGCTGCAACGATTGCCACTCACCGAAAATCATGACCCCTCAAGGACCGGTGCCTGACACGACGAAGCTGCTCTCCGGTTCACCGGCCGGATGGGTGGTACCTCCGGTTCCCACACAGGTGCTTGGCATGGACAAATGGGCAATCGTGGCTTCCATGGATATAACAGCCTGGGGAGGTCCATGGGGCGTCAGCTTTGCCCGGAACCTGACTCCGGACAAGGAGACCGGGCTCGGCTCTTGGACCGAAGCGATGTTCATTAAAGCGTTGAGGACGGGGAAGGATATGGGTGAGGGGAGGGCAATTCTTCCTCCAATGCCGTGGCCGGGTATCGGTCAACTGCCCGATTCTGAGTTGAAAGCGATCTTTGCATATCTCAGGTCTTTGAAGCCGATAAAGAATGCAGTGCACGATCCCATTCCACCTGCGGACCCGCCGCCCGGGATGCAGCATTGACCACGGAGTTCAAACTGCTGAACGGAGTGCTTGTGAGAGTCTCGGACATCACGCTTCTCCTGGCGGTTTCCGCCGCGTTAACATTGCCCGCTTCCGCCGCTCCTTCTGACAAGGGAAACAGCGGAGGCGTGGTTTCCGGGATCGTTCGGCTCGAAGGCGAAGCGTCGAAGTTGCCTGTGGAGACCGTCACGAAGGACGTACGGTGCTGCGGATTGCGCAAGACTTGTCCGCGCCTGATCATGGGACCTGGTGAGGCCGTGAAAAATGCGGTTGTCTGGCTTGAAGGGATTCCTGCCGATCGAGCCGCGTCGCTGCGGACGGTAGTATTGCGACAGGACAAATGTGAATACCAGCCGCATATACTCGTCGTCTATCCCGGAGAGCAGCTCGAGATCGTGAACAGCGATCCGATCATGCACAATGTCCACGCGTACGAACTGGGCACTTCCAGACGCTCTGTCTTCAATATCGCCCAGCCGGTCCGTGGGCAGAAGAGCCGGATTGGGCCGGACGTTGTGAAGGGCGCGGATGTGCTCTCGGTGACGTGCGATGCCGGACATCCATGGATGAGTGCCTACGTCATCCGGGCGCAACACAGGTATTATGCTGTCACTGATGGGTCTGGTCGATTCCGGTTCGAAGGAGTTCCACCGGGTACTTACACGCTCAAGATGTGGCACGAGGGGGTAGCAATACGCCCATCCACTGGTGCCCTGCAAGGTGCTCCACCCGTTGTGGAGGATTCGTATACTGCCGAGCGGAGTGTCACAGTTCAACCGCGAGAATCAATTCAGGTCGATATGACGTTCTCTTTGCGATCCGTAGCCCCCCCTTCAATCTCACGGATGAGCACGCCTTAACCACCCCCTGCCAAGTTCACGGACCGGCAATCTGAGATCAGAGGTTGCCGGCCGTGGACTCTGCCATGTTTTCACACCTCTTGCCTTTTTTTCTTTACTCCCTGATAAGATTGCACAGTTATCTGCCTAATTGTCAGCCAACTGCCGGCCATCTTTTCCCACCAGAATCGTCGTAACTCATTGACAGGTAATACTATACTGAGTTTTCGACGGTTCTGGCACAAGCATTGACCGTTCAACAGCTGAATGACAAATAATCATTCAGCGGATTCAAAGAGAAAGCTATGAGGATCGCTGAAGAGTTTGTCGAAACAAGGATTTGATTCACATACATAACAATCAAAAACAATGAGGAGGTTACCATGACACTCGTGCGTTGGAATCCGTCACTTCCCGCATGGCCCTCGGAAATGCTCGGCATGCAGAGGGAATTCAACCGGCTGTACGACGGAATGTTTCGTCCGAGCATCACGGACGACAATTCGACGTTGGGTACGTGGGCGCCGGCAGTCGACATCACCGAACGCGAAAACGAGTTCGTCGTGAAGGTTGAGGTTCCGGGTGTCACGAAGGACGACGTCAAGATCACCGTCCAGAACGATGTTCTGACCATCAAGGGCGAAAAGAAGGATGAGAAGGAGTCGAAGGGAGCGAACTACCATCGGGTCGAGAGATCCTTTGGATCGTTCCAGAGAAGCTTCGTCCTTCCCGCGACGGTTCAGTCCGCTAAGGTCGATGCAAAGTACAACAACGGGATTCTCGTGATCACCCTCCCGAAGGCTGAGGAAGCAAAGCCGAAGGAGATCGAGATCCACGTGAACTGACACGCAGAGAGCGTGTTTTGTCGGGCGGGTGGCCTGGGTTGGTGGGACCCCGGGCTCATCCGTCCTTGTTTTTTATCGGTCCAATAATAACAGATTGGCAAACGCCCACCCTGTGAAAGGAAAGGGATCCATGGCCAAGAGCCGAAACGAACCGAGTCTCACACCATCAGTCGTACCTCAGGCATTGCCAGTTCTGCCCCTGAGGAATTCCGTATTTTTCCCGCATCAGGTTACGCCGCTCTCCGTCGGCCGGGAAAGCAGCGTCAAGGCGATCGAGGAGGCGGTGCGTGACGATAGCCCCCTCGTCATCGTCGCGCAGACTGACGGTACGGTGGACGCCCCCAGGGAAAAAGACATCTACTGGGTGGGGACTCTTGCACGCGTCCTCAAGGTGTTCACGCTCGCGGACGGCACACGCAATGTGCTCCTTCAGGGAATCCGGCGGGTTCATCTTCTCTCCATTCTTCGCACGGAGCCGTTTCTCCATGCCGTCGTTCGCGACGCCGAAGAGAAGGCCGTTCAGGGGATGGAAATTGAAGCGATGGCTGCCAATCTGAAAACGCAGTTCCGGAAAGCGGTGGAGCTTTCGCCGAATCTTTCCGATGACCAGCTCTCTGCCATTCTCTCGATGGAAGAGGCCGATGCAATGGCCGACATGGTAGCGTCGATGATTCCGGTGAGTGTGGCCGAGAAGCAGGAAGTGCTGGAGACGATGGATGTCAAGGCAAGGCTGGAAAAGCTGACCCTGACCATCACAAAGCTCGTACAAAAACTTGAGCTTGGCAGCAAGATCCAGTCGGAAGTGCAGGACGGCATCAACAAAACCCAGCGGGAATTCTATCTGCGTGAGCAGATGAAGGCCATTCGTAAAGAGCTGGGGGAAGACGACGGGAACGTTGATCTCTCGGAATTGCGGAAGAGGATCGAAGCCGCCAAGCTCCCCGAAGAAGCGCTCAAGGTTGCGGAGCGGGAATTCAAGCGGCTCTCACAGATGACTCAGGGTTCGGCGGAGTATACCGTAAGCCGGACATATCTCGACTGGATCCTCGACCTCCCGTGGAGTGTCAGCACGCAGGACGCAATCGACATTGCCAGGGCGCGCACAACACTCGATACGGATCACTACGGGCTTGACAAAATCAAGAACCGGATTCTTGAATATCTTGCCGTCCGGAAACTGAAGAACGACATGCGCGGGCCGATCCTGGTGTTTGTCGGTCCTCCCGGCGTTGGCAAAACTTCGCTTGGCAGGTCAATCGCGAATGCCCTCGGCCGGAAATTCGTTCGCATCTCTCTCGGCGGCGTCCATGACGAGGCCGAGATCCGGGGACATCGCCGAACGTACATCGGGTCGCTTCCCGGGAGAATCATCCAGGGACTGAAAAAGGCCGGGTCCAACAACCCCGTTTTCATGCTTGACGAAGTCGACAAGCTTGGGGCCGATTTCCGCGGCGATCCGTCGTCGGCGCTCCTTGAGGTTCTGGATCCGGAGCAAAACTTCTCGTTCAGCGACCACTACCTCGAAATCCCCTTCGATCTCTCGAAGGTGATGTTCATCGGAACTGCCAACATGATCGAAACCGTCCCGCCGGCATTGCGGGACCGGATGGAGATCATTGAAATCCCGAGCTACGTGGAGGACGAAAAGCTCCATATTGCGAAGCGGTTCCTGCTCCCCAAGCAGATCGGCGAACATGGTCTCACGCAGGCGCAGGTGACTATCGATGATGAGGCGATCAGAGGGATCACTACGGGGTACACAAGGGAAGCGGGGGTGCGCGGTCTTGAGCGGAAGCTTGCAGACATTTCGCGCGGGATTGCCCGCGAGATCGCGGAAGGAAAAATCGAGAAGGCGCATGTGTCGCGCGATGGATTGACCAAGTATCTGGGTCAGCAGAAGTTCTTCCCCGATGTGGCCGAACGGATTGATCGTCCCGGCGTTGCCGTCGGTCTGGCCTGGACTCCTGTCGGCGGGGACATTCTTTTTATTGAAGCCACCCGCATGAAAGGGAAAGGGCAGCTCATACTGACGGGGCAGCTGGGAGACGTGATGAAGGAATCCGCTCAGGCAGCACTGAGCTACATCGCTGCGAATGCGGAATCTCTCGGTATATCACCGGATTTCAAGGCCGAATCAGATATTCACATCCACGTTCCTGCCGGAGCAATTCCGAAGGATGGTCCTTCGGCGGGCGTGACGATGCTGACAGCGCTTTCGTCTCTTCTCACAGGGCGCCGGGTGCGCAGCGACCTTGCGATGACAGGTGAGATCACGCTCCGTGGTGCGGTGCTTCCGATCGGTGGCGTGAAGGAGAAAGTACTGGCCGCGCACAGGGCAGGATTGAAAGTCGTTATGCTTCCTGAACGGAACCGCCTGGATCTTCATGACGTCCCGGCGGCGATCACAGGCGGGGAGAATGCGCTGCAATTTCACTTCGTAAAGGATATGCGCGAGGTTATTGAATTCGCACTCCGGTCGGAGGATGCGCCGGCAAAGTCGACTGCAAACTCAGTCGCTGTACATCCGGCGGAAGCCAACTGAAGCGCGCAAAGCGAATCGATAAAGGCCCGGGGAACAGATGCTCTCCGGGCCTTTTGCTTGAAGGGAAGGAAAGATTAAGATTGAGATTAAGACTGAGATTGAAGATTGAGGCAGGCTGAAGACAAGCAATTGCAACATGCAATACGGAATGGACAAGAGGCAATTTGAAATGAACTTGCCGATTGTGAGTTGCCTGTTCGTCATTGCCAATTCCTAAACCTTAATCTATATCTTAATCTCAATCTGCTCCTCCCCCTCAGGTGTTGACACTGAACCAGCAGTTTCGTATCATCATCAAGTAAATCAATAACTTACGGCGACGCTCCACCCCCCATGACCAAGTCCACGAAGTGGTTTCTCGGCATCCTCCTCGGTCTTGTTCTTCTTGCAATTGGCTTTACAGCACTGATTTTCTCATTCATCACGACCTCGACAGAGCGCGTTGAAACTGTCACCGTCGGTTCCGGAGATAAAATAGCTGTGGTGGATCTCTTTGGCACCATCACTTCCTCCGAAGATGTTATCCGTCAGCTTAAGAAATACCGGCAGAATAGAGGGATCAGGGCGATTGTGCTCCACGTGGACACGCCGGGCGGAGGCGTAGTTGCAAGCCAGGAAATGTATGAGGAAGTACGCAAAACCCGGGACGGCGGCAAGCCAGTCGTCATTGCCATGGGTTCCCTTGCGGCCAGCGGGGGTTACTATGTCGCATGCGGAGGGAGCAGGCTGGTTGCGAACAAAGGAACGCTGACGGGGAGCATCGGGGTCATCTCCGAATTTCTCCAGCTGAAGGATGCACTGGACAAGCTCGGAATCGGACTGAAGACGATCAAAGCGGGAAAGTTGAAGGATGCCGGATCGCCGACGAGGAAAATGACCGATGAGGATGAACGGTATTTTCAGACGCTCATGACCGACGTTCACAAGCAGTTCATGGACGTCGTGGAGCATGAAAGAAAGCTTGCACCGGAAAAGGTCCGCTCTCTTGCCGATGGCCGTGTTTTTACAGGTGAACAGGCGGTTCAGCTTGGACTGGTTGACACAATCGGTACATATGAAGACGCGCTGCGGATTGCCGCCGACCTTGTCGGCATCACCGGTGAACCGGCAATCGTCAAGGAGCGCAAGCGGGCTGCATGGTATGATTCATTCTTTGGCAATGCTGGCGATGCCTTGCGCGATCTCAAACAGGAAATCCTTGATCGTCCGGTCCTTTCGTACCGCTATCCCGGCCCGTCCCGCTAAAGGCAGCGTGATCCGATGAACCTCCGGGGACATGTTAGAAATTGTCTGCAAACGCCCGTGATCGAGGGTGTAATCAACCACTACAGTAAGGAGACCCTCCGTTGACCAAAGCCGACATAGTTGATACCATTGCGACCGCGACGGGTCTCACCAAAGTGGAAACGGAAGCCGTTGTGGATGGATTTATTTCAACCGTCATCAATGCGTTGAAGGAAGGGAAGAACATCGAGATACGCGGGTTCGGCAGCTACAAGGTAAAGAAACGGAAAGGACGGGTGGCACGTAACCCGCGCACCGGCGAGCAGGTCATGGTGGGGGAACACTGGGTTCCTCTCTTCAAGGTATCCAAAGAGGTCAAGACACTTGTGAACGAGAACCTGCAAAAGGGATCTGCCTGATGGCGGTGGTGAAGCTTGTATGTGGCGATTGCGGTTCTGAAATTTCACCGAAGGATGCGTTTTGTCCCACCTGCGGAGCCCGGATTGAAAAAGGAGAGACAACGGCTGCGGGCGAGGTTATTTGCGCTGCGTGCGGCCACCGTAACCCCGGCCGAAGAGAAATCTGCGAGTCTTGCGGTGCCAGCCTTCCGGGCACGGCTGAGCGACCGAAAGGCGTGTCCCGCCCCGAGAAAAGGGCCCAAAGGAAGCGAGGGCCTGAGTCCGTCAAGCCTGAAGGACGGCACTATGAGCCCTGGCAGATCGTCTCGGGTATTGCAGTCCTGGCCTTCGTGGGGTATCTCGTCTACACCCAGGTAACAGAAAAGAACCCGAACTCAGGGGGTCTCGCTTCTGCCCCGCCCGGGACAACGCTCAACGCCCCGTTGTTGACCCCCAACAAGGGGAAGGTTGACCTTACGCCGTTGGAACAGGCGGTAAAGGCCAATCCGAACGACCAGGACGCGCTTCTCCATCTGGGGAATGCCCTGCAGGACAACGGTCTCTTCCCCCGGGCCATCGAAGTTTATAAGAAATACCTCACAATGCGGCCCAATGACCCCGATGCGCGCACGGATCTCGGCATGACGTACTTTCAGTATGCGCAGATCGACACGGCCAGAGGCGTGGTGTTGTTCCAGCAGGCAGCATCGGAAATGGAAACCGCATTTGCGAATTCACCCCGACATCAAACCTCGGCGTTCAATCTTGGCGTAGTGAATCTGCACATGGGGAATCTCGAAGAGTCCAACAAGTGGTTCATGAAAGCGGTGGAGATTGACAAGAATTCAGATCTAGGAATTCGCGCGCAGAAGATCCTGAGCCAACACACGCTCCAGCAATAAAGAAAGGAGGTTCCATGCCCAGCGGCAAAAAGCGCAAGCGTCACAAGATGGCGACGCACAAGCGCAAGAAACGCCTGAGAAAGATGCGCCATAAGAAGAAGTTGCGGTGAAACGCCGGCATCCCGCATCGTCGCGGGATGCCGCGTTCCCCTGGCGTGAAGTTTCGTTGATTTTGTAGCGCGAAGTCCCTATCATGGTTATTATCCGGAACGCTCAATCCGCACAGACGCATAGATCGAGGTAAGACATGGCACAGAACAACGGATTTCTCAAAGGTCTCATCATCGGCGTGCTCGCAGGAAGCGCTGTCGGCGCCCTGGTTGCGTTGTTGTACGCTCCCAAGCCCGGCCGCGAGCTGCGGGCCGACATTAAAGGAAAAACCGATGACCTCATTGAGGGAACAGGCGAGTATCTAACGCGCGCAAAATCCAAGGCAGGTGAGATCGTCAGCGAGGCCAAGAAACGATCGGATCAACTCATCACTGATGCGAAGAAAAAAGCGGACTCGCTCCTTGAAGATGCTGACAAGGTGATCTCCGATGCCCGACAAAAGGCGGCGCCCATCGTCGAAGAAGGCGCAAAGCTCAAGAATGCATTCAAGGCAGGTGTCGATGCTTATCGGGACGAACGACGACGATCCTGAATCCCTGCTGCCCGTCCAATAGGAGAATCCTGTGGAAACCGCTCTTGTCATTGCCCAGATTATTGCACTCCTCTGTGTCGCTGCCCTCTGTGTTTATCTCATCATCGTCCTTCTCCGCGTCAGAACGCTTCTCGCCGGGGTGGAAAAAGACCTGAAGGAATTCACGGGCCGTGCCCTCCCGATTCTTGAGAATATGGACTTTATCACGGCGCGGGTGAAGAGCATTTCCGAGAACATCGATGATCAGGTCATGATCGTCGGGGAATCGATTGCTTCAGTGAAGGAGGTGGCGGACAACGTGGTATCCCTTGAGCGGAGAGTGCAGGAGCGCATCGAAGGGCCAATTCTCGAGACAGTGGCATTCGTTGCATCAGTCTTCAACGGCGTACGGACCTTTCTGGATCGGATCCGCGCTTAGGCCCCGGGTACCCACCCCGTCCACACGTTCTTCATCACCCGTCGCAACGGTCCCCCCGGGGGACATCGCGACCGTTTCCCAAGGAAGGACCTTTCATCGCCATGAAAGAGTATACACCCGACCATCTCCGCAATGTGTGCTTCATCGGCCACGGAGGTTCGGGGAAGACATCCGTGGCCGAAGCGATACTCTTCTCCTCCGGAGGCACGACACGTCTCGGCAGAGTAGAAGAGGGTAATACCCTCTCCGACTACCACCCCGATGAAATAGAGCGTCAGATCTCCATCAACACCTCCCTCCTCTTCACCGACTGGAAAAACACCAAGATCAACATTCTCGACACACCGGGATACACGGATTTCACCGGTGAGGTGAAGGCTGCGCTCAGGGTTGCCAATACGGCAATCGTACACCTGAAAGCTGTCGAAGGGGCGGAGGTCGGGACCGAGATCGTCTGGAAATATACGGACGAGCTGAACAACGCGGTCGTTCTTGTTGTGAACAAGCTCGACCAGGAAAACGCGGATTTCAACCGGGTGATCCGGCAGGCCCGCGAAATGTTGAGTCACGATATTGTCCCTCTCCAGTTTCCCCTCAAGGAAGGGGCAGGTTTTGACAGCGTCGTCGACGTCCTCCGGATGAAGGTGTTGCGCTTCACCCCCGGGAGCAATGGGAAAATGACGGAAGAAGAGATTCCCGCGGAGTTGAAGTCGAAGGCCCAGGAGATGCGGCAGCAGCTGCTGGAGCTCGTCGCTGAGACCGATGAAAACCTGCTCAACAAATATCTGGAGCAGGGAGGATTGCCCGACGAGGAGCTGAAAGCCGGACTCCGCAAAGGCATCCTCGGCAGAAAAGTGTTTCCGCTCCTCTGCATGTCTGCCACACAAAACGTCGGAACAACTGCACTGCTCGATTTCATCCTCGAATACTGCCCGACCCCGGCTGACTCCGGCGATCTGCATGGGACCGCACCCGGGGCCAGCGCAGAGAAAAAAGAGGTCATTGCGAAGCAGGATCCCGCGGGACCCCCCTCATTGTTCATCTTTAAGACGGTCTCCGAGTCTCATGTCGGGGAACTCTCCTACTTCCGCGTGTGCACCGGCACTGTTTCTCCCGGTCTTGATATGGTCAACGAAAGCAACGGCAAATTCGAGCGGCTTGCCCAGCTGTTCATCATGAACGGAAAGGAGCGGAAGGAGGTCTCCCGGCTCCAGGCGGGAGACATAGGCGCGGTCGTGAAGCTCAAGGATACGCACACCAACGATACGTTGTGCAGCAAGAATCTCGCCATCGTCTATCCTCCCGTAGAATTTCCGGAACCCGTCTTTCATGCAGCGATCATCCCGAAGTCGAAGGGCGATGAGGACAAGATTTCCACGGGCCTTCACACCCTGCATCAGGAGGATCCGACGTTTCTCTTCAAGGTTGACGGAGAACTGCATCAAACGATTATCAGCGGGCAGGGAGAACTCCATCTCGGTGTCGTTGTGCGCCGCCTTAAGCAGCGATACAACGTCGACGTCGATCTCGCGGAGCCCCGTGTGCCGTACAGGGAGACCATCAAGGCGATCGTGAAAGACGCCGAATACAAACACAAGAAGCAGACCGGAGGACACGGTCAATACGGGCACGTCCACCTGCGACTGGAACCCCTCAAGCGCGGACAGGGCTTCGAATTCCTTGACGAGATCGTCGGCGGAGTGGTGCCGGGAAAATACATTCCTGCGGTGGAGAAGGGCGTTGTCGAGTCGATGAAGGAAGGGGTCCTCGCCGGATACCCGGTTGTGGATGTTCGCGTTGCGCTCCACTACGGCTCCTACCACGATGTCGACTCGTCCGAAATGGCATTCAAGGTCGCCGCCTCCCAGGCGTTCAAGAAGGGTTTCATGGATGCGAAGCCGATTCTCCTTGAGCCCATCTATAATATCGAGGTGAAAGTCCCCGAAGACGCGATGGGCGACGTCATGGGAGACATCTCTTCTCGGAGAGGCAAGATTTCCGGGATGGAGGGTGCGGGGCATTATCAGATCATTCGTGCACAGGTACCGGCCGCCGAGCTGCACAAGTATGCGACGATCCTCAGGTCCAAAACTGGTGGGCGAGGGGTATTCAAAGCGTCGATGTCGCACTACGAGGAGGTACCCCGCGAGGAGGCCGAAAAGGTGATTGCTGCTTCCGAAAAGAAAAAAGAGCAGGAAGTCTGAGGCCGTTCATTCGGCAGAAGTTGAAGCACGGTACTGAAAGGTTGGGGGTCAGACGCCTGACTCCCGGCCTTTTTTGTTTCGGCCGCAAACCTTGAACAGGAGTTCCGATGAAACGCTTATGGTCGCCGTGGCGCTCCAGTTACATTGAAACCTTCAAGAAGCCGCAGAAACGCCGGAGTGGCGCAAAGCGGAGCCTCTTTACGGTTGCACGGCGGTCCCGCGAAGACGCGAAAAACCTGGTGGTATGGCGGGGCAAGCATTGCTTCGTCATCATGAACAGATTTCCGTACAACAGCGGTCATGTGATGATCGTCCCCAATCGTCAGACTGCGGATATCTATGCATTGACCCCCGAGGAGCTGCTCGAAATCATGGAGACCATCCAGCGAACCATGAAAGCCCTTGACACTCTCATGAAACCACAGGGCTACAATGTCGGGGCGAACATCGGCCGGGCCGGGGGAGCCGGGGTCGATGAACACATCCATTTCCACGTCGTTCCCCGCTGGAACGGGGACACGAATTTCATGCCTGTGCTGTCCGACACAAAGGTGGTCTCCGAGGAGATTAAAAAAACGTGGAAAACTCTGAGGAAACAGCTGTGCGACGAAAAACCCCGCCGTTAAACGCTTTCCCGTCCGGGGTGTCAAATAGATGGGATCTGCCATTGCGCGCATGATCGATGGACCCCCGCACAGATTTGGAACTTGTCCAGGAAGTGCGCAATGGCCGGCGGCAGGCGTTCACCGAGCTCATGCGGAGATACCAGCAACGGGTCTACTGGGTGACGCGTCGCATTGTCGGTAACCATGCCGATGCAGACGACGTCGCCCAGGAAACATTTGTGAAAGCTTACCTTGCGCTGGGCGATTTCCGGGGAGATTCAGGATTCTTTACGTGGCTGTATCGCATCGCGGTGAATCTCTCGCTGAATGCGCTGCGAAAGAGGCAGGTCGTCAACTACCTGCAGGAAAGCGCCCTGCTCAGCAAATTTCTCCCGGCGGACTCGGACCCGAGCCGGGATGTTGAGGAACAGCAGCTCGATTCCATCCTGCAGAAGGCGATCGCGACCTTGCCCGAGAAGCAACGGGCGGTGTTTGTCCTCCGATACTATGAGGAATTGAGCTATGAGGAGATTGGTCGCATACTAAAAACGTCGATCGGCGGCTTGAAAGCGAACTACTTTCACGCCCTCAAAAAGGTTCAGGAATATCTTCGCAATGAAATTCAGACAGGAGAAGATCCAGATAGGGGCTGAGGCCGAGCACACGCTCGAATCCGAGGTGCGTTCCCTCGCCGGTTCGGGGGACACGGATCCAAAGGTGCCCGATACCTATTGGATGAATCTGCCGATCCGGATCAACTCGCGGATTGATGAGGCGACGAGCGGCAAAGCGATGTCGATCAGCTGGGCGCTCCGCGTCGCGCTGCCGGGCGCTGTGGCCATTGTGTCCTTCCTGATTGGGCTTCATTATTACGTTCCCGAAGTACCGCAGAAGGGAGATTCGATAAGCGAAATTGTTCTTTCGCTTCCGCCGGCGTCGCTCGACTCGATCCTCAACGACCCGAGCCGGCTCGATCCCCCGATTTTGGTTGAGGAACTCGGGCCTGATGTCTTTGACGTGTCCCGGACGCAGATTGCAGAATACCTTGTTTTCAGCGGAAATCTTCCTGCCGCTCTTGACGGGCTGACCAACCAGGAAACGAATGAGCTCCTTGCTGTTTTGTCTTCGGACGGACGCTGAGCTTATCTCACGGAGGAAAACATGCATTTTTTGAAAAATTTTTCAATTGCCTTGCTCCTGGTATTCCCCCTGGTTCTTCGTGCCCAGCCGGGCCCGCCGGAGGACACACATGAGGGGCAGCGCGGGTTCGAGCGTATTGAGCAATTGAAAAAGATCCGGCTAATCGAAATACTCGGCATGAAAGAAGAGCAATCTGTCCGGTTTATGACCAGGATGACCGATCACGACTCCACCAGGCGAAAACTTTTCAAGGAGAGGGGGGAGGCTCTTGACCGGATGGAACGTCTCGTCCGCAACGAGGCCGAGGGCCAGGAATATCAAAAGGGATTTGACGAGATCAGTGCGCTTGATGCCAGGATCCAGGATGAACAAAAACGTTACTTTGCAGGCCTGAGCGATATCCTCACGCCGATCCAGCGTGCCAAACTCCTTCTCTTCGAACGGAAGTTCGAGCGAGAGCTTCGTGAAGCAATGCGTGAGGCCCAACGCCGCCGACGGGCACCGGAGTCGCCCTGACCGGCGTTCCTTTCCATTAGGCCCCCCTAGCGCACCAATTGACCCCCGAGATTCCACTCCAGCCGCTGCACTTTTCCACGGTCGCTGCGGTGGAAAAGGCGATTCCCAAGATTGAATCGGCCTTTCCCACCCCTGACAAACGCGTTTGTTGCAAATTTCAACGGGGAGGTTCCACGGCTTTCTTCCCTCGTTTCACCCCCCAAAACAGGGCCTATTAAGCGACACCCAGCCCCCTAGTTTCTATAAATTCCCGATTTCCTTGGATATCGCTCTGGCACAGGGATTGACCCTCTTTTGCCGGCTGAGGGGTCGGCATGGATTCACCCCGCTAGGGTTCCCTCCGCGAAAGTTGTTCCTGATGCAGCCAAGGTTAAACCTGAGAAAGGAAATCTACCAATGAGACGGGTTGTTTCAACGTGTCTGGTCATGGCCCTGGTTGTTCTGCTTGCGGGCATAGATTACACTGCCTCCGCGCAGACGATCAAGGTCAAAAACATCGGACGATCTCTTAACAGTCTGACGGCCCCGGTTAAGGGAGCCACGGCGCCTGCCTGGAATATTTCCACAGGGCTGAAGGCAGTCGGTGTACAAAGCAGGGCATACATTGAAGTTGACACGGCTGGCTCCGGGTTGAGCGGTGCGCCGACGTGGGCCATTGTCTCACAGCCGGGCGGCTCGACAGCCACACTTGACAGCACCGGAACGCTGATCAACAGTATCAAGACCGATGTTGTCGGTCAGTATATTTTTAGCGTGATGGTCGGCGCGGTGACAGGCTATGACACGCTGTTCGCCAGCACGTATGTGGACGCCAGCACGGACGTTCTTGGCTGCATGTGCCACACGACGGCCCCCGCAATCAAGACCGCTTGGGAGAAGTCAGCTCATTCGAAGATCTTTAAGGACGGGATAACCGGCAATCTGGAAGTTGAGCTTGGCAAGGGTGCATATGCTGCCTCGTGCATCAAGTGCCATACCGTTGGTTGGGACCCGACGGCCAACAACAACAATTTCGGATATCAGGTGAACCAAAGTGGTTGGGATACGACCTGGTATCAGGGACTGCAGTTCCTGAACAACGACTACTGGATCCCCACCGGTGACACCTCAAAATGGACGATGCTGAACGCCAACCAGAAGGGGCAGGCAACGATCGGATGCGAGACGTGCCACGGACCAGCGGTCGGTCACAAGGGCGCTCCGAGTAAAAACACCATCGGAAAATCTCTTGACGCTGATGTCTGCAACCAGTGCCACGATGGTTCGCGCAGGCACAGTCTCGGAACGTATTACAATCTCTCTTTGCACGCGATTCTGCCGACGGGCACCCCTGCCGAAGGCGGACGGGCAAACTGCCAGCCGTGCCATACCGGGAAGGGCTTCCTCTATTATCTTGACCACAACAAGGACACCACCGGTCTTGCGGCAACCTGGAACACAGCCACGGACGCGGGTACCTCCATCAGTTGCCAGGTGTGCCACGATCCGCACGGGAGCGACAATCCGGCGCAGCTCCGCACCGCCAGTATCAAGGGTGACTCGCTGCGAAACGGCTATGTGCTTCCGGCAAACCTCAGGACTGGCGTGGGTCTGTTGTGCGCCAACTGCCATTCCTCGCGGTACAGTGTGAAGGCACGCGTGAAGCCAAACTCTGCACCATACTACGGATTCACAAGCCGTTACGGTCCCCACGAAAACCCGCAGGCAGACATGTTCTACGGGTCGAACGGGTACCAGTTTGACGACACAACCTTCACCGGTCTTGGAACGCACCAGGGACTCGAAGGTGGATGCGTCACCTGTCATATGCAGGGAAGGATGAACCGCCTCGATGGAAGTGCAAATGTTCTCCCCAACCACTCCTTCAGCATGACCGATACGACATTTGCCACCGGCGTTTACAAGCCGACGGATGTCTGTGCGAATTGCCATGGAGAAATTGAGGAATTTAACGACGTTAAAGCCTTCTATGATTATGACCGCAACGGGAAGATCGAAGGGGTTCAGACCGAAGTCCAGGGTCTTCTCAACCAGCTGAAGGCGATTCTCCCGAAGGACGGCACTGGTGAAGTGGTCGGATCCGGTACATTATCAAATGCGGATTCCGCGGCGGTCGCCGGCCGTTTCGACTATGTTGCCGGAATCTGGAACTACCGGTTTGTGACTGCCGACGGTAGCATGGGTGTACACAACACGAAGTATGCGGTCCGCCTGCTCTACAAGAGTCTCGGCTGGACCCCGTTGTTCGTGAAGGATGTTCCGGGTACGCCAACACAGTATGCACTGGAGCAGAATTATCCGAACCCGTTCAACCCGACGACGGTGATACGTTTCTCGCTTCCCAAGGAAGACCATGTGAAACTGGAAGTGTACGACATCACCGGATCCCTCGTGAAGACGATTCTCAACGAGGCCGTCAGGGTGGGGAACAAGGAAGTCACCTGGGACGGGACAAACTATGCGGGTGCAAAGGTCGCTAGCGGGATGTACTTCTATCGCCTGCAGGCCGGCACTTTTGTCGCATCGCACAAGATGCTCCTCCTGAAGTAAGAGACGCAGTACCCGACCGGCACAGCCCGATCGAAGCGACACGGAGAAGGCAGGCAGCTTCACAGCTGTCTGCCTTCGTTTTTCAGCGGGTCTGCAAAGAGGAAGTCAGCGGTGAAGGATAGGATTCCGAAGGGCGAAAACATTCGAAGGTGCGTGTGTCTGGCGCTTCTCGTTGCTGGCTGGATGGCACAAACGGCATTTGCGCAGACCCCGGACCACGCTGCGCGGACTTGTGCAACGGCCTCGACCGCTTCATCGGCAGTCGGCCCGTTCGGCGTGGGAGGGAAGCACATAACTTCCGCCGGCACACTTCGCATTCTCCTTGTCTTTGTCAGTTTCCCGGATGACGAGACTGCCCACCCATTTTGGCCAGCACACAGCCCGCCCCTCTTGATGAGGGATTTCATTGATCCCGACACTTCGACGCATTCAGCGGCGTCTTTCAACCTCACGCAGTACTTTCGTACGATGTCCCTGGGCAAGTTCTCCCTCGTGGGGGATGTCCTCTGGCTGGAAACCGGTCACTCCCAGGAAGAATATCGTAACGGCTCGTTTGGCCGCGCAAACACTGATGTGCTTCGCGAGCGCGTGGATTCACTCGTGGATTTCTCCCGGTATGATCATTGGTCAAATACGGGCCCATTTGCCAATGCCGAAGCGCCTGACGGGATTGTCGACATGATCGTGATGGTCTGGCGCACGACGATTTTTCAGGTATTTGGGGAGGCATCTCTGGGCTATAAGCCGGGTCTGGACGTGGACGGCATACGACTTGAGATGGGTTTTCCGGATAACATCAATGTCCCCCTCGGTTCGGGGGTCACATGCGAGTATCCTTATGCCGACGATCCGCAGCGGATTATGCGAACGATGGCGCACGAGATCGGCCACTGGCTCCTGGGGGGGCCTCACCCATATAACGGTCTCATGCTCTCCGGGAAGCACGAATATTGGGGAATTCTTTGCAACGGGCACAGGATGTCTTCCTGCGCAAATGCATACGAGCGCGAATCACTTGGTTGGACCACGGTCCCTGAGGTTCCCGCAGATACGAACATTGCTTTATCCGACTATGTCACGACCGGTGCTTCGGTGAAATTTCATCCCGTCAACGGCGATCCGAACGAGTACTGGTACTTCGAAAATCATCAGCAGCTTTCCGTCTTCGATGACGTAACAACAAATGCGGCGGACAAAGGACTCTGGATCCTTCACCAGCGCGGGCCGTATCAGGAAATGGATAACCTCCGGGTCAATCCTTCCGACGGCAACTGGCGATGGGACAACCCGGGAACGTCTTGGGAGTGCTATGCCCAGCAACTTCCGGTCTTCAGCCAGGGAGTGCCTGCGGTTCGTACAGGTCAATCTCATCGCGATCAGATCCCGACACAGGCAAGCGACGTGAATTGGCTCTATGTCTACCGTGATTTACATGGTGTCCAGAGCTGCGGACAGTTTTTTGCCGGATGGGACTTTTCGGGGTCATTTGAATTCACTGGCGCAGCCGTGTTTTCTCCGTACAGCAATCCCGCGAGCAACACATGGGATAACCAGCAGACGACCTTTGCGCTGGAGATTGTCTCTGACACGCTCGGAACAGTAGTCGTTCACCGGCCCCTCGATCCGCTCAATGCCGCTCCTGCGCGGCGCTATCTGGGGGTTGACCCGTCGCTCCCTGTCGATTCAACCGGGCGGTTGGCTCTTGCCTGGGGGTCTCAATGGTCTGATGGCCAGCTCCTTGAGCCCAACATCACCTTCTCGGAGCTTCTGAGACAGGTCGGCCCACTCGGCCCGTGGGAACCCGTGTATCAGGGTCCGGCGACCAGCTGGGCCGATTCGACCGGGAAATACGACACTACAGGCACGATCCCCGTACAATTCCGTGTTCGTGTGAGAAACTCTCGCGGGGAATTCTCCTCGTGGTCCAACATCTTCCTCTCAGCGACTTCGAGGTATGACGCCGTAACAGCTCCTTCCGGTCTCTCTCAATCCCGGGAAGAGTCCATTTCTTTTGGTCCGAATTACCCTAACCCGTTCAATCCAACAACAGCAATCAGCTATCAGCTGTCAACGGTCAGCGATGTGAAACTTGCCGTGTACGACATTCTTGGGCGTGAAGTGGCAGTGCTCGTGAACGAGAGAAAAGGCCCGGGGAAATACGATGTGCTGTTCGACGCTTCCGGATTGGGAAGCGGCGTGTATTTCTCCCGCATCCTCGCTGGATCCCATTCTGCAGTCATGAAAATGCTCCTGGTGAGGTAGCCAGACCCACCCGATTGACTCCTCGTGTCCTCGCTGTGTATATTGTGGGTATGCGAAGGGTATATCTTGACCATACCGCGACCACCCCACTTGACCCCCGTGTCCTGGAGGTCATGCGGCCGTATTTTGGCGGCGTATTCGGCAATGCGTCATCCATCCATTCGTTCGGACGCGATGCCAAGCAGGCGCTTGAGGGGGCCAGGGCTTCCATTGCCTCCCTCCTGGGCGCGGACCCGGGTGAAGTCTTTTTTACCAGCGGCGGAACGGAAGCGAACAATCTCGCAATCTTCGGGACGACTCAGGCGGCGGCCGGGCATGGGCGAACAAAGGTGGTTTCCTCCCAGACGGAACATCATGCAGTGCTTGAACCAATCGAGGTTCTTAGCGGGCAGGGGAGAGATGCGGTCCTTCTTCCCGTGGATTCCTTCGGTACCGTCGATCTGGGGAGACTTCAGGAAGAGGCAGATGGGAAGACTGCCCTTGTCAGCATCATGCATGCGAACAACGAAGTCGGCACCATCGGCCTGGTGCGGGAAGCCGCGGAAATTGCCCACGCAGCCGGGGCTTTGATGCATTCAGATGCCGTTCAGAGCGCGGGGAAAATCCCTGTGGATGTCCGCGAGCTCGGCGTTGACCTGCTTACGGTTTCTGCCCACAAGATGTATGGACCGAAGGGGATCGGTGCTTTATACGTCAAGCGTGGGACCGAAATAAGTCCGGTTCTGCACGGGGGCGGCCAGGAGCGGGGCCGCAGGCCGGGGACGGAAAATGTCCCTCTTGTGGTTGGTTTTGCGGAGGCATTTCGTCTGGCAGTTCTTGAACGCGAGGAGGAGATGCGCCGTGTGGGTGCTCTGCGCGATGCTCTTGAAGCGCGCATTCGATCTGCACTTCCTGCAGCCATTGTCAATGGACACCCATCCCGGCGGCTCCCCACGATCCTCAGTATATCGATCGACAACACGAAGCTGGCGTTGGAAGGGGAGATGCTGGTGATCCAGATGGATCTTCACGGCGTGGCAGCAACGAGCGGCTCAGCCTGTTCATCGGGAAGCATGCAGCCCTCACACGTGCTCCTTGCCATGGGGCGGGATGTTGCAACTGCCAGGGCGACGTTGCGATTTTCATTTGGCAGGTCGAACACGGAGGCGGATATTGACTACGTTGCGGAAAGTCTGCAAGAAGTCATCACCGCCATGCAAAAACATTGATCGACGGGGGATATCTTCACCGCATCCTCTCCGCCTCCCGGAGCAACAGGCCGTAGCGGATTCCCCGTTCGCTGACAATAACCTCCTCAAAGTTGCAACACGTCATCACCTCCCCGAGGATGAGCGACCCTGCCGTGATGACATCGTTCCGGCCCTCCATAACATCAGAGAGATCACGAATCGCGGTTGAGGACATCGATCGCAGCGTCCGGAATATCTGTTCGACAGCAGGCCGCGACAACCTATAGTTTGTCACCGCACGGATATCGAAGCGCTTCCTGTTTTGAACCAGCAATGCAAGCGAGGTTGCCGTGCCCGCTACGCCGATCAGGCTCGACCCGGTGAAAGGAAAGCGGGCCGTTTGGGCGAGCGCTGCTCTCGTTGACTGCGTGGCGGAGGCCAGCTCCTCGGGTGCCGGAGGATCATGCCGGAAGTACCGCTCGGTCAGACGCACGGAGCCGATGTCGATGCTGATGCGGTGAGAGACTGCCACTGAATTCCCGACGGCGATCTCGGTGCTTCCCCCTCCGATATCCACGACCGTTGCGCGCTCAACCTGAGGTACTCCGCTGATCGCTCCACGAAAGCCCCAGAGTGCTTCCTCTTGTCCGGTCAGAATTTCGAGTGTGTAACCCGTTTTTGCTTTCACCAGCCGGGCGAATTCGTCTTTGTTTGCGGCATCGCGCACGGCGCTCGTGCCGCATACGACAATCGACGCAGGCCGGTGCGCCACGATGGCTGGCTGGTACCCGCGGAGCACGTCGATGACGCGTTCCATGGATGCAGGGCTCAAGTTTCGCTTTTCATCCACCCCGCGGCCGAGACGAGGGACACGCTGCTCCGTCACGAGCGGGATGATCGAGGCGTCATCTTCCAGCCGCGCGATGAGCAGCAGTACAGTGTTTGTGCCGATGTCGATCGACGCCAGTATCATGAAGCAGCTTGTCTTGTCCGTTCGGCTGCGACTGCAATCCATTCGTTTTCAGTAGTTTCCTCCAGCACCCGGAGTCCCGCCGTCCTGATGCTCTCATGAATTGCGTCACGGTCGGTGGTGAGCAGTCCGGAGAGAAAAAGCTTGCCCGTGGGATTCATCTTCAGCACGAGATCTCCGAGCATTCCCTCGATGACATTCCTCTGGATATTCGCCGCGATGATGTCGAAATCTCTTTCCGTCACGACTTCCAACCCGCCGAGGCGAATCTCCACGAATCCCGCAACATCGTTTGCGGCGACGTTCTCGCTGGCGTTATCGAACGCCCAGGCGTCGTTGTCGATTCCGATGGCATGTGCAGCTCCAAGCTTCACCGCGGCAATCGCGAGGACGCCGGTTCCGGTCCCAACGTCCAGGACGCTGGATCCTCGTCCGCAGAATTTGTCAATAAGGCGGAGCATAAGCCGGGTTGTTTCGTGGTAACCTGTGCCGAAGGACATCTTGGGGTCGATGGTGAGCACGATTTCCCGTGGTCCCGCTGCGACCGGTTTCCAGCTCGGGGCGATCACCAGACGGTCTGTTACACGGACCGGCTCAATTGCAGATTCCCATCGCGCATTCCAGTCTTGTTCCTGAATCCTGCGGACGGAAATCGTCGGCGGCGGAATCTTGTGGGATGCCGTGACCTGGGTAAGTTGTTCCTTCAGGCGTTCCAGAAGTCCCTCGGGAAAGAGGTCGTCGCGGATATAGGCGCGGAGGGTATTGCCTTCTTCCCAGAATCCCTCAAAATCGCCGTCGCTCATCAATCCGATGAACTCATCGAACGCAGAAGGATCTGCCCGGAAGGTTATCTCAATGTGGGAGGAGTGTGATAGCGGAGCCGTCATCGCGACGTGGCGTCTGTAGCATGATCTACAAGTTTCCGTCGTAGATCACATGCATCAGCACGGTCCCTACGGATTCGAGGCTTTCGGCGGAGCAGTTTTCAGGAGTGTCCTGGAGCGTGTGCCAGAACCGATTGGTTTCGTCGGGGTAATTGAAGTCGATGATGTCGATCGTTTTGATTCCCACTTCATTCAGGGGGAGATGGTCGTCGAGGATCTCCTCGCCCTGCGAATTATCGAACTGCCGGATTCCGAGCCTGGCAGCGGTGTTCCAGACAAGGTTCACGACGTCCGGGGCATACCGGACCGAATTCCGCTCGCGCGGCAGGTCGAGGTTTTTATCTCCGACCATGTCGAGAAGAATGCCGAACTTCGGAAGGTCCGCTGAGTTGACAGTCTTTGCATAGTAACGCGAACCGAGAAGGTAGTTCGCATGATCACCCTCCCTGCCGTAATCCTCTCCGTCGAACAGCACGATTTCGACACCGACAGGAGGAGGGGAGGACTTTAGCAGCTTTGCTATCTCAAGGAGGACTGCGACGCCGCTGGCACCGTCATTGGCGCCCGGGATCGGGCGAAGCCGGGCCTCAGGGTTCGGATCCTGATCTGCGCGCGGCCTCGTGTCCCAGTGTGCACACAAGAGGATGCGGGAAGAAGCCTGGGCATTGAACAATGCGACGACGTTAGTAAGAGAGAGTTGCTCTCCGTCGTAACCCGGATGGGTAAACTGTTGCTGCTGCACCTCGGCGGTACACTCCCGAAGCAGGTTCGTAAGGTATGAGAGACACTCCGCGTGTGCAGTCGAGTTCGGGGTTCGTGGACCGAAAGCGGTTTGCGCCCTCAGGAGCCCGAAGGCCCTCGACCCATTGAACGGGGGGACCATTTCAGGGCCTCTGGAAGACACTGATCCGCCAGAAGTTTTGGCCCCGGAATATGCCTGGATGGCCTGCTCGCCCTTCTCTTTGACGCAGCCCGACAGCAGGACCGGGATGAGAATAACGGGGGAAATGCGTAACATTGCTCCGCGAGGTGGTTTGAGGGAAAAATCGCAAAATGGTACGGAAATCGCCCCCGAAAAGCAAAACAACGCAGCAACCTTCTCGTATATGATGTAGTCCAAAGTATAGCACAGACCAGTCTTCACTTATGCAAGGAGAGATTATCATGCGAACAGTGCTCACATTCCTGAGCGCTGCTGCACTGCTTCTGGTTATTGGTACATCGAGCAACGCAGCGGAAAAGAAATTTGAGAAGAAATTCTCAGTATCATCCGGAGGAACCCTGACGGTCGGTACCGATGTCGGTACCATCAAGGTTGTCGGAAGCTCCTCAAATGAAGTATCAATTACTGCAAACATCTCGGGGAGAAGCAAAGACGTTGATAACTTCGAAATCACCGCCGAGCAAAAAGGGAATTCTGTAGAGGTTCACGGGAAATTGCACAAAGGGACCTTCTCGTTCTGGAGAGGATCGAACCTCGATGTGGAGTTCACCATTATGGTGCCGCATGAGTATTCGCTCGTTATGAATACCTCGGGCGGAAATCTCGAGATCAACGATCTGAAGGGGGAAGTGAAGGGAGAGACATCGGGTGGGAATATCCACATCGAAGGAGTGCAGGGTAATGTGAACCTGGAAACCTCCGGGGGCAACGTCACAGCCGAGAAGACTCAGGGAAACCTTCACATGGAAACCTCCGGCGGCGATATCCGGATTGAAGCGGTAACCGGAGACGTCGAAGTTGAAACCTCCGGCGGCAATGTCAAGCTCAATGATATAGACGGGAAGATCCGCGGTGAAACATCTGGAGGGAATATCTCGGTCCGCGCGAAGGGGACGAATAAAGGCATTCATGTTGAGACTTCCGGCGGGGACATCGACATATTTCTCCCGAAATCTATTGCCGCAAACATTGATGCCGAAACAAGTGGCGGCGATGTGAATCTCGATTTTCCCGTGACCGTATCCGGCAAGATCAGCGAAAGCCGTGTCCGGGGGACTGTCAACGGAGGCGGGAACACGATTTATGCCCACACTTCGGGCGGCTCGGTGAGAATCCGGGCATCGGAATAGGCCGGCCTCCCAGCCAGAATCACCACAGATTCGTTTTGGCCCCCAATCCGGGATGAACAACCTTCGACCGGGTTTGGGGCCACTTTTTTGGAACAGTTTTCACCTCCATCCTCATCCTCCTGCCTGTAACGACTGAACCTGACCCGGGTTTGAATAACTCATTCGCTCTGTACCACAAACTCAACCGTGATGTCCCCTCTGGAAATCTGTGCGGGCACTTTTCGCGGGAATCGAATCCAGATTCCCTTGCCTCCGCAAGGAAAATATGGTATTGTGGGACCGGCATACGGCGCAATTAACCACCCCCCATCACCACTGCGGAGAATCGCCATGACCGGACTCGATCAACTGCTCCTTCCGATTCTGCTATCGTCTGTGGTCGTTTTTCTGGTGAGTTCCTTCATCCATATGATGTCGCCCTGGCACAAGAACGACTATCCCAAAATGTCCATGGAAGACAAGGTGATGGACGCGTTGCGCCCTCTGGATATCCCGCCCGGGGACTACCTGCTTCCACGCCCGGCGAGCAGGCAAGATATGCGCTCTCCGGAGTTCCTGGAGAAGAAGAAAAAAGGGCCGGTGATGTTCCTCACTGTCCTCCCAAGCGGTACGGTGGGCATGGGGAAAAACCTGGTCCAGTGGTTTATCTATTCAATGGTGGTGAGTCTCTTCGCTGCATATGTTGCCGGGCGGGCACTTCCGCAGGGTGCGGAATATCTCCGCGTGTTTCGCTTTGCCGGCACTTCTGCATTCCTGGGTTACTCACTTGCGCTCTGGCAATTGTCTATCTGGTATGGCCGAGCGTGGAGCATTACCATTAAGTCGACGATCGATGGCCTGATTTACGGGCTGCTGACGGCGGGCGTGTTTGGCTGGCTGTGGCCGCGGTAACTGCTGATTGCGTCCTGCGTGCATTCGAAACCAGGGCAATCCTTCGCGCTTTCAGATCAGAACTGAGTTGCTCTCCTTCGGCGGCAACTCAGTTCGACGAACGCCGGAGCGTAGCGAGGTATTCGCAGATCCGGTCCTGAGACTGTCGATAGAGGCGGGATGAGTTGGGGAAATGCTCCATGAGGATGGAGAAGGCAAGGAGCTCGCCATCCGCCGTGGTGACGTACCCCGAGATTGAGGAAACGCCCTCGAGAGTTCCGGTCTTGGCATGGACATTCCCTTCTGCCGGGGTCCCGCGCATGCGGCGAGAGAGGGTTCCGCTGACACCAGCCAACGGAAGAGATTTGTACCAGAGCGGAAAAAGGTCCGGCCGTGCGTGAACAGTTGCCAGTAGCCGGACCAGCAAAGCGGCGCTCACCAGATTATACCTCGAGACACCTGAACCATCAGCGATGACGGTCTTCGCAGTGTCGATGCCGTTCATCGCCAGGTATTTCCTAAGAAGCTGAATCCCCTCCGCTGCGCTGCCAGAGATGCCCGCTTTCGTACCTGCAATAACCTTCAGCAAATTCTCTGCGGCAAGATTGTCACTCGTCTGGTTCATGTAGGTAATGACAGTGTCGAGGGTGTGCTCGATCCGGGCCAGCTCGAAGGCATTGTGAGGTATAGTATCGACCGCCATCGGCCCGCACGAAATTCCGAGTTTTCTGAGGTCCTCCGTGAGAACGGTCATAGCATACCAGGTGGGTTCAGCGACGCTCAGTGTTTCGGTTACCAGCGAATCATAAGGAGACATTTCCCCGCTCACGATGATTCTGTTTGACCGTTCGCGCCAGTTACGGGAGATATGAATGGCTCTGTGAGCAAGGTCGGGATTCGTTACGGCTGAATTCTCCACGGTCACAAAGGATGTCGCCGGCTCCGTTGAAACTATGACGCTCTCACCGCGAATCCTGCCGGGTTTGACGAGCACGCGAATACAATTTCCATCGAGCGAGAGCGGCGAGATAAACATTGCGGTCGGGTCGGGTTCGTCGTCCCACATCCATCCTTTGCCCCGTTCCTGATCGTCAAAAAGGGAAATATCCGCCGCAACGGTCCACATCCGTCCTTTCGGGATCCGTTCCGCAATACGCCGTGCAAGGGTGTCAAGATCAGGAGAAGAGAGCAGTGGATCCCCGGACGCCCGAAGGAGAATCCGGGATCTCCCTGATGTGTCTGCAAAGGCAATGGTCGAAAACGAGTAAGTCGCCCCGAGTTCCTGCAGCGCCAGCGCAGTCGTCAACAGCTTAAGATTTGAAGCGGGGTTGCGGCTGAGATCTGCGTCCAGATCATAGAGGATCTCTCCGCTCGAGAGAGAAACAACACGAACGGAGACGCCGCCGGGAGGAAAGAGTGTGTCCGGGAGCAGGCTGTCGATCTGACGCTTCACGCTTGAAAAGGGCGAATAGCTTGGCAGGCGGGAGTAGATGCTTGAAGGCGCCTTCGGGACTCGAGATGACGAGCCGCATCCGGCGAGCACAAACATAAGCACCAGGGCTATTCGGTTTTTCATGCATACATTGTATTCGTTTTCGGCGGAAATGCAACTGTTGATTGCAACAGCCGTTCTCGCTATATTAATAAGAATTTGCATGTTTTATCCTCAGGCTGGAGAGAGATGCTAGGAATCTTGAAGAAGTTGTTCGGGAGCAAGCATGAAAAGGACGTGAGGGCGCTTCGTCCGCTTGTTGATGAGATCAATGCCCACTTTGCGGGGTATGAGCCGCTCTCCGACGAAGACCTGCGCGCGAAGACGGTTGAGTTTCGGTCCCGCATTCAGACTGCAGTGAAGGAGACGGAGGAGAAGCTTGCATCGGCACGTCTGGACCTGCAAAAAGACCTGAGTGCGGCCGAGCGTGAAAGAATTCACGACGAAATTGCCGACCTCGAGCAGGAACGCGACGATATTACGACTGACATTCTGGAAGAGATACTGCCTGAGGCTTTCGCGGTCGTCAAGGATGCATGCCGTCGCCTCGTCGGCACCACGTTTGACCTCATGGGTCATCCGAGCGTGTGGGACATGGTCCCCTTCGACGTCCAGCTTATCGGGGGGGCGGTTCTCCATCAGGGAAAAATCGCGGAAATGGCCACTGGGGAAGGGAAAACTCTCGTGGCAACCATGCCCATCTATCTTAATGCGCTCCCGGGGCGTGGTGTCCACCTGGTTACCGTGAACGACTATCTGGCTAAACGCGACAGCGTGTGGATGGGGAAAGTCTATGAGTTTCTTGGCCTGACGGTGGGATGCATCCAGAACTCCATGGATTCCTTCCAGCGCAGGAAAGAATACGCCTGTGACATCACGTACGGCACAAACAACGAGTTCGGCTTTGACTATCTTCGCGACAATATGGTCGTCGACAAGGTTGACCTCGTCCAGCGGGAATACTACTACGCCATCGTTGACGAAGTCGACTCCGTGCTGATAGATGAAGCCCGGACACCTCTCATCATCAGCGGGCCTGTCAAGAGCGAGGACCACAAGTTCGATGAGATGAAGCCGCGAGTCGAACGGCTCGTGAACGCCCAGATGAGTTACATATCGAAGATCGTAGCAGACGCCGAAAAACTCCTCAGCGAGGGGAAGCAGGATGAGGCAGGGGTGCTGTTGCTGAGGACGTCACGCGGGCTTCCGAAGCACCCGCGGTTTCTGAAGCTCATGGCGGAACCATCCAACAAGAAGCTTGTCCAGCAGACGGAAACCGAATACCTCCGTGATCAGTCACGCCGTATGCCTGAAATCGATGACGAGCTGTACTATGCCATCGATGAGAAGAATCACCAGCTGAACTTGACGGAAAAAGGCCGCGAGTATCTCGCGCCCGTCGTTGGCGACAAGGACTTTTTTGTGCTTCCCGATCTGGGAACGGAGTTCAGCGTCCTCGACAGCGACAGCACTCTGCCAAAGGAGAAGGTTCAACAACGAAAGGATGAGCTGAACCTCCTTTATGCCGAGCGGAGCGATCGCATTCACACCGTGTCGCAACTGCTCCGCGCGTATTCACTCTACGCCAAAGACGATGAGTACGTCGTCACGGACGACGGAAAGGTGCAGATCGTTGACGAATTCACGGGGCGACTCCTCCCCGGCAGGCGCTATTCGGACGGACTCCATCAGGCAATCGAAGCGAAGGAGGGTGTGAAGGTCGAGCGTGACATGCAGACACTTGCCACCATCACGCTTCAGAATTACTTCCGTCTCTATAAGAAACTTGCGGGTATGACGGGGACCGCGGAAACCGAAGCGGCGGAATTCTTCGATATCTACAAGCTTGATGTCGTCGTCGTGCCCACCAACAAGCCGATGATCCGCACCGACATCAACGATGTGATCTACAAGACCAAACGCGAGAAGTACAATGCGGTGATCGAAGAGATCGAGAAGATGCGCGCCAACAACCGGCCGGTGCTGGTGGGAACGACGAGCGTGGAAGTATCGGAAACGATCAGCCGCATGCTGAAGCGGAAGAATACGCCCCACAATGTGTTGAATGCGAAGCAGCATCAGAGGGAAGCAGAGATTGTTTTGCACGCAGGGCTCCCCGGAACGATTACCATTGCCACAAACATGGCAGGCCGCGGAACGGACATCAAGCTTGGTCCGGGCGTCCGCGAGGCGGGAGGATTGCATATCGTCGGGACAGAGCGTCACGAGGCGCGACGGATCGACCGCCAGCTTCGCGGCCGCTCGGGCCGTCAAGGAGACCCTGGCTCTTCGCTGTTCTTCCTGTCCCTCGAAGACGATCTGATGCGTCTCTTCGGCAGCGACCGGATTGCCTCCATAATGGAACGCATGGGGTTGAAGGAAGGTGAAGTGATCCAACACTCGCTCATCACGCGTTCGGTGGAACGGGCGCAGCGGAAGGTTGAGGAGAACAATTTCGGCATCCGGAAGCGGCTCCTCGAATACGACAATGTTATGAACCAGCAGCGCGAGGTCATCTACTCGCGCCGCCGCAAAGCGTTGGTTGCCGACCGTTTGAAGGATGATGTGCTCGACCTGGTTGACGGGTTTGCACAGACTCTGGTGCAGAAATACTACGATGACGGCGAACTTGAGGCTATGCAGAACGACCTGCGTTCGCAGCTCCTGGTCGATCTCCAGCTCACCCCCGAGAGGTTTCAGGAACTTGGCCACGACGGCGTGAAGGATGCCATCGTCACAGCAGCGACTGAATTCTATGCGCGAAAAGAAGAAAGACTCGGTCCGGAAATCATGGGCCGGATCGAGAAGATGGTGGTCCTGCAGGTGATCGATGAAAAGTGGAAGGACCACCTCCGGGAAATGGACGATCTCAAAGAGGGAATCCATCTCCGTGCCTACGGACAGAAGGACCCGCTGGTGGAATACAAGACGGAGGGGTTCCGGATGTTCATGGAACTCATCGAGATGGTCGATACAGAGATCGTGACGACGGCATTCAAACTGTTTCCTGCCCCCATGGCAGACCTCCCGATCCGTGGACCGCAGCGTCCGCCGCAGGTCATGCGCACAACACATGATTCCGCGCTCGGCATGGGTTTCCAGCCGAACCGCGAACCGGTACCGGGCGGGGGCGCACAGGGGCCTGATCCTGCAAAGGCCGGCAAGCCTCAGCCGGTTCATGTCGGGGCGAAAATCGGCCGCAACGATCCATGTCCCTGCGGGAGCGGCAAGAAGTACAAGCAGTGCCACGGTAAGTGACGGGCGAACTTATGAAAAAAGTTGAAGCGATCATCCGGCCATTCCGCATCGACGACGTGCGTGCAGCGCTGGCCGACATCGGCGTTAAGGGACTGACTATTGCGGAGGTGAAAGGTTACGGCCGGCAGAAGGGGCACACGGAATTGTATCGCGGCTCGGAGTACCAGATCGATTTTCTCCCGAAAATCAAACTGGAGATCATCGTCTCCGATCCCATGGTCGAAAAAGTCATTGATGCCATTCTGAAGTCCGCAAGGACCGGACAGGCAGGGGACGGCAAGATTTTCGTCTATCCGGTGGAGGATGCGGTCCGGGTTCGTACAGGGGAATCGGGCGAGGACGCATTATAGCGGATGCAACCGGTCCCTCCCGGTGCTGCCATTTCTGGGATTTGTCTCTGTTGTTGTCACCGGCGGAGCCCCGCATGGAGTTCATGAGGACGGGGCTCAGGCAAGTACGGATGACACCGCAAGTTTCGGCGCCCCGGCGTACTACGACGGGGCGTAACATTTCATGAACGAAAACACGTCCATACCGCCGGGGTTTCGCTGCGGGTACGCCGCGATCATCGGCCAGCCGAACGTCGGGAAGTCGACGTTGATGAACTGCCTGCTGGAGCAGAAGATCTCCATCGTCACGCGCAAGCCCCAGACGACCCGTCACAAAATCCTGGGCGTCCTCTCAACGAATAAGGCGCAGGTAATATTCCTGGATACTCCCGGGCTCATCAAACCTCGTTACGCGCTCCATGAGGCCATGATGGCTTCGGCGGCATCTGCAATTGCCGATGCCGATGTCCTCCTTCTCATGTCCGATGCCACTAGGAAGGGTTTCGAGGAAGACTCCGAGGAATCGCGATGTTTGCAGACTCTCGGAGATGCGAGGAAACCGGTGTTCCTTGTGCTGAACAAGGTTGACCTCGTTTCCAAACTTCAACTCCTTCCGCTTATTGAAGACTGGGCCCGGCGATTTCATTTTGAAGAGATCTATCCGGTCTCCGCGCTCCGTGCCGATGGCACCGCCGAACTCCTGCAGGGCATTACAGGAAAGTTGCCCGAACACCCGCCCTTTTATCCCACGGATATCGTGAGTGAACAAAACGAACGCTTTTTCGTGGCAGAGATCATCAGGGAAAAAGTCTTCCTTCTTTGCGAAGAGGAGATACCGTATTCTACATCCGTAGAGATTGTGGAGTTTGTTGAACGTGAGCCGGTACCCGGGGATGGACCCGCGAAAAAGGAAAAAAACCCTGCCCGGCTAAAATGGTTCATCCGCGCAGACATTCACGTCGAGCGTGAATCACAAAAGGGGATACTTATTGGCAAAAAAGGAGGAAAGTTGAAGGAGATCGGCGTGCTCGCGCGTAGGGACATCGAAAAGTTTCTTGTACATCCCGTCTATCTTGATCTTCACGTGAAAGTGCGGGAGAAATGGAGGGAGGATGAAGCGTGGCTCCAGCGCCAGGGCTACAAGCAATGACCGCGGAAAAGGTCCGGATCTGGCTTGGATTTGCGATAGTTTCCCTGGTGTGGGGCTCAACCTGGCTTGCAATCCGGATTGGCCTGAATTCACTCCCTCCGTTTCTTTCGGCGGGGGTCAGGTTCACAGTTGCGTCAGCGATCCTGTTCGCCATAGTGCGTCTCCGCAGCTTACCGGTGCACCGGACGCCCGAGGCCAAGAGGCTCTATCTCTGGATGGGAATTCTCTCGTTCGGAATTCCGTTTGCTCTGGTATACTGGGCCGAACAATACATCTCGAGCGGCCTTGCGAGCATTCTCTTTGCGGCGTATCCGTTCTGGGTGGGGCTCTTCTCCCACTTTCTTCTTCGCAGCGAGCCGCTGAATGCGTTCAAAATATCCGGGATAGTACTCTGCTTCCTCGGCATTGTGACCATCTTCTGGAGCGACGTCAGCGTGGGCGATCCGCGCGGGACATGGGGAATCGGAGCGCTCATGGTAACTCCCATTATGCAGGCGTACACGCTCACGCTGGTGAAACGGCACGGACAGGCGATCAGTCCCTTCGTGCTGAACCTTGCCGGCATGGGTATCGCCGCGGTTTTGTTGATACTGCTGAGCCTTGCCATGGAGAGCTGGAGAGGAATCCGCTGGGACGCAAGCGCAATCGGTTCAATAGCGTACCTCGCGGTCTTCGGGTCGGTCGTCGCGTTCGTAACGTATTACTGGCTCTTGAAACGCGTCGAGGCAGTCTACCTTTCACTCACAAGCTTCATCAATCCCATAGTGGCAGTTCTGCTCGGCTGGATGGTTCTTGGGGAAATGCTGGCGCCATTCACGAGCGTCGGTGCGGCTCTGGTACTCCTTGGTCTGCTGGCAGCCAACGGACGGGCGCTGTATGAAAAGATCCGGTAACAATCCGGCCCATGCGGTGCTTATTGCGGCGCTTCTTCTCCACCCGGCAATGGTCTGTGCCCAGGGGTCCCCACGCCCTGACAATCTCCCGCAGAGTTTCGAAAAACAGGGGATGTTTGCTCCTGCCGGGCAGGGGCAGGTTCTCCCTCTTCGGATTCAGTCGCTTGCCGACCCTCCCCCGGGCAGCATGTTCGATGTCATCAGCTATCAGCTCGACCTGAAGGCGGCGATGGCGAATGAAGACTTCGGAGGCCGCACACTGATCACACTCCGATTATTGATCCCGCGCGATTCGATAGAGCTCTATCAACTCAAACTGCAGATCGATTCTGCCCTTGTTGACGGCGCGCCTGCGACGTTTACCGTGAACGATGCCGCGGAACGATTTGTCGTGCGTCTCGGGGGAACGCGGCAGCCGGGCGACACACTTCATATTGCCGTGTGGTATCGCCGGATCCCGGGCATTCCCCGTGAAACACTCCGTTTGGGATATAACTATTTCAGCGATACAACCACGGGAATTCCTGCGGCACTTGGCTACACGATGTCAGAACCGCGGGAAGCTCGATGCTGGATGCCGTGTTACGATGAGCCGTGGGATAAGGCGACTGCGGTGATGAACATTACGGTACCAACGGGATACGTCGCTGCATCGAACGGAATCCTTGATGGTGTGACAACGAACGGCGATTCGACAGTGACCTGGCACTGGCATGAGGGGCATCAGATCGCCACCTATCTGATGTGCGTCACCATATCGCGGTTCACCATCCCCGAGATGAAGTTTGCGCGGGCGCCGGGCGATACCATTCCGCTTCAATACTACGTGTGGGCACAGGACTCCCTGCAGACTGCCACGTATCTTCCCATCGTGAAGCTGATGGTGGTGAACCTGAGCAATGTGTTCGGCCCCTACCCCTGGGACAAATACGGCATGAGTTGCGTCAGTCCTTTCGATTACGGCGGGATGGAGCATCAATCTATCACGACGCTTCATGAAGCGTACCGGACCAATGAACTTGTGGTTGTGCATGAGCTTGCGCATCAATGGTGGGGTGATCTGGTGACGTGCGGGTCGTGGTCCGATATATGGCTTAATGAGAGCTTTGCAACATACGGCGAAGCTCTGTGGCGGGAATCTCTCGGCGGAAGCGATGCCTTGAAGGCGTACATGGCGGATATCCAACAGTTTTCCCTGGTTTCGTGGAGCGGCAGAACATACAATACCGAAGCGCAGGGATTCGGCGTCTTCCCGTCGTCGGTCTATACAAAAGGGGCCTGGATTTTGCACACGCTCCGGGGGGTCATCGGGGATTCGTCGTTCTTCAGGTGCCTCCGGCAGTGGCGCGCGACGTACGCTGAGAGGAGTGCCGTTACGGCGGATTTCCAGTCAGTCGTTGAATCGGTGACGGGAACCGATCTGGCCTGGTTCTTCGATGAATGGATTTACGGAAACGGATGGCCCGTGTATTCGACCTCCTTCCGGTGGGCCGGTGACACTCTGTTCTTCAGGATTGACCAGCAGCAGTCTTCGACCTGGCCGACTTACAAAATGCCTCTTACTATGGGTGTGTACAGCGCAGGCATCCTTTCGAAGTTCACCGTCGTCGACAGTCTGCGGTCCCAGTCGTTCGTTGTTCCGTGGCGAAGCGTGCCCGACAGTCTTGCAGTGGATCCCGACGGTTGGGTTTTGAAACAACGCGAAGGTCCGCCCTTCGAACGGCCTCCCGGCTCCGGACCGGGGCAGTTTGTTCTTCTGCAAAACTATCCAAACCCATTTAATCCCGGGACGGATATTCCATTCGTTCTACCGAGGAGAAGCGTCATAACTCTTGAAATCTACGACATGCTGGGGCAAAAAATTAAGAACCTTTTTTTAGCGAAGCTGGAACCGGGCGGCCACAGTGTGCACTTCGACGGGACGGGACTCGCAACCGGTGTGTATCTGTACCGGCTGCAGGCGAGGCCCATCGACGGCACCCCCCCCATGACAGCAGCAGGAAAAATGATGCTCGTGAAGTAATTAACCTCAACCTTAACCTCGATCTCAATCTCTCTTTATTTCATTCGCTGAATTGTGTCTGACTCCCTGAACATACGCATCTTGAACGACGACGTCTCAATGTCGGAGAAGCTCGAGAATCTCCCGACGGGGCCGGGAGTGTACCAGCACAAGGATGCCGAAGGGACCGTCCTCTATGTGGGGAAGGCAAAGAATCTCCGCAACAGAGTCCGCCAGTACTTTCAGAAATCGCGTTCCCTGGGAACGCGTATCGACCAGATGCTCTCGAAGGCAACCGACCTTGAGGTGATCGTTACGGACTCAGAAGTTGAGGCCCTGATTCTCGAGGCCACCCTCATTAAGAAGTTCAAACCGCGGTATAACGTCAGC